>OARX01000210.1_pt1 | contig 11091 bp, 9 predicted proteins | sample 1494841 | NCBI WGS metagenome assembly OARX01 (sample SAMEA3360670, study PRJEB22359) | human gut metagenome | biome: ENVO:urban biome; feature: ENVO:human-associated habitat; material: ENVO:feces | place: Bangladesh | collected 2011 | reverse complement strand
TTATTTTCTCCTCGTAGAGTGTAATCAGCGTATCGAACTTAATGATTTCTTCATCCGTGGCATTTGTTGCTTCAAGGTAGTCGATATGGTTGCGTATCAAGTAGAATTCACTATCTGTCTTTATATATCCTCTGTCCTCTACCTTTTTCACCTTTTCCAATCGTTTCTTGTCAAGGTCACGTAAATCCTTGCCGCAAGCGGCACGAAGACGAGCATTGAGAGTTGGATCTAAGTAATAATTACTTTCAATACAGAATTCATTGAAATCTCTAAAAGCTCTTTTAAGAAATGATTTGCTTTTCTTTGTATAGGCTTTAGAGATTCTCTCTTTTATATTATACAATTCTGACAGAGTCTCGTCTTGATAGTTTTTTAAATTAACATCATCAGAACAATTAACATCCTTGTCTATCAAGTTCTTCTCTTGCAGTTTTATAGTGATTTCATAATCGATAATTATGTCACACCATTTTTTGTAAAATTCTAGATCTTCCATGACAAAAAATGTAATATTCTTTGCAGCTTTATGCGATGCATAGCCAATATCCCTGCGACTGACCACGTTTCCGCTCTCGTCGTATGAGTAGCGAGTTACAATCTGTGCAATTGCCTCTTGTGAAAATATGAGAAGCAAAACAGATAAAATAAAAGAGGGTGTTTTCATATAGATGATGTTTGTAATGAAACCTATAATCTCATAGCCAAAGCCTTATTCTCTTCGGCTTCCATTATCTCACGTTCACCTGGTCCTTTGTCGTTGATGCCACAAAGGTGAAGGATTCCGTGGATGATTACGCGATGAAGTTCTTCATCATAATTCTTGCCAAACTGTTCAGCATTGGTTTTTACAGTATCGAGCGATATTACGAGGTCGCCACTTATTATGTCGTCCTCATCATAGTCGAAGGTGATGATATCTGTATAGTAGTCATGACCAAGATATTCGCGGTTTACCTCGAGTATCTTCTCATCGTCTACAAACATGTAGCCTATTTCTCCGACCTTTCGTCCATGCTGGGCAGCAACAGCCTTTATCCAAGCTGTAGTTTCCCTTTTCTTTATCTTGGGCATTTTTACGCCCTCTGCGTTGTATGTAATCATAATGTTACAGAATTAATTCTTTGGCAAAAGTAGCAAAAAAATATGTAGCTACCATGCTAAATTATAATTATTTGCTTTTTGGCAGGAATTTATCTACATCTTTGCCGAAAGCTCGCAATTCCCTTACCGCACTCGACGATACGCAAGCCAATTCCGGCTCAGAGTATAGCAGGATAGTCTCTATATTGCCCACAAGGCGGTTTATTTCCGCTTGGTCGCGTTCAAACTCGAAGTCGCGTACATTCCTTACACCTTTCACAATAAAGCCTGCTCCGACTCTCTTTGCCAAATCCATGGTGCAGTCGCTAAAAGCTACTACCTCTACCTTTGGCTCGTTGGCATATACATCCTGTATAGCCTTTACCCTTTCATCGGTAGTGGTAGTATATTTTTTCTTGTCGTTTACGCCTACTCCTATCACGAGCTTATCGAATAGCGGCAACGCACGACGCACTATCGAGTCGTGACCAATAGTGAAGGGATCGAAGCTTCCTACAAATATTCCTGTTCTCATAGCTCCTCTATATGCTTTTTACAAATTTCTCTGCAGTTTTCCAATATCTCCATCAGCTCCTTCATAGTTGAGGCTCTAAGCATGGCGATACGTATTTGGCGGAAGTCTGGTATTCCCTTGAATACAGGGCTGGCAGCCAGATGGCGACGAGTGTGCAATATACCGCGATATTCGTCGATACGCTCCACATTTATCTTTAGCTGTTCCTCCAAGAGGTCTATCTTCTCGTCTACGGTTAGCGGCTGAGGCTCTTTGCCCTCCAAACAGTCGTTTATCTCCTTAAAAATCCAAGGGCGACCGAAGGTAGCTCTGCCCACCATTATTGCATCCACGCCATAGTTGTCGAATGCAGCCTTAGCTTCTTCGGCATTTGTTATGTCGCCATTACCTATGATAGGTATTTGTATGCGTGGATTCTTCTTTATCTCTCCGATGAGAGTCCAGTCGGCATTACCGGTATACATCTGGCTACGTGTGCGACCATGAATGGTCAACGCCTTTATGCCGCAATCCTGCAACTGCTCGGCAAGAGTAGGGATGATGAGGTTTTCGTTATCCCATCCCAATCGAGTTTTTACTGTCACAGGCACGTTAACAGCCTTTACCACCTCGCGCGTGATATCAAGCATCAACGGAATGTTTCTCAGCATTCCTGCGCCAGCACCTTTGCCAGCAACCTTCTTTACAGGGCAACCGAAGTTGATGTCTATCACATCAGGCTTAGCCTGCTCAACTATCTTGGCAGCCTCCACCATGTCCTCAACCGAGCGACCATAAATCTGTATGCCCACAGGGCGCTCTTCGTCGCAGATGTTGAGCTTGTTCATGGTCGACTTAACCGACCTTACCAAAGCCTCTGCCGACACAAACTCCGTGTACACCATGGCTGCGCCAAAGCGTTTGCAAAGCATACGGAAGCCTATGTCTGTAACATCTTCCATAGGGGCAAGAAATACGGGGTGTTTGCCGAATTGTATGTCTCCTATCTTCATCTATATTTTTTATCTATACAGAGGGTTATTGGTTATTAATAGCGGAAAGTATATGTTATTTTGTTGCCGTTGGCATCTGTAACGTCAAGAGTCTTTATCGAACCGTCGGCATTAGCTTTGGTGTCGAATGTGTAGCGCGCACCTTTCTTTCCTTCAGCTTTTGAAAATACATACGACTGGCGTGCAAGCTTGTAGAATGAGAGCAACAAGTATGGGTCGCAGTTGGCAACACCCTCCATTAGTTGGTTTGCATCTACTGTTGTCATGCGGTTGCTGATGTCGCTATATGAAAGCTTATATATCTCGCTCTTATGCTTATGATCAGAATATACGCGCTCTATGCCTATGCTGTCAGCCTTGTAGATATTATCTACGTTGAGGTCGCTCTTACCATTATAATATACACCTATAGCCTGTGCAAACTTATTGCCGATTGTATTCTTTACCATAAAGCCGTTGGCAAAGCTATATTCAATACCGTTGTTGCTGAAAGCTTGGTATGCCATGGTCTGCTTGATATAGTTGCGAGTGTCGTTGAATGTATTCACCAACGCAGTTTCGCTTGAGTTAAGAGTCATAAGCATACGTGGCTGATAGATGTAGTTGTTTACGTTTGGCAAGAAACGATCCATGTAGCTACCATTAAGCTTCACGTTGTTGTATGTGAATAAGGTGTCGGCATACGAGAATTCGTATTTCGACTGAGTGGCTGTAACGGTATTATCATTATCATCGTAAGCGAATGTAATCTCGCGCTTCATATCGCCAGCCGACATAGATATCGTGAGTGGGCGATGGCAATTGTCGTAGGTAATATCGATATTGCTACCATCGCTACCGCTAATATTCTTAACCTCGGCAGCATTACCCAAGGCGCCATCTTGGCGTGTAGCAAACTGTACGTATCTAAATGCTGCCTTAGCGCGACTTGCATCCTCAGAGTCTACAATCTGATATGTAGCAAAGCGACTTTTGCCTGTTGTATTCTCTGAGAGAGTTACGCCATAGCTGACAATCATATTACCTTTGCCCGCAGTCTGACCATTTATAGTCACGAAACCCTCGTCGCCTTCTGTCTGCTCTATTTTCCATGGTGAATAAGATAAGAACTTCAGCGAGTCAGAATATTCGTTGGCATATTTGTAGCCGATAGGATAGTTGCCGGTATGGGGCAAAGCAACCTGAATACTATAGAAAGATGATGGTTCCTGCTTCTCGCAAGAAGCAACCAAAGCAACGGCAGCCATAGCTGCAAAAATAGTTTTGATAATCTTCATACTAATATTTAAAGCCTCACCCCCAGCCCCTCTCCAAAAGATAGGGGAATGATTAGCCTATTTGGTTAGGATATGGAATGATGTTGGCTTTTTATTGATTATATATTATTAATAATGTTATGCTACTATTATGTTTTTTTTATAGTTTATATAGGTAACTACTCTCCTTTATTTGGGAGAGGTGTTGGAAACGAGGCGGGTCCTACACCTGTATTCCTTCTTTCTACCGACAGCTCTATGCTCATCGACGGATTAACGTTGTATCTTACCGATGCACCTATGCGGTCGCCCAGTTCCTGCATGTTGTATAAGGCGTAAGGCATGCGATGGTTGTTTACAAGCGATTTCTGCCCATATATGAAAGCCTCCCAATGTTCATCAAATCTGTAGCCTATTACAGCCGATAGTCCTGCATCGCGATATGAGTCGTGTGCCCAGTTTATATTGCTGAAATATCCTCCTGCAGCTATAGTCAAGCGGTTTGTAATAGGCTTCACATACATAGCCGAGATGTCTTGTGTGAATCCCACGCCACTATACGAATGCTTGCCAAATTGCGCAAACATAGATAGTCCGAGGTTCATGTTTAGTCCTTCGTGCAAATCCCATGGCATGGAATATCTCCAACTGTATGGGCTAAATCGCCATGAGTCTACTTGTCCGAAACTATTTATCCTTGGCAGACACAACGAATCTTTAGGCGTAGCATATATGTTGTCCATATATTCCATGCCTAAGGTCTGTGCGCCAATTGCAGGTTGGCTAATGGTGTCAACCTTCATGTCGCTTTGGGCATGAGATAGCTGACTTGCGCACAAAGCGACAAAGATTATGAGTGTCTTGATGGTTTTCATAGCTGCAAACTTACACAAAAATATCCGAATAAGTATCTAATCCTATGGTTTTTAACTTGTTTTCTCGTTTGTAAAGGTTCGTTTTATACTAAGAAAAGGTATAATTTTCAACATTCATTATGAAAATGCTCCATTCGCCAGTCTGTGACTGATAGGCAAATGGAGCATTTTTAAGTTTATGTTTATTTCGTTTTTTATTTCTTGCTGCGATATTTCACAGGCTCTATGTTGTCGTTGCGCAATACGTCGGCAAACTCTTGCGGCTTGATAGTTACTGGTCCACGCATAAACTCAGGTATGTTGTAGCTCTTCATAAACATGCGATGGAAGTCTGGATCTTCCTGTGGCAGTTCAAAAGCCTTGGTGGTGTTGCCATCAGCATCTACATGAGCAAAGAATAGGCGAGTATAGTCGCCATCGTTGCGACGTGATGAGAAGATAATCCACTTGCCATTACTTGAGAAGTTGTGGAAACTCTCTGCCTGTGGTGAATTAGTCTTGGTGAGTGGCCATACCTTGTTGTCGGCTAAGCGAAGCATGTAGAGGTCGGCATCACGATGCCAAATATGGAAACATCCCCACTCACCCATCGCAAACATCAGATACTTGCCGTCAGGAGATATACGAGGCAGAGTGGCGCTCTTGCCAAGCGATGCTGCATCGAATACCATTTCGCGAGGTCCAAACAGCATAGTCTCAGGATTAAACGATTTGCGATAAATGGAGTATTTAATCTCTTTCGAACGCTTTACGCACTCTATTTCGTGAGGGATAGTGTCGCGGAACTCAAAGTGGGCACTAACATAATATAGCCATTTACCATCAGGCGACCAAGTAGGATAGCATTCAAACTCTGTAGAATCGTTTTCGATATTCGTCACTTCGTTCTTGTCTACATCATATACTATAAGGTCAGACTGCGAGTCGAGCACCTCTATCTTATTGATGTCGCGAGTATGGAAACTCTGCATGGTTTTGTTGGTGCTATAGGCAATAAGCTTAAGCCAAGGGTGCCATGCAGGATAAACTCCTGCCGATAGGATAGAATCGTTTTTCATGTTCACCTTCTTCACCTTGCCATCATAGGCAACAACGGTTCCTCCATGATTCTGTCGAGCATGAAATTGCATGCGGTTAGGATTGTAAGCCTGATAATTGTGACAGTTGATGCATTGTCCTTCTGTTTCTATAGATAAGAGCATATTGTTGTATATCACGCTCTCATCATAGTTTTCAAGGCAACGCTGGTTTATGGTTAGCTCTTCGTAGGTGACATACGAAGGTGCTATCAGACGATAGCTGATATAAGGGTCGATAGAATCTTTTGACACATGGATGGCGAAAGGCTTAAAGCGAGTCCACTTGTTATCGTTCTTAGCAAATACCTCGACCGTGATGTCGCCATCTGCAGCCTTTGATGTCAGGTCTTTCCATTCGTCTATAGCAGGCATAGCCTTTTTGCCGCCACAAACAATCTCTTCGTCACCAGCAGCATAGCGAACCACTACGTCTTGAGCCTGCTGACATAGTTCCATAGATAGTGGAGCTATGTTTATAGGTATCGTCACGTCTACATAGTCGGGATACATCTTTGGCAGCTGCGAGCTGTCGGTATATTGTGTAGGAACCTCAGCCTGTCGGCAACTTGCAAGTAGCATGAGGCAGAGGGTGAATAATAATGTTAGCTGTTTCATTTGTTTAATAACTCTTCTGGTTTCTGATCAAGAAATATTCGTAATAGAAAGTGCCGCCATACTGAGGATACATTATTGGCTTCAGCTGCTCTTCTGTGAGTCCTGCGTTTTGCTGAGCAAGAGCCATAAAGCCTTCGTAGTTGGCTTTCACCTCTTCGTCGAATGGCATATGCGAAATGTCTACTTGGTTTTCAAGATGACCATACAGATATGCAGCCTCTTGATAGTGGGTAGGCATGCGTTTACCTTGATGCAGCTGTGCATAATGGAAGAATCGAGGCCAGAACATCTGGATATCCTTCTGTTGTAGAGCTGCCAGCAGGGTTTGCTCTTGATATAGAGGGTCGTTGCTATCTTCGTTTGAGAATTCGTTGAGAAGATAAATCTCCACAAGGGTGTTGTCGGAAGTCAGCACATCATTGCTATTCATATAGTGGCGAATGGTAGAGAACTCCGAGTTTTTTGCCACGAGCTTAGGATTCTTTACGAACACTTCAAACTGCTCGCCATAGTTGGCATAATATTTAGTCTGCTTCAATATGTCGATATATTTTTGTGCAGCCTCCATTTCTCCATTTAGGATAGAGCATTTCAATAGATATTTTATGAAGTCTACTCTCCATCCATATTCCACTCCGTCTTCAAGACACCAACGATAGCAGAAGTTTATCTGGCCGTAGTTGTAATATATCTGTTTACCGCCAATCTGGGTCAGTCGCACTTCGAAAGGAGCGTCGCTATGTGCGTCGCCATTCTTATAACGGAACATCTCGTCGCCAGCACGTCCCAGGCGAGTTAGAGCCAAATTCTTCATCATCCACATCATTCGTGTAGGTTCTTCGTCGGCATCCATGTCGCGATATTCCGTTAATACTCCTTCCCAGTCCTTGCTGTCGATGCAATGACTCATCACTATCTCGTGGTGGAAGTTCTTGTCTTTATACCAGAAATGCCATGTGCCTACAGCCACTAAGACTACAAGTGCAACTTGCGAAGCCCAGAACAATAAAGGCTTGCGTGGTTTTTCTGCCACCTCTATGCGTATTGTCAAAGCCAGAATAAGCATTAATGCCGTCATGGCAATCCATGGAGTATAATAAGCCATGTGGTTTACGTCGGTACGGAACAAAGGTAGGGCTGTATACCAAATGTCGCTTATGTTGGTCTGCGAGAAGATTGTACGATAGCATACCAACGGTACGGCAACAAGCGAAAGCACAGCCACGATAGCGTCGATAACTTTTCTGCCTATCGACTTGTTGGCTACCAAAGCCATAACAGCCATCGTTAATGCTGCTATGAGCGAATAGATGCCAACGAAAAGGTAGGAGAGGGCTACCGAAATAGGCAACCATATTGTGCGCATCCACCATTTTGTAGGCAGCACTCGATAAGCCCACACCATGGCGAAAGCCCAGCTAAAGCCCATCGGAGCTATGAAGAAATGGCCGCGAAGCTTTAGATAGTATATCCAATAGCCAAGGTCCACATCTGTTATTACCACCAACGCTAATGGCACAAGGAGTAATGCCGAATAGCGGTCGGCTATACGGAATGCGTGCTTAAAGAGCCACATCATGAGTCCTAACCACAGACACAACAACGTGGTGCCAAGGGCTGGATAATAAAAATACTGAGTGAAATAAGTGCCGAGCCAAGTCAGCAATCCGCCAGACACCACCATCTGCTGCTCGAAGAACATCTTTGAGTAGAGAAACAAGTTGAGTTCCTGTACCTTGAATAGGTAGTCCGACTCGTAGGTCGCAAGGGCTATGCCTACGGCAATCAATGCTACTATCGGTAGTAGCCATGTCTTAAGAAATCGGCAGATCATAGTTTTTTTTAGTTTGCCTATTTTCCAAAACCTCTACAAACTTGGAGCCGTTTTTTAAAAAAACGTCGGCCTTGTTTGGAGAGATGTTGGGTTTTTGCATAATTATAATGGTTAGTTTTTATTATTTCTTCTTAGGTCTTCTGCGTGCCCATCCTTCTTCCGAGAAGTCGGGCTCTTCGTCTTTGAACTTAAACTGTCGTCCCTTCATGAGTTCGCGCCAATCGCCATTAGCGCTATCACGTCGACGCTCAGCCTTGCTCTTTCTTCCGCCACGCGAGTCGCCAGTCTGACGTCTGTCGCCACCTCTTCTGCTGCCTTCTCTGCTTTCGCCACGGTTTGCTTTGCCGTGTCCAGCCTCGTCGGCATCGTTGCATCTTACTGTGCGACCTTTATATTCCAAGCCGTTGATGGCTTTTATCACGCGGTTAGCATCGCCCTCAGGCACCTCGATATAAGAGAATTTAGAGAGCAAGTCGATATGGCCAACCTCCTGGCGTTGCTTCATGTTGCGGTTAAGGAACTGCATCACCTCGCCTGGATAGAAACCGTCTGCCTTACCAAGGTTAATAAACAAGCGCTTGTAGCCAGCTTCTGTTTCGTGCTTACGACGTCCGTTTGAAACCTTAGAGCGTTGTGCGCCCTTCTCCTTGCTGCCTCTTCCTGTAGGCTTCTCTATTTCAGGAGCGTCCTTGTAGTAGTCGAGGAATCGGCCAAAGGTCATCGTAACCATCTTCTTTATCAAGTCTTCCTTGTCTACATACTCAAACTGGCGCATTATATCGCCCATATATGGTGCAATCTGCTCTTCGTCTACGTCAGTCTTCATGATGGTGTCCATCTGCTTGTAGAGCTGCTTCTTGCAAATTTCCTCAGGTGTAGGCAACACTCCGTCAACAAACTCTTTGCCTATCTCGCGCTCTATGTTGCGCACCTTTGTCTTCTCCTTAGAGTGGATGATAGAGATTGATGTACCCTTCTTGCCGGCACGTCCCGTACGGCCTGAGCGGTGAGTATAGTTCTCTATGTCGTCTGGCAAACCATAGTTGATGACATGGGTCAAGTCGTCGACATCAAGACCGCGCGCTGCCACGTCGGTAGCCACGAGCAACTGAACAGTATGCTGGCGGAACTTCTGCATCGTCAAGTCGCGTTGCTGCTGACTAAGGTCGCCATGCAGGGCTTCAGCGTTGTAGCCGTCTTTGATAAGCTTGTCGGCAACCTCCTGAGTCTCTATCTTTGTGCGACAGAAGATGATAGCGAAAATCTTAGGATAGAAGTCTACGATGCGCTTCAAAGCCAAGTACTTGTCGCGTGCATGTACCATATAATATATGTGGTTCACATGCTCCGCACCCTCGTTGCGCGAACCAACCACAATCTCCTTATAGTCGGTAAGATAGCTCTTGGCCACACGCTCCACCTCGCGGCTCATAGTGGCAGAGAACAAGAGAGTGTTGCGATCCTTAGGCACATTCTCGAATATCTCGTTTATAGAGTCGGCAAAACCCATGTTGAGCATCTCGTCAGCCTCGTCGAGCACCACATTCTCTATATTGTCGCATTTCACAACTCCGCGATGCATAAGGTCGATTAAACGACCAGGAGTAGCAACAATAATCTGCACGCCATGGCGCAGAGTGCGAATTTGTGTTTCGATAGATGCACCGCCATATACGGCAGCTACGTGCAAACCATCTATATATTTGGCAAATTCGTTCAGGTCGTCGGCTATCTGCAAGCACAGCTCGCGAGTAGGGCTTAGCACCAAGGCTTGAGGAGCCTTTAGCTTAGGGTTCACCTTCTGCAGAGTAGGAATACCATAAGCGGCAGTCTTACCAGTACCAGTCTGTGCCAACGCAATAACGTCGTTGCCGTGACCTAACAAATAAGGGATTACTTCTTCCTGAACAGGCATAGGCTGTTCAAAACCTAATTCTTCGATGGCGCGGCGAATATCCTCGCATACGCCCAATTCTTCAAATGTCTTCAAATCTTTTTACCGTATTGAATGGTTATAAAAAAAGGAAGGTCGAATTCACCCTCCCAGCCATTAATAGGGTGCAAAATCCTTCCGAAACGCTTGCGGCAATTATGCTTTTTGTTAATAATAAGCTACATACATTATTGTATAATTGCCAAATTCGTCTGCAAAGGTACTGCAAGTGAGTGAAATGACAAAACAAAACACGAAGTTTTTGTTTTTCATTTCCGAGCGCAGCGTACTTTATTCAAAGGTACTGCAAGTGAGTGAAATGACAAAACAAAACACGAAGTTTTTGTTTTTCATTTCCGAGCGCAGCGTACTTTATTCAAAGATGCAAGCAAAATATCATTAAGTGGATTAATCAAATGAAAATAAGCAGACCGAGGTCGTAGTTTTATACATTTTTCTCGTTTTTTATTTCTGCGTCTATAACATATAAATCGCCATCAGAATCTTGCAATACATTTTTAGGCTTTAAATCTGAAATAATTATTTTGTCAGCTTTATAAGTCCATTCACCAATCTGCGTGAATCCTAATGAGGTCATATAGTTTTGGATATCTGAAACATCTGCAGGATGAGCTTTTTCTATATATCGCTGAGCCAATAACGGATAAATAGTTCTTCCTTTATATCCAGTAAATCCTACTAATACATAAGCTGTTTGAGGAAACAACCTGTTATGTTGCATAAGGCGAATAAATAGTTTATAAAAACTTCCTGTATGAATTAAGTTGTTCATTTTATAAACTATTCCACCTTCTTTGTCTACATAAGTATCATTTTCGCTACCAGAAGGTCCTGGCGTTCCTAAAGCAAATACGTCTTCAAGAGAAAACCA
>OARX01000203.1_pt1 | contig 11359 bp, 15 predicted proteins | sample 1494841 | NCBI WGS metagenome assembly OARX01 (sample SAMEA3360670, study PRJEB22359) | human gut metagenome | biome: ENVO:urban biome; feature: ENVO:human-associated habitat; material: ENVO:feces | place: Bangladesh | collected 2011 | reverse complement strand
AACGATTATATTGGGAAAACTCTAAAACCGTGGCCAATTTTAGTTGACCACTACAGCTAATAGTTTGGCAGAGACTGTGGGAGGTTACGGAAATCTAGCAAAAATTCTGGCTTCAATTTACGCCATTAACAAAATGCTGCGAATAGGCTCACCCCTTCTCAAAGGTGGAGCCATGATTGGAGATATGGTTCTTGGCGGAAAGAAAGGGGCTGCGGGAGCTGGTTCGTTGAGTGCTTTAGGCGCAACTCCAGTCTATGTCGTGAATATGCCTAATGGCGGTCTTGGTGGTCCTGACGTAAACTTTCCAGATAACAAAAAGCCCAATAAATCACTCTTTAATGCAAGTAATTTAGCAAATATTCCATTGATTGGATGGGCTTCTTACGAACTAGCAGATCTAACTGATAGTGTGTTGTCATCCAATTTTGACGGCTATAGAGAGGCTGATGCAAAGTTCACTACGAAGATGAAAGCATTTTTTGGTGATAAGGAGGCTCAAGCTCAAGATGTTCAATATTATGGAGCTGACCCTGCAAAGTATGAAGTCAAGCCAATGTCTCCCCCCGAATACATGACAGGCGGGTATAATAGGAGTCCGATATCAACTCCTAGTTCTTATCTTGCAGCTCAAGCAGGAGAGATGAAATTAAAAGTAGAGGTTTCGGACGATAGGGTAAAAGTGACGCCTACTTACCTTCCAAAAGGATTTTCTGTAGATCCAGATACTGGTATCAACTAGGTGAAAACTATCGATAAAATGAAATCGCCATCTCATACTATGGGATTCTCTGAATTTTATTTATCTTGAAATTTTAAGCGTTTTATCTTGGCGCGCTACATCATCAGGTTCAACGTCATTGTCTCTAACTATCCTGTCTGTAAGAAAGTGTAGAGCAAGCAATGTTGTAAAAATAATATTGCTAACCAATGAAAAATAGATAAAAACCGCTACCAACTTTACCTGTGTAAAATAGCTGCCGAAAGTTTCTTTCCAGACTTTCATGGTCAACTCAAGAACACCACTACCAAAATAAACAGCGATACTCATAAATGCCAGATAGCCGAACATATAGCAAAGGTACTGTCTTCGAGTAACACCTTTACCTTGTAAAGTTGGAGCTTTACCTCTCATGTTCTCATCCATTCCTGGACGTTGAAAAGTTGCAACAGCAGCTAACGATGCAACAAAAAAACCAATCAGAACTTGCAACAAACCATTCACCAACTGCACTAAACCACTTTTTCCTACAAAAGCGATTTCTACAGAAGTACGAGAAAGCAAAAACAAAAATAATGCAGCCACCATTAGTGGCAGATATATATCTATAAATAGTTTTTGCTCATGCTTAATTTTGAGGTAATAAAGTGGTTTCAGTAACTTCTTTATTGTTGCTTTCAGCATATGCCACCCCACACTCTTTGCATATTAATGCCTTGATTTTATTGACCAATTGATAATGCAAACTGTCCTGACACTGATGTATTTGGCTTTCAGTATAAACTTTACCTCGTTTGCAAAATACTCCAGTTGCTCGTTTGATAGCTTCTTCTTCCAAAGAGTTAAACTTACCTGTTCTAGTGCCTCGATATTCATCATCATATTGTACTTTCAGAGTCGAGTAGCCTTTGCTTTTAGCTTTTCTAGAAAGTCGATAAAGGAGCTGTTCGGCTGCCTCTTCTTTCAAACTAGCACCTATTGCATAACTAACTTGAGTCTCTTTAGTAATCAGATCGTCTTCGTCGAAGTCATCTTCATTTGTCTTGTGTATCAACGTCACACCTGTTAAGCGACGAGTTTTCAAGCCTTCGGATAAACTCTCTGAAGCTAGATTATTAAAACTAAAACTTGGGCGACATGGCTTACTTTTGCTTTCAGTGCTTGATTTGTATGTCCATTTAGGCCGGTTAATAGTCTTGTTAAACAAGCTAGTAAGAGCTCGTTCAATTAGAGATTTGGTTATACCTGGTACGACTTCCAACAACGCTAAATGAATTGGTGCTCTCTGACCTTTGAAATGATTCAAGTCTACTACTAGGTGCGCTGAAACTGCGATACCCTCACCTTTTGTTTTTCCCGCAATCCGAACGGATCCTGACGTCATATTCTTAAATGCTGGATCCGTAAGGTTAGTGTCGGTGTAATGAAAAAGGATAACTGCTATTTCATTCAATTCATCAACATCGACTGAGTGAACATGTAGCGATGCGGTTTTATTTTTTGTTAAAAATACAGCTGTTTTTTCTTCCGCCGCCTTCTTTAAATGAGGAATGATATGTTCGTTTAAACTAAAACGGACATTTACATTAGTTGGGATTGACTTAAGTTCCAATTCGAGATAATCAATATTTCGCTCATAGTATGACAGCATAAGTAACCTTTTAATAAGTAAAACTATTTTGGCATCAAATATACAACAAAGACACTAAGCAAAAAAGCGCATAGCAAACAACAATTCGTTATAAAGCGCCATAACGCCCAGTTAAGGGGTGAAGCACGCAATACCGATGTTACAGCATTGCACTTCAACACCGAAACCAATGCATACCAAAAATGCCAAGCGTGCTGAATCCCTCTTGAACTGTTTGTTATACAAAATTCTCCAATTGCCCACCAAGCCCATCAAAATCACTCACCATAACGCGAGCTCTATTTGGGTCTCTAGCGTTTAAACGTTCAACAAGTTGCTTCGCATCTTCAGTTAATGGGGAGTTTGTAACCAACAATATTGGAAGGTTAAGCGAGGCTGATACTGAGTGGAGCATATGAATCTGATTAGAATTAACACGTTGGTTTCTGTAATCTTTGATTGCCACACCTAGCTTAGCAACACCGTTATTTTTAACGATAAAGTCTATGCCAATATCTCGCTCTGTTTCTTGTTCTATGTTTTTACGACCGAAGTAAGCCATTAACACCTTATGAACTTTGCTTTCAAAAGCAATAGTACGCTTGATGACTTGTTGATATTTCTCTTTAGCATCGTTAATTTCAAGCTCAATTTCTTCTTTACGTTGACGCTTGGCAACGAAAGTTAAGCTAGAGAAGCCAAGGGCAGCAGCCAAGCTACCAAATATACCTGCGGCAATACTCAATAGACTAGAAGCTTTAGATTTTGCTGGCTCAACTGGTTCTACAGATTGTTTTATAGAGTTTCTAATCTCATCTACTTTATCAACCAATGACTTTCGCGCGTCTAGTGGGATAAAACGATTAGATAAAAAAGCGTCTTGAACCTGTATCAGCAGCTCCTGCTTGGTAAAAGGATAAACAATATTGTTTTTTACCTCTTTCCCAGATATCAATGTCTCAATATTGTGCTCGTTAACCTCATGGTTGTTATAAACGAGCTCTTGAATAGTACTTACAAGTTCATTGTGTACACTCTCAATACGCTTAAATTTTAGTTCTTCCGAATATTGAGGAACATACCAAATAGAAAAGTAGATAGTTAAGATGATACCCAATAATGAAAACAGGTGAGACAAGTTACTTTTCAGCCAACCCCAAAAACCTAAACTCAAGTTTTTCTCCTTTTTGTATAACGCCGCATTAAGGTGTGAGCAACGCTAACACGAGACTCAACCATGCCACCATAAACACAAAACCCAACGATTAGCACTGAAAATGCCAAGCGTTGGGAATCACTCTTAAATGCTTTGTTAGCCATTTTTTTTCGGTGGCGGCGGAGGTGGTGGGCTAGGCCTTACGTTCTGAGGTGTTCTAGCTGGATTTGCACCATCTGTAGTCCAACCAGTTCTTCCACTTGGTGGTGGAGGGTTTGAACCTTTTTTTGACATATAACTACTCCCAGTTTTTCTCTAGAAATTCCACCCATTTTACTTCACTAGCGCTAATAACAAGTTTAGATACACCTGTTATTTCTGCCTCAGTGCCATCATCGTTGAGCCAAGACGGGTCTGCGATAACAAAATGACCTTTATGTGGTTCTGAAGGCCATTCAATTGGCCAGCCATATAACCTTCGTTCATCATTTAGGTGTAAGACAACAAAAGTAACGTCCTGTAAAAAGGCACCAAACCATTCCGAAGGATATGATGTTTCTCTTGTGATCAAACACCTTCTTAGACACTTATGCAATAGGTCATTGTTGGCAAAGCCTGCAAATGCAACCCCAAGTAAGATAGCTGTCACAACAGAACCAACTAACCCAAACTTGTCCGGTACTCCTGTAATTTCATACGTAGCACACAACCAACGGACTGAGAACTCAACCACCACAACAATTGCTTGTATAAAAATAGTAAAAATCAGAGCCTGTACCACACGCTCAAATTGTGATGGCTTGGGATAAGAGGTCAAACTATAAAACACCCAAGCAGACACAAACCCCGGGAGCAGATACTGTAAAATTGTAATTACATCATTTGTTAAATTTTCCATAGTTCTCCCAAATGGCTAACGCCCGCCTAAGGGGCTGGCAACGCATGACACCAAACTTAAACACAACAACCGTAACCACTGCGGCTCATTGGGACTGGAAACGCCGCGCGTTGACAGTCCCTCTTGAGGCGTTTGTTAGGCGCGTAGCCAATTTTTACAGCTTAATATCAACCCTGTTCCGAACATAGGTTGGGACAGACAACTGCTCATCTAAGTCTTTGAATATTGGTTTCTTGGGCATCTGTTCAATTATTGTGTTGAGTTCTTCAAAACTGATCCCTACAACTCGGCAGGCAGTCATTAAACCATTGATAAAATGCTTTTTATTACGTTTCTTCTGCTGTTCACTATCTGGGATAGATGCATATAATTCGCATTCTTTGCTAAGCAAGGCCAGAAGTTCTTCTTTTGATGGCAACATATTTAACTCATCTTGAGGATAAATTTGAGTTGATTATCAATCATTACAAGAAGTTGTTCTAAGGGATTGATCTAACATTAGCAAGAAAGCGCCTAACGCCCGCCTAAGGGGCTGACAACGCATAACAACGAAACTCAAACACAACAACCGTAACCACCACGGCTCATTGGGACTGGAAATGCCACGCGTTGGCAGTCCCTCTTAAGGCGTTTGTTATAACGATTTTTCATGATCTTCATAACTGAACATTGTTAAAAAATATTTTAACTCATACAACTGTTCTCTCGTATTGGGTGTTAATTTATGCAAAATATAAACAAAAGCAATTGAAAACACCCCAATAACACCAATTTGAGCAATTGTCTGAATAGTTAAGCTTTTCATTGTTGCAACTAAAACTGACATTGCAAATGTAATAGAAAAACCGACTATTTTTTGTACACTAACTCCACTGTTTTCACATACAGCGATTCTTGATTCAAGGATTTCCAATATTCCACTTACGTGAGATTGCTCAATATCATTTAGCCTAAGAGCTCTACGAAACTTTAAATATCTAGCTTTTTGATCTTTATAATCTTCCGGTGGTGCTTGGGATAACTCATAATCTGAATACTCTTCATTAGTATATTTTTTCTGGGCTTTAAATACAGAAATCAAGCTAGAGGTTTCAAAAAATAAAAATGCAACGAGGTATACGTAGTACATATCTCGATTATTATTGATTGCTGAGATTATTGCCAAAGCTAAGAATATTCCAAAGAGAATGATCGAAATAAAAATAAGTGCTTTAAATTTAAAGCTTATAAACTTAAGGCTTTCTTTGAAAATCACAATTCGAGTACACTCTTTTTTATAAGCATTAAAGCAGAGTTCCCATTTACTTCGATATTTCATACTCTAACGTCTCCAAATCGTTATAACGCCCGCCTAAGGGGCTGACAACGCATTACCACCAAACTCAAACACAATAACCGTAACCACTGCGGCTCAATGGGACTGGAAACGCCGCGCGTTGACAGTCCCTCTTGAGGCGTTTGTTAACTGGCCAGTGCTTATGATTTTCACTGCACTTTTAACCAACACAAAGAAGATTACTCTACTCTTCGTTTGGTGTTTTTACATCTCGGGCTGGTTTTCTGAGCATGAAAAATCCGCAAGCTTCACGCGTTGCAGTCGTAGGTTGCTCCCAAGCACCACAAAGATCCTTGAGATTATTTTTAGCTCTTTCGAAATGACGGCATTGCCCACAACGAAACATTTGCAAACTCCTTTTGCTCAGATGCTTTTGGCATTTCCATTTTGCCAGTTAACGCCCTGTTAAGGTGTGAGCAACGCAATACCGAAGCCTCCGCATACCACCTTAAACACTAAACGCAACGCATAGTCAAAATGCCATGCGTTGCGAATCACTCTTAAACAGTTTGTTATGTGCTAGTCGCCGACTGCATTGGAAGCAATAAAATCTATTTTCTTAAGCAGGTTAACCCATACAAGATCCGTAAAATCTTCTATTTCTAATTTGTGTAGATAGGCATTCAATTCACTTTCCAATGCATTCATGAACTTAGTTGCATTTATTATCTTTTCATTTTTATCAACAAGTTCACCTTTTCTTCTAATTCTCCACCCACCTGTAGTTTCAGCTTGATGTAGAATTCCACAGCGAATATGTTTATAGAAATCCCTACCTAACCCAGAAAAACCACAAAAATATGAAGACTCGCTAAAAAACTCTTCGAATAGTTCACCTGAGTATATCTTGTGACCCTGCTCATTTCTTGCATCTGAAGTTTCATTAATACCTCGCTTCATAGATATTAGTGATTCAACCATTAAGCAGCATACAGCCATCATCGCAAAGCCATGTTTTTGAGAATTATCTCTGAATGGATTGATAAATCGCTCATCATATCTATGCTTCACAAGCTGGATGATACTATTTTTATCGTTGTTTTCTTTGAATTCTACAATGTCGCTTGCAAATACAGCAGATGTTAACTCTACACTCATTTTGTCCTAATATTCCTAAATGTTTGAAATGGCACATAACGCCCGCCTAAGGGGCTGGCAACGCATAACACTAAACTCAATCACAACAACCGAAACCACCGCGGCTCAATGGGACTGGAAACGCCACGCGTTGACAGTCCCGCTTGAGGCGTTTGTTATGCGCGCCTTGCCCAAAATGCCATTTGATACCATAATTAGGTACTTTTTGGTATTTATGGAGATGAGCTCATGGCTAAAAATACAAGTATCACTCTTGGTGAACACTTCGATGGCTTTATTACAAGCCAAATACAAAGTGGGCGTTACGGCTCAGCAAGTGAAGTCATTCGCTCTGCGCTACGTCTACTCGAAAACCAAGAAACCAAACTACAGTCACTCCGTCAACTACTTATTGAAGGAGAGCAAAGTGGTGACGCTGATTATGACCTTGATAGCTTCATCAATGAACTCGATAGTGAAAACATTCGATGAAACCATTTAATCTTACCGTCGCCGCCAAAGCCGATTTACGTGATATTGCTTTATTCACTCAACGACGCTGGGGAAAAGAGCAGCGAAATGTTTATTTAAAGCAATTCGATGATTCCTTTTGGCTTTTAGCGGAAAATCCCGACATTGGTAAATCATGCGATGAAATCCGAGAGGGATACAGAAAATTTCCCCAAGGGAGTCACGTCATCTTTTATCAGCAAACCGGCAGCCAACAAATCAGGGTGATCCGAATTCTTCATAAGAGCATGGATGTGAACCCAATATTCGGCGCATAACGCCCGCCTAAGGGGCTGGCAACGCATTACCACTAAACTGAAACACAGCAACCGTAACCACCGCGGCTCAATGGGACTGGAAACGCTACGCGTTGACAGTCCCTCTTGAGGCGTTTGTTAGGTGAATTTACTCGTACACCTGCCCATTGTGTTTCAACCAACCATGAGCATGACGATTTTGAGGATCTTTATGAGTCCAGTGAAGAACCCCACCTTTTTTGTTCCATTCATATTCACCATAAAACTCAACACTATCGCCAACTTTCAAGTTCGGAATTCTCGGTGCTAAGTCGATGTTATGAGCAACCAGCAATGTTTGTCCGCTATTGAGCTTTAAGATGAATTTTTGATGCTTTGAACCATCATTGTCATCAGGTAACACTTTCACTACCTTTCCGAATCCTTGAACCTGTAGATCACTTTGTTGCGATTTATAAGCTTGTTGTAAAACGGAGTCATTGGCATGCAAGCCGACCGAAAAAAAGCTTGCGAGAACAAGCCAAAAAGCTAAAAACCATTTCATAAAACTGTCCTTGTTCAATCCACTGACCATTCACCTAACGCCCGCCTAAGGGGCTGGCAACGCATACCACTAAACTCAATCACAACAACTGTAACCACCGCGGCTCAATGGGACTGGAAACGCCACGCGTTGACAGTCCCTCTTGAGGCGTTTGTTAGCTTCGTAGCCTATTGTTTAACAATGATTTTTAAATACATTTTCTTGAAATGTATTCTACGCAAATGCATCACACAAACACACGTCCAGAGCCAAAAGCTGTGAAGTTGGCTGCCAAAACTCAAAGCGCTCAAGGCTAAGTTGACCACGGTTAAGAATCCGCGACAAAGAAAGCCAGAACACAGAGATAATGCAGCCTTTTGTGAAACCAAACTTTGAGTGTTGAACATCCAACAACTTTGAAGCATCGAGGCTTGCTAGTTTTCAGCGACTTTGAACCCACTGAACTTTCAACACGTTCGACCAAATCAGCATCAAGAAAAGTTCAAAAGCCAAATTGTGCAATTTGAACACTAATATCTGAATTTTCAGGACAATTAAACCCAGAGTTTGATGATTTTTGCTTTAAGAAGCTAACGCCCGCCTAAGGGGCTGGCAACGCATTACCACTAAACTCAAACACAACAGCCGAAACCACCGCGGCTCAATGGGACTGGAAACGCCACGCGTTGACAGTCCCTCTTGAGGCGTTTGTTAACTGGCCGGTGCTTATGATTTTCACTGCACTTTTAACCAACACAAAGAAAATTACTCTACTCTTCATTTGGTGTTTTCACATCTCGGGCTGGTTTTCTGAGCATAAAAAATCCGCAAGCTTCACGCGTTGCAGTCGTAGGTTGTTCCCAAGCACCACAAAGATCCTTGAGATTATTTTTAGCTCTTTCGAAATGACGGCATTGCCCACAACGAAACATTTGCAAACTCCTTTTGCTCAGATGCTTTTGGCATTTCCATTTTGCCAGTTAACGCCCTGTTAAGGGGTGAGCAATGCAATACCGAAGCCGCCGCATACCACCTTAACCACTAAATTCAACGCATAGTAAAAATGCCACGCGTTGCGAATCCCTCTTGAACAGTTTGTTATGAATATTGGTTAAGAGTACTTCATGATCGAAACGATCTTAAAACCACCATAAAAATTCATCTGGATAATGACTTGATGAGGTTCATCTGTTTTTAACACCTTATAAGTGAATACTTCAGGGTTATCACCTTCAGGTTCTACATCAGCTAACAGCTCATCAACCATTTGACCAAAGTTTTGAATTCTATCGTTTACCTCCACACTATCGATACTTGATAGGTCCACCAACCCACTGGTAATAACCTGAATATCACCAATAAATGTCTCTCCATACTTGTGGTAATGCAATGCATGAGAAATATGTTCAATTGCAGCATCAAATCGAGCACGATCAATTTCAATGGCAGCAGTATGAATCAATTCACCATTTTCACCTTTAAGAGTTACTGGTGTATTTTTCTTAGCGAACTGAGCAAATACATGAGGTGTTCTATTTACTGCTCTCATAATTTTCGTGCCAAACTGCGTCTGAGCAAGATCGTTTGACACAACATTAGCTGCTAAAAAGAACAATAGATATACGTCATCTTTTGACTTTGCCGTATTATGTTTCTCACAAGAGCGAACAGTTATAAGGTTCTTTTTATAATTATCCCCACTTGGAACATCTTTTGCCTCAGGAAATATACATTTAGGAGGTACATGCTCCTTAGTGTTTCCCTCTGCATCGCACATGTAACATTTTTCCACACTATCTCCTTTATTCATAACGCCCAATTAAGTAGCCCGAAACGCCCTGGCTCACCTACCGCATTGCTCGGCAACGCCAAACCCGACGCAAACCAAAATCGCCGAGCGTTGAGGGTCTGCTTGAATTGTTTGTTATGCCACTAGCGATCGCTGATCGCAACTTTGCTTGCTAGCCCAATAAGTAAAACACCAGATACGCCCTCTAGCCCTCGCGAGTAGCGCTGAGAATTCGGGCGACTAAAGACCCAACTACCTACTGACGCATACAGGATATTACACATTGTAACCAGTACGCTAAATAACAAACCAAGCCACAATAATTGCATCGAAGCCGAACCTGATGATGTGTCAATAAACTGAGGCAGGAACGAAAGGAAGAACAGTGCAACTTTCGGGTTTAATACACTAACAATTACGCCTTGTACAAATACATTTTTGTCACTTTCAACGCTTTCACTTACTTTCAATGTGCTACCCCCACGCCACATTGAAAGTAACGACTGAACACCCAAATAGACTAGATAAGCAGCACCCAACCATTTGACTGCGCTAAAAGCTACCGCTGAGCTGAGGATAATTGCAGATAATCCTAATGAAGCTGCTAAAGTATGAACAAAATAACCTACACCAAGTCCCATTGCAGCTTTGAACCCAGTGACCAACTTACCTTTCATTGTGTTTGAAACAATATAGATAACGTCTGGCCCTGGTATCATATTGATAGCAAGACAAGCGACTATAAACAGTAGTAGTGAATTAAGATCCATTTCCTTTTCTCCATATTTTCTGGCTGTGGCATAACGCCCTGTTAAGGTGTGAGCAACGCAATACCGATGCTTCCGCATACCACCTTAATCAATAAAACCAACGCATAGTAAAAATGCCACGCGTTGCGAATCACTCTTAAACAGTTTGTTATGCCTGCCCTAACACGCGCTCAATAAAAGCTGATTTTTTCCGACGATACTCTTCGTGAGACCAACCTGTACAAGATATTTTCAGCTCATTGTATCGTTGAACTAACTCAGGATTTTTACGGAGTTTGTCTCTAAACCCCACAAAAAACTCAAATTCCGAACCATTAGCTACAACTTGAAAAGCGACATCCTCACCTGAGCTATTTTCCAGCATGCAAAGCTCCGGAGTTCTTAACGTATCGGATTTTTCGTTGAAACCTAGAGTAGAAAGTAACTTTACTGCATTTTCTAGTTCCTTGCCGTTAACACCAACAAGTATGTCTAGGTCACCTTTAGATACAGCATTAGGAATAGAGGAAGTTCCAATATGCTCAATAGATGCATCTGGAAGTAAAGCAGCTATCTCAAGTTCGTACTTACGATACAGGTTTTCACAAGATGCCTGATATTCATCTGCTTTGTAAAACTGCATATTGTCTCCCAAAAGGCATAACGCCCGCCTAAGGGGCTGACAACGCATAACAACCAAACCCAAACACAAACCA
>OARX01000202.1_pt1 | contig 11479 bp, 8 predicted proteins | sample 1494841 | NCBI WGS metagenome assembly OARX01 (sample SAMEA3360670, study PRJEB22359) | human gut metagenome | biome: ENVO:urban biome; feature: ENVO:human-associated habitat; material: ENVO:feces | place: Bangladesh | collected 2011 | reverse complement strand
TCGTGCTTGGCCGCCACAATATTCGCCCCCCTCACTTTGCGAGCAAAGTGAGCTACAGTGCTTCGCCCTAGAGTTTCGTCGCACTTTATTATTTAGCAAAAAACGCAGATTTTTTTGAGATTTTGAACACGCTACCTTTCAGGGGCAGCTGCGCTGCAACCGCCATGTTATTTGGTAAAAAATCGCGCAGAGATTTTTCTGCATTTTGCCCCTACCCCCAAGGACATAAACAAGGAGTGCCATACTCCAAGCATCTATCGGATGTTTGAAGTATGGCACTCCTTGTTATATATAAGCAATTGCTTATGCCTTCTGGTCTTTCTTCTCCTGAACGATGGCATCGATGACAGCCACGGCAGTGATGTTGACGATGTCACGCACGCTGCATTCGAAGTCGGTGAAGTGGATAGGCTTCTTCAATCCCATCTGGATTGGGCCGACAACTTCGGCATCTTCAGCCATCGACTTAATCATCTTGTATGAAGCGTTGGCACTCGTCAGGTTCGGGAACACGAGGGTGTTGACATCCATGCCTTTCAAGCGTGTGAACGGATATTTGTCGTCGCGCAAGTCCTTGTCGAGCGCAAAGTTCACCTGCATTTCACCGTCGATGGCCAGGTCGGGGAACTCGCGCTGCATCTGGTCAACCACCTGATGTACGGCCACGGGGCTTCCCGTGTTGTCCGTGCCGAAGTTTGAATACGACAGCATGGCAATCACCGGCGTACGATTGAAGAAACGCACCGTTGAAGCCGAGAGTTTGGCGATGTCGAGCAACGTCTCGCTGTCGGGGTGGCGGTTGATCAGAGTGTCGGCAATGAAGAGCACACCCTTTTTGGAGTTGATGAGGTGCATCGTTCCGAAGTGGTTATAGCCCTCGCGGATGCCAATCACTTCCTTGGCCACCTTGATGGTGTTGGAATATTTCGTGTAAAGACCGGTGATGAAAGCGTCGGCATCGCCCGTCTCCACCATCATCATGCCGAAGTAGTTGCGCTCGTACATCTTGTCGATGGCTTCCTGCAACGTGTAGCCCTCGCGCTGCTTCTTCTTCGCCAGGATTTCGGCATAGCGCTGACGGCGCTCCGCCTCACTGTCGTTGCGAAGATTGAGCACCTCAACGCCGTCGAGGTTCAGTTTCATGTCTTCGGCCATCTTGCGAATCTGCACGTCGTTGCCCAAAAGAACTGGATGGCAGATACCCTCCTCTTTGGCGCGGATGGCGGCTTCAAGCATGGTGGGGTGCGTGCCTTCGGCAAAGACCACACGGCGCGGCGAGAGGCGAGCCGTGTCATAGAGGTTTTGCGTCAGCTTGCTTTCCTGTCCCATCAGTTCGCGCAGTTGCTGGCGATAAGCCTTCCAATCGGTGATGACCTTGCGGGCAACGCCGCTCTCAATGGCGGCCTTTGCCACAGCCATTGAAACCTCCGTGATGAGGCGTGGGTCGACAGGTTTTGGGATAAAGTAATCAGGGCCAAACGTAAAGTTGCGCACATGATAGGCACGGTTTACGATGTCGGGCACCGGGCGGCGTGCCAAATCGGCAATGGCGCGTGCAGCGGCGAGCTTCATTTCCTCATTGATGGCCTTGGCGGCGGTGTCGAGGGCGCCACGGAAGATATACGGGAAGCCAATAACGTTGTTGATTTGGTTAGGATAGTCGGTACGTCCCGTGCTCATCAACACGTCGGGGCGTGCGTCCTTGGCATCTTCATAAGAGATTTCAGGCACAGGATTGGCCAGGGCGAAGATGATGGGGTTCTTGGCCATTGAGCGCACCATGTCTTTCGAAAGCACGTTGCCCTTCGAGAGACCAACGAATACGTCGGCATCCTTCACGGCCTCTTCCAGGGTGTGGATGTTGCGGGTGGTGGCAAATTCGCGCTTCTGCTCCGTCAGGTTTTCGCGGTCAACACGGATAACGCCGCGAGAGTCGAGCATCACGATGTTTTCCTTGCGTGCGCCAAAGGAGCAATAGAGACGGGTGCAGGAAATGGCGGCCGCACCGGCACCGTTCACAACGATGCGGGCATCTTCCAGTTTCTTGCCTGCCACGTCGATGGCGTTGATCAAGCCGGCAGCCGAGATGATGGCCGTTCCGTGCTGGTCGTCGTGCATCACTGGGATGTCGAGCTCAGCTTTCAGGCGGCGTTCAATCTCAAAACACTCAGGTGCCTTGATGTCTTCCAAGTTGATGCCACCGAACGTCGGGGCAATGGCCTTCACTGCCTCAATGAACTTGTCGGGGTCTTTCTCGTTGACTTCGATGTCGAAAGCGTCAACGCCGGCATATATCTTAAAGAGCAAACTCTTACCTTCCATCACTGGTTTGCCGCTCATGGCACCGATGTCGCCCAAGCCGAGCACCGCTGTTCCGTTTGAAATCACGGCAACGAGATTGCCTTTGTTGGTATACTTATAAGCATCATGCGGATTCTTCTGAATCTCAAGGCAAGGCTCAGCCACGCCCGGAGAATAAGCGAGCGAAAGGTCGGTCTGTGTGCGATAAGGTTTAGTGGGAACGACTTCAATCTTTCCCGGTTTGCCTTGCGAGTGATACAGCAAGGCAGCTTCCTTTGTAATTTTTACCATTGGTTTGCTTTTTCTTGGGTTAAGTTTTGCTGCAAAATTAGCGATTTATGGCAAAGTATCTGCCCCGTTTGCTTTTTTTATGTGTCGTTATATCACAAAATTGTAATGGTGAAAGAATAAATTGAGCAATTTTGACCTGTATTTTTGTTGGTTTTGAGATTTGGAAGAGGGAGCATAGCGGGCTATGTGACCGATGACAAGTTTCAAAAACGGCAAGAATACAGGGTATAAAGATATAACTCCTTACCCTTCAAAATTGGTCAAGTTATTTTTTTACCATTACTTTACACACTCCATATAGCAAGATGAAGGCTTTTGGAACGAAATAGCAGAGGTCTGTTAAGGAGTAACCGATTTTTGTTTGTAACTTTGCAGCTGAAAAGCCAGTGGTGGCCCCTACCCTTGCCGCATTGCATGGGACGTGGGCCTTAAAAGGGAAACAGGTGGAAAACCTGTGCAGTCCCGCTGCTGTGAGTCCTGATTTTCATCGGTTCAGAAGATGTCACTGTGGGCGTAACGGAAGCATTGCCAGCCAAAGCAAGCGCTGCGTTTCAAAGAAATTCCACGGGAAGACGAACCAGATGAGGACAAGCCAGAAGACCTGCCACATGGTTGTGAGCCACTTTTTGTGCCTCGAGGAAGACATAGGCTCGGCAAAGGAAATGCCAAGAAGGTGTTTCCAATGACCAAAAAAGTTTTATGACGAGAAAATTCCGATACGTGCGGACTCTGTTCGCGCTACTTGCTTGGGCTTTGTATCTGCCAGAGGCTAAGGCTTATCTGCCAGAGACTAAGACTCCTCTGCCAGAAGCCAAGGCGGCAGCACCGACGGCCGAAAAGCCGAAGGCCGACAAAGTGTCCTGCGCCTTGAATGCTGCAGAGGCTTTTGAGGGCAACGACAGCGCTTACCATCTTTCGGAGGCCGTTGTCAACGCCAAACTTAAGCACCGCGAAATCATGGTGCCGCAAACGCTTTCGGGCGAAGCACTGAAGCGCATGAGCAATCTCAACGTGGCCGACGCGTTGCGCTATTTTTCTGGACTCCAACTGAAAGACTACGGCGGTATCGGTGGCATCAAAACCGTCAACATCCGCAGCATGGGCACGCATCATCTGGGCATCGCCTACGATGGCATTGCGCTCGGCAACGCGCAAAACGGGCAGATTGACCTGGGACAGTTTTCGCTTGACAACGTGGAGGAGATTTCGCTCTACAACGGACAACGCAGCGCAGCGCTACAAACGGCGTCAGACTTTTCCAACGCCGGCACCGTCTATATCCGCACGCGCCAACCGCAGTTTTCTGCCGACAAGCCCTGGCATCTGAAACTGAAAGCACAGAGCGGCTCAAGCGACACGTGGCGCCTCAACGCCCTTTGGGAGCAACGGCTCTCGCCACTCTTGAGCCATTCTCTCAGCGTGGGAGGACTGACATCGAGCGGACGCTATAAATTTCGCTATCGCAAGAAGACACTCAGCGGAGCTGTGGCCTACGACACCACCGCCGTGCGCCACAACGGCGACATCTGGGCGGTGCGGGCCGAAGAGAATCTCTACGGACGTCTGACGGCGGGGCTGTGGCAGATGAAGGCATACACCTACCATTCTGAACGGGGCATTCCCGGTGCCATCGTGAGCAACGTCTGGCGCAGAGGGGAACGGCAATGGGACCATAATTCCTTCCTACAAGGCAACCTACGCAAGGATTTCGGCGAACGGTTTTCTTCACGTCTGACGGCGAAGTATGCCTACTATCAGACACGCTACGTCAACAACGACGAGACGCAAATTCATGTGGACAACACTTATCGGCAGCAGGAGCTCTTTGCTTCCTGGGCCAACGCCTATGAAATTCTCCCTCAATGGTGGACGCTTTCCCTGAGCTATGACTTCCGCTGGAACCGCCTCGATGCCAACCTAACGGATTTTGCCCGGCCGCGCCGCCTGACGCATGCCCTGGCCCTGGCTTCTTCGGTGAACGCGGGGGGACTGAAGGCGCAGGCATCGGTGGTGGCGCAGGACATCAACGACAGGGTGGAAATCGGTACAGCGGGACACCTCCGTCCGTCGCTCTCTCCCGCCATTGTCCTCTCCTACGTTCCCTTCCCCGACGCCTGGCTCACGCTACGCGCCTTTTGCAAGCGCAGTTTCCGCATGCCAACATTCAACGACCTCTATTATGCCGACATGGGCAGTTCGGCGCTGAAGCCCGAGCGTGCGCTGCAATACGATGCCGGCGTCACCTTCGAAACGCCCAAAAGCCGTTTGCCGCAACGCTGCCACTGGCGTTTGCAGACCGATGCTTATTACAACTCCGTGGGCGACAAAATCGTGGCCTATCCCAAAGGGCAGCAGTTTCGCTGGACGATGCTCAACTTGGGGCGCGTACATATCAAGGGAATTGAGGCCTTGGGCGAACTGACACTGATGCCTTCGCGCAACTGCTCGTTCACCGCCCGCTTGCAATACACTTACCAAGATGCCCGCGACGTGACGAACCCGAAAAACTCGTTCCACCGGCACCAAATTCCCTACATTCCCTGGCACAGCGGCACCGCCGTTCTGGCTGCCACGTGGAAGGCGTGGAGCCTCAACTACAGTTTTATCTATACGGGGGAACGCTATTCGCAACAGGAAAACATACGTGTCAATCATCTTGAACCCTGGTACACGCACGACCTTTCCTTGTCTTATCAAGCGCAACGCTGGCAGGCACGGCTGGACGTCAACAATTTGCTGGCGCAAGATTATGACGTGATTGTCAACTATCCCATGCCGAAACGCCATTTCATGCTGACGCTGGAATACGACTTATAAGATAGGACTCTCCCCTTTCTCATCCACCATCACTTAGAACATCCCATATATGACAAAAAGAATATTCCTCCTGGCTCTGGCCCTGCTGACACTGACAGCCTGCCGAAACGACGAACTGATTTTTGAATCTGAAACAGAAATCACGGGCGGAAAAACCGAAAACGGCAACATCTCTGGCCTTTACGTGCTCAACGAGGGCAACATGGGCAGCAACAAGGCGACGCTCGATTTTCTTGACCTCGCTTCTGAAACCGGCTCGCCGGTCTACCACCGCAATGTTTACGCCGCTTCCAACCCCAACGAGGTGAAGGAACTGGGTGATGTCGGCAACGATGTCAAAGTCTACGGCAGCAAATTGTGGATGGTTGTCAACTGCTCCAACAAAGTGGAGGTGCTCAATGCCTACACCTGCAAGAAACAGGCACAAATCAGTATTCCCAACTGCCGCAGCGTTTGCTTTAACGGCCCTTACGCTTATGTGAGCGCCTACGTGGCTCCTGTGGCGATACGCCCCGATGCCGAAGTGGGAGCGGTTTACAAGATTGACACGCTCTCGATGCAGATTGTCGACAAGGTGACGGTGGGCTATCAGCCTGAAGAGCTCACCGTGTTAGGCCACAAGCTCTACGTGGCAAACAGCGGGGGCTACCGCACGCCCAACTACGACCGCACGGTGAGCGAAATTGACTTGAACACTTTTAAGGAGGTGCGCAAAATTGATGTCGACATCAACCTCTCGCTCCTGCGTGCCGACCGCTACGGGCAACTGTGGACAGTTTCGCGCGGCGACTACAAAAACGCTCCTGCCCGCCTCTATTGGCTGGCGAAGGATGCCGAGGGCGCGATGAAGAAGGCGGGCATGATTGATGTGCCGGTGAGCAACCTCTGCATCGTGGGCGACTCTCTTTATTATATAGGTGTGCAATACAGCAAGGTGACGCAGAGCAACACCATTTCTTACGGCATCATCAACGTGAAGACGCATGAGGTGGTGACGCGCAGTTTGTCGTCGGCCCCCGAACTGCAGCAAATCGAGATGCCCTACGGGATTATCGTCAATCCAGAACACCGCGACTTCTATCTGATGGATGCAAAAAACTACGTGTCGAGCGGACGCCTACTGCATTTCAAGGCCGACGGCTCTTACGATTGGGCTGTCAACACGGGCGACATTCCAGGACACGCCGCGTTTGTTTACCACAAACCTCATCTGCCCGAAAATCCCGACACGCCTGCTACGCAGCGCAGCAAATTCATCGCGGCCGTTGACGAATATGTGCCGGCGCCGGGACAGCACGTCAACGTCCTGCCGACCTACGAGGCGGGCGACGACGCGGCAGCCATGGCGCGGAAATGCACCGAAGCCATCGGCGGAGACCGCGGCGGACTGGTGAGTCTGGGTGGCTACGGCGGCTATATCACGTTTCATTTCGACCACCCCGTGGTCAATGTCAGCGGCGAAGCGGATTTTCTCATCCGCGGCAACGCCTTTGAGGGCAACAGTGAACCGGGCATCGTGATGGTGTCGGAGGACGTGAACGGCAACGGCTTGCCCGACGACCCTTGGTATGAACTCTCCGGAAGTGCGGACGTCGACAGCGTGGGCAAGGTGGTGTATGGCTACGAAATCACCTACACGGCGAACGCCCTTTCCGACATTCCTTGGACCGACAACCAAGGCCGTAACGGCATCCTTGCCCGCAACCAGTTTCATGCTCAGGAATATTTTCCCCAGTGGCTCTCATCGCCCCTCACCTTCAAAGGCACCCTGCTTCCTCCCAACGGCGTGAACCAAGGAACGGAGGAAGCTCCCTACTGGGTGCTCTCGTCCCTACGCTACGGCTATGCCGACAACCATCCTAACAATGATGCCAACGGCTGTAGCTTCAACATCGACTGGGCCGTAGATGCCAACCGCCGCCCCGTGAAACTCTCGCGCATCCATTTCGTGCGCGTCTATTGTGCACAAAACCAGTTGTGTGGCTGGCTCGGCGAGACGTCAACGGAAATCAGCGGCGCAGAAGACCTCCACGCAGAGGCTGCAGAATGATGCCAGAGGACTGATGCACAAGATTTTATCATATCGAAATATCAACCATTCAAACACAATTGTTATGAGAAAAAGAATTACGCTTTTCTTGTTTACCCTCGTTGCCTTCGTGGCAAGTTTCGCACAGGATGCGGCCAACGCAGGCCAGTCATACGGTGCCTTAGTGATCAACGAAGACTGGTATGGCCACCAGAATTCATCCATCAACTATCTCTCGCCCAACGGCGAATGGTCGTACAACGTGGTGGAGAACGTGGGCTGCACGGCTTGCTTCGGCGCCATCTTCAACGACAAGTTCTACATCATCTCCAAGACTGCCAAAGACCCAGGGGCTTCTGTCTCTGGCGGAATGATCACCATCTGCAACGCCAAGACCTTGGCCGTTGAAAAGCAGATTGAAAATATCGACGAAAGCAAGCTCAATTTCCAGGGCCGTAGCTTCGTGGGCGTATCTGCCGAAAAGGCCTACGTGAGCACTTCCGATGGTATCTACATCCTCGACCTCGAGAAGCAGGAAATCACGAAGGAAGTGACCGACGCCAACGGCAAAGGATTGCAGGGCGAATGCGGCAACATGATTCTCAAGGGAGACAAGGTTTACGCCGTCACCAAGAAAAACGGCATCGTTGTCATCAACACGGAGACCGATCAGGTGGAGGCCGTTTTCGAAGGCGACTTCAAATCCATCGTCTGCGCCAAAGATGGTTCGCTTTGGGCCAACACGGCTTCAAGCATCTGCCGCCTGAACACGGAAACGATGAAAGCGGAAAGCGTGGCGCTCGCCGACGGCATGCACACGCCAGCCGTTGACTACGCATGGACGGCAGGAACTTTCTGTGCGAGCGTACAAAACAACGTGCTCTACTGGGGTTATGCCTCTGGCTGGACTGGTCCCGACCACATCTACAAGTATGACATCGACAAGAACGAGTGCACCGAAATCGTTGACCTCACGAAAACGGCCGCAGGATGGTTTGTCTATGGCTGCAGCTTCCGCGTTGACCCCACAACAGACCACCTCTTCATGAGCCTCTTCAAAAGCTGGGGCAGCACGGACTACATGGTCTACGAATGTGACGCCAACGGCAAATTCCTCGCCGAATATCCCATGACGGGCCTGAAGCACTATTGGTTCCCCGGCATGTTTGTCTTCCCAAGCCAGAGTGTCACCACTGGCATCGAGCAGGTTGAAAACACTGCCGCCGAGAAAGCAACGCCTGTGGCCTACTATACGCCAAATGGCCAACGCCACTCTGCCCCTGTCAAGGGATTGAACCTCGTGCGCATGAGCGACGGCACCACGCGCAAGGTCATCTTGAAATAAGCAACGGCAAGACTGGGATTCCCCACCCCGTCATGCCTCCAACAACAAAACGAGCCACGAAACCAGCGGAATACTTCCAGCAGGTTTCGTGGCTTTTTTCATGGCCCTACTGGTGTTCTGACGCGCCTTCCGTCTGCCCGCAGCGTCCTGGCGTTCCACAAGCGCGGCTTGACAGGGAGAAAACTTTCTTTTTCCCAAAAGTATCTTGCATTTGCAAAAAGAAAGTACTATTTTTGCATATCTGTTGAACAGAAAGCGGGGCTAACGCAGCCCCCACGCGTTCACAATCTGCACAAACAAAAATCACCATCTAAATAACAGACTGTTATGAAAAAGTTTATCGCATTTATGGCTATGGGCGCAATGGTACTCACGGCCAACGCTCAGAAAACCGTTCAAGGTTCGGGCTTTTACGACAACTGGTCGGCTGGCGTTGTTGCCGGCGGCATCACCCCAACCACCCACTCGGCCTTCTTCAAGAACATGCGTGCCACCTACGGCGTTGAGCTCACCAAGCAAATCACGCCGGTCTTCGCCCTCGGCGCACAATTTATGGCAGCCAACAACGTGAGCGAGAGCGCCACCGTCTTCGACGCTTCAAACCTCAGCCTTCTCGGCAAATTCAATGTTTCCAACGCCATCTGGGGCTACCAGGGCAAACCGCGCTTCTTCGAAGTGGAAGCCGTTGTCGGCGCAGGATGGGGACGTAATTATTATAACGCCTCTGCTGGTTCAAGTTTCAACTACATGACCACCAAATATGGCTTCAACCTCAACTTCAACCTGGGCAAGAAGAAGATTTGGACGCTGTCGCTCAAGCCGTCAATCGTTTACAACATGGACAACGGGAAAACCAGTCCTTCTTGCAACATCAACAAGAGCGCCATCGAATTGCTCGCTGGCGCAACCTACCATTTCAAGAACAAGAACAACGGCCAGCACTACATGACCTTCCTCCGCGCCTACAACCAGGGCGAGATTGATGCCTTGAACGCGAAAATCAACGACCTCCGCTCACAGGTGTCAGGCAAAGACCGCGAAATCGCCAAGCAAAACGCCAACATCCGCTCGCTGCAGCAAATGCTCAACGATGCCCGCAACCAGAAGCCTGTGGTTGAGACCATCACGAAGTCAACCAACTCTATGGAGCAAACCGTCACCTTCCGTCAGGGCAAGAGCACAGTGGATGCCTCGCAGCTCCCCAACATCGAGCGCATCGCCACGTTCCTCAAAAACCACAAGAGCGCCACGGTGAGCATCAAGGGTTACGCTTCTCCAGAGGGCAGCGCTGAAGTCAACGCCAAAATCGCCAACGCACGCGCTGAAGCAGTGAAGACCATCTTGGTCAACAAATATCACATCGCCGCCAATCGCATCAAGGCTGAAGGACAGGGCGTTGGCAACATGTTCAGCGAAAGCGACTGGAACCGCGTCAGCATCTGCACCATCAACGAGGCTAAATAAAATCAGACATCATTCCGCTGGAATATACTTATATAACAGGCGTACGTGCATCCGACACGTGCGCCTGTTTATTTTAATCAAAACATAAGCCGACTATGGTTAGTATTTGCTCATCAACCAAGGCTTCGCTGGCAAGCAGCGGCTCATGCCTTATCTCAATCGCCAGAACAATGATGACCTTATTCTTGCGGTGCAATCGGCTGGCGTGAAACGCGGAAGAAACGGCTTTTGCAAGAACAAGTCCACAGAGAAAAATCCCGAATCTGAGGAGGACTTGTTGGAGCATCGCACCGATGGCACTGATGCTTTTGATACGCTGTATATTGGGTGTGAGAAGTTTCCGCAGCATGATTTTTATGGGGGATTTGTGGGAGGTGTGAGATAATGTGACATTTATAGTGTTAATGTTTGTATAAATTGGGGGGGTATTTGAAATAGTTGTACTTTTGGGCATTCAAAGTATTAACAATTAGAAGTTACGCCCGACACGGATTTAGGGAAAAGAAATGAAGAAATATTTTGCACATAGTGTTATGCTTATTTTTTGTTTTATAGTCAGCATATTGGCAGGATTCTCACAAAATAGTGCTACAACAAAATTTGAATATGAAAACGCGTTTAAGAAAAATTATGGCTCAAATAAAGCATATATAGTACTATCTCGAGTTAATCCGAATACGTCCTATAACTCATTTGACGTTGTTACCATTAGTGGTAAAGTAACAATTACATCAAGTAGATACAATAACAATAAGAGCATACCTGTTATTTTGCAGCAGATTTCTGAGATTGATTGTGACACTTTAGAAATCTGTCATCAACGTTATAAAAAAAATGGTGAGATCAAAATTGGAAAGATTCCCACATACTACATAATAGGTAAGGGACGATTAATCAGGAAGTTTTCACCAAACAAAAGTTCTGATCCTAATGTAGAAGATTTTGGGACACGTTATGATACAAAATGGTCTAGAAAGTATATGAGGGAGGAAATCACTAAGGAGTTTTTTGAATACCTCATAAAGAGGTGGTCAAATAAATTTATCAAGGTAGAACGTAATTCAAGTGATGTCCATGACTTAGACGAAGATAATGAACCATCTAGTGAAATCACTCGTATCCTATATGGATTCTAAGCCACCCTTTCTAGTGACTCCTTACTTTCAGCCGCCGTGCGCATTGGCTCTCTTGCTGTGCGCATGGCGGCTTTTTCGTGCGCTTGGGTGTGGAGG
>OARX01000197.1_pt1 | contig 11679 bp, 8 predicted proteins | sample 1494841 | NCBI WGS metagenome assembly OARX01 (sample SAMEA3360670, study PRJEB22359) | human gut metagenome | biome: ENVO:urban biome; feature: ENVO:human-associated habitat; material: ENVO:feces | place: Bangladesh | collected 2011 | reverse complement strand
GCTTCTTGTTATACCACTGGTTAATTGATTTTAGTTTACGTCCATCAATAATGAAGGATGTCCCAGTTGTTGTTACACACGACGCAAGATTATCCAGACCAACATCGATTGCTAATACATTATCTGTATTTAGATTCTTCGGCTCTGCTTCCTGTTCGTAGCAATACTGAATTTTCAGTGCCTTTCCGTTGAGGACAGGGAGTATTTTAATCTCACAGATCTTTTTATCCACAATCCTTTCTGGAACAGGAATACGAATTGCGTCAAGATCAGTATGCTGTTTTGCAAATGCCCGGCTCATCGGAACGGTCAGATATCCGTTCTTGATATTAATTGCGTTCGTTGACAGCACAAGCAAATACTTTTCACCTTTAGGACGATAGTGCGGAATAGACACTTTCTTACTATAGATTCCAGACTTCTTCTTTCTAAGCAGTGCAAAGAACGACTTGAAATTACGATCACAAATCCGCAGAATCTGCTGAGAAATTCCAGCTTGAAGTAGTTTGTAATTCTCGTTACCTTTGCAGAGATGGTAATTCTCTGAATACTGCAAATACTGATGCGTCTCGAAGAAATACTGACGGATCTGATACAGTCCAACATTATACAGATTGTTGGCATATACGCACATCTCCAGAATTGCTTCGTATTGATTCTTTGGCAGATGCCGAATATAGTTTGTCTGCGTCAGATACACGGATTCACCTCCTTTCTGCGTAAATAGCTGCGGCCTGTTATCCCATGGCTGAAGCTCATGGGTTTTCTCGACCGATTTCTATAATTTTATAACCCATGATCCCCACCTTTAAGATAACCAATTATCATCAGCCTCTTCTTCCTTGTAATCCTTGATTTCATTATCAAGGATATATTTAAAAGTTTCTTCTCCCATATCAGTAGCACTGACTTTAGATGGATAATCTCGTAAAGACCAATCCCAATACTTAATTGGTACGTCCATGTACCTAGTATAGCTCTGCACTATGTTCATATTTTTGCTCATCTGATCAAAAGAATAACCTTGATCATGCATGAAGATAATACTCTTCGGATGAAGTTCAAGAAGCATCTTTACTTGCTTTGTACTGATACTTCCACTTCCAAGTCCTACAGCATTTCTATACCCATAAGTGTAAGCTTGCATCACACCCTTCTCAGACTCAAACACAAGAATGTCATTGTCTGTTAAGTATGCGTAATTTTGACAGTATCCAAATAATGTCTGACTCATCGAACACGGTACTTTGTACCAATACTTCTGAAAGAAGACATCATTCGAATCATAGTTGCACCGGATCTTCACTCCAATCAGATCTGCGGTCTGATTTCGAATTGGAATTACGATGCCATTATTAGAAGTGTCAAATAGAATTTGAAAATACTTTTGAGCCTCTAAAGAGATATTGTCTTTAAGAAACTTGATATTTCCAACCTTTTCATACTCATCGAGAATTTCTTCAGGATATGTTTTAAGCTGCTGATTTGTTTTCCTCGATCTTATGTTGTCATAGAACCCACCAAATGCCCCTACTTTATGGTAATAAGTTTCAAATCCAGTAATACCTAAGATGCCTTTAATCGTCTTCAAGACATCTTTAAAAGTTGTATCTCTCAATTCGATTATGTAACCGAAGATATCCTTATTGATGTTTCTAGAATAATCGGTCACATAAACGAATCGGTTGTTTTCAAGTCTGATGTTGACTGACTTGGGGCTTGAGTCTGCATCATGCCCAAATGAGATGTATCGATCTCCATGAATTCGAACATTACCAAATTCATAGTGTTCTAATAACTTTTTTAATGCTTCTGGATTATCAATTAATTGCTTTTTGATATCCTCTAGCATGGCAACCCTTTCTTACATTAATTACTGAATTAATCCATGTTGTGGAGTACACCAAGCCTTCTCTGTGAAAAGAACATGGTCACCTTGATACTCAAGTAAAAATGCCTTTCCAGTATCCTCTGAATTCGCTCCAGTACGAGTTTTCGAAAAGAACAGAATTCTATAGACCTTATCTTTATCTGGCTTGAATGGTTTCTTCTCCCACTCTCCTGTTTCTTCATTTACTTCCATGCGATATGGATAACAGAAAAACTTCTTGTTGTTTGGATCAAGCTCTTCCTTATAGGCATTACGCATCATCAAAAGATTCTCAGTAACCTCTACGATCTGCTTTGAGTTAGAAAGCTGATTCGATGTAAGGAACAAAACACCCTTAGAATTCATAGCAAGCTGAAGAGATGCAAGCATGATGATGTTGTACTTCTTAGCAAGTGAATCAAGATCTCTTGAATCTCTTACAAGATCAAGGTCAGTACGTGACTCTGAAGTGTTATTGACGTCAATCTTGAATGTATCAAGAAGGACTGCATCTACACCTTTACGACGAACGTAGTTACGAATCAGTTTCTTGTTAACCGTCATATCCATCTCTGTAACAGCTACGAACTCAAGCTTGTTAGCAAAGTTCTTATTCCAATAATCACGAGCAATCTTAATCTGATTTCTATCTTCATCAGTAAGATTTCCAGACATCATGTTCTTCTTCGTAAGCTTTCCATATGCACAGTATTTCCAAACAAGATACACAAGAAATCTCGTCTCGAAAACCGACTTACGCTCCTCGTTTGAGATAACAAGTATATGTCTACCCTGAGAGAGCAGTGCAAATAACACACCTACCCACCACGAAGACTTACCTGTACTTGAGTAACCAGCCATCATAGAAAGAGTTCCATCTCTGAAGCCCAGGATCTGTTTTGAAAGGAAAGGTGAAACCATCATCTTTCGACCCTTCAGATTGACACCTGCACAGTCAAATGGAACTCCGTTCTCGGTTCCTTCACAGCACTCCTCAAGGAATGCATCTGAGAAACCAATACTCCCTTCCTCAATAATCTTAGAAGAGGATGAAGTCTCATAAGAACTAAGCTTTGCATCGTACCAATCCATCACCTGATCATTTGGCATCTTACGGAACAATTCAATAGGAGTGAACTCATGACCTTTTGAATTCGTCTGCTTCGTGAACAGATTGAATCCATCTTTATAAAGTCTACAGATGGTATTCTCTCTATAGAGGACATCAAGATACGCATCAAAGTTTTTCGTATCTACAATGTCGGTCATATGCTGAATCTCATCGAATCCACCCAAGTCCTTATATTTATTTATATATTCTTCAGAACAGTTAGAAAGGATTGTTACTTCGTCAATGGCATTGTACTTCTTTTCACGAAGAAACTTCACCAATGAGAAGTAGAATAATCCATCCTTTGTTAAGAAGAATGAATTATCAAGGTTCTTATTGTCATCAAGTAAAGTTGGATCTTTCAGAAGACAACTCACAACATTGCCTTCCACCGGAACTCTACCTGTCAGTACCTCTTTCGGATACCTCTCTTCAACACCAATTAAAAACAGCCCCATTAGAACCAGTCCTCCATATCAGTGAGAGATGGCTTTTTCTCAACCTTCTTTGATTTTACTTCCATACCAACAAGGTTCTTTTCATCCTCAGATAATTCTGTACTTACCTCTTCATTCCTATAACTATTCACAGGAACTGAATAGCAAGGAAGCTCATTTAAAAGAATCGCACAGAGGTAATTAATCTTCCCACTTGCATTCTGAAACTTTTGATTGTCTGAAAATAATTTGGTCAGATATGATTTATTATCATTGATATATGAGATAATTTTCATTCTTCCCTCATCACTACGAAAACTCTTCATCTTCTGATTAAAAGTTCCAAATGCAGCTTCCTGTCCAATGACTTCCTCAATAAGATCATACATCTCCTTTCGGATTTCTCTAGACCTCTGCCATTCAAGGAACTCATCTTCATTACAATAATAGTAAGTCAAATTCTTCATCGGACGAGGAAAAGCTTGACTCTTTGGTATCTTTTTACCGCAGATTTTACATTTGACCATTCGTTCTGCCATATTTACCCCACCTCCTTTAGACATGTACTAATTATATCACGTTAGTTTATTAAAGGGAAGTCCAAAAACTGAACTTCCCTTTTCTTCACAATCTATTTAATTTGTTCATGTCACGCATGAAGCATGTCATAAACGTGCCAAAGACCTTCCTCTGTGATCTTTGTAAAAGAACCGTAAGTCTTTGTTACATAGGACTGAATATCAGCCTTGAGAGTTTTATCTGTAAGAGCCTTAATCTCACTTCTAACTACAGTCTTCAAATCATCTGGATAAGACCTCTCTTCTTTAGTAAAGAGGTCATCCTCCTCAACCTTCTCATCCTTGGCTGGCTCAGTCATGTATTTATCAGAAGCCTTCTGAAGATCATCCCATGAAGAATTCTCTTCTGCTGAAGCTTCCTCAACAGGCTCTGCTGCCTTCGTCTCTGTCTTCTGAATAATCGGCTTCGGAGTAGCTACCGCAGTAGCCTCAGACTTCTTCTTATTACGAGCTGTAGTAAGAGTTGTCTTAGACTTCTCCATGCCATCCTCAATAGTATGAACGAACTCTGGTGCCATGTTCCTCTTGTCGAATACCATGAACTCAGGAACTGCTCCATCAGCGAAACGACCACCAGCATCAATCAGTGATGTACCACGGAAGTAAAGCTTACGGATCTCATCGGTAGCGTAACGCTTCTTATTCTTTCCATCACCCTTCTCCTCAACATCTCTGTCGATTACACCAGTAAGGACAACATCAAAGCAATCACCAAATGCAGACTCATAGTCAGCACCAAGATTCGAAGAAAGCTGCATATAACCTTCCTCATCAGTAGAACCCTTCTCCTTAATGGTCTTGAACTTAGTATGGGCAATACCCCAAACACCAAATCCAGCAAGCTCCAGATCAGTCATAAGAGGCTTAATAAGGTCATTCGCTGAGTACTTCTCGCCAGCGGTGTAACCACCAAATGCAGCCTTAATGGACTTAATCTTCTTAGTAGGATTCTCAAGATTACTCTGACGAATTGTCTCTCTATCAGCAAGAAGTGCAAGCTCATCAACCGTATCAAAAGCTACGATCTTGATGTTATGCTCTCCGTTCTTCTTACCTTCAATAAGCCAATCCTTGAGATCAAGAATGTCCTCCCAAGAGTTAACCTGTGTAACCTGTAAGTTATCGAGCATCTTATAACCGACCTCGTTTCCACAACCTACAAGAAGTCCACAGCTTGGATCACCGTACTTCTCAAGAACCACATCTCTAAAGAGTGTAGTCTTACCAAACTTCTTCGTTGAGCGAAGATAGATACTTAAATTCGTAATGTCAGCACTGATTGTGTTGACGATAGGCTTCGTAAATGCCATGCTTCATCCTCCTTATGTGTTCATATTAAGAAAGCCAGTCATCATCGTCCTCTTCGGACTCTGCTGTCTTTGGCTTAGTTTCTGCCTTTGCGAACGGATTCTCTTCAGCATCCGGGATCTTAACCTGCATATCATCGTTATGATACTCAGTAGCTTCCGGCTCACCATCTGGTGTCTTAAAACGAATTTCATGAACTCTTGGGCCTCTTACATAACCACCCATTTCACGAGCCAGCTCCTCAAGACTTACACCCCAAAGATCATGTCTCTCTTTCTGCTCTTCAGAAAGCATCTCATAAGTTAATTCAGCTCTAGGAGAACCATTGATGACATCGCAAGTAAGCTTAATCATCTTGATTTCATCTCTACGAGCCTTGAACTTCTTCTCAAGATAAGCAATCTGCTTCTCTCTTAAATCATCATTAGTAGGAACATGATAAACAACTCTAAGAGGTACAGGAACACTTGTCTGCTTAAGAGTAGAATCATAACGGCTGATTACCCAGCCATCCAGGAAAAGCTGTCCATCCTTCTTAGAAGATGTGTCAAGAGACTCACCATTGAACAGGAATTCAAAAGACTGCTCTGCATATTCAATAGCATCATCGTCTGCAAGATAGATGGAATTCGGCTCAAAACTCTCATAGAACAGTGGCTGTCCATCTGCATGCTTTAAATTGTACTGATATACAACTGGGCAATGAACAATATGGAACTTCTTATTTGTATACTGACCGCCATCAATCATTTCCTTAATGAAGTCAATGTAGTCACCACAATGAAGATACTCATGATGAAGATTCTTCAAAGCCTTAAATGCCTTCTTTGCATCAGCCTCATTGTCAACACCAAGAGACTTGAAATCATCATCTGTAAGAGTTTCCTTATTCCGAACCTTACGAGCAATAGTATTTCTGACCTTACGTTGCTCTGGAGTAGCAAGGTCAATAACAAACTTTGACATATTGCTTGCTCTCTTCAGAATATCAGGATCATTTCTGTCCTCGTAATTTACTGTCTCACGTTCACCTTCCTTGATAACATTACCTTCTGAATCATACTGACTCTTGGTAAAGATACTGAAAGTATCGTCTGCTCCTGCATTTGTATTGTGGAATCCCTTAAGACTCAGAGTATGCATCGAATCTCCAGCTTTTGCTGAAAGCTTCAGAATCTTAGTCTCCCATCCGCTGTCAGACACACGATTGATATAAGGATGATACTTCTCAGTATCCTTACCAACCGAAAGTCTGCAAATCATGTCAACTGAATTTGCCATTTAACTTCCTCCTTGATATAGTTTCATTTAATTTGTACACATATGTTACAACTGTACAAATTATATTGCAAGCATTATTTATCTAACATGGTATAGAATCTGTAATCGTTCATATTATCGTAATGATCTTCAATAACGTCTAATATAAAAATGCGATTGCAGTCAGGACATTTTACATACTTGGTAGATCCATAGCTGCCTTTTTCATCCTAAACGCAATCTTCACTAGAGTATTCAAATCCACGTTTGCATGTAGGGCAATAGTCATATCTCATTTTTGAACTCATGCCTCAACCCCCTTTCTGCAATATTCATGCTCTGGGTGGGACTCGAACCCACAATCCTTTCGGAACGTGATTTTGAATCACGCATGTATTCCAATTCCATCACCGGAGCTAATATAGACGATTTTGTAAGCTTTCCACTTACTTGCAGGTTTGGTAGTTTCCTCTACCTCACAAAGTATGTTCCATTTCTGGATGTTTTTCCACTGACTATTGTTGAGGAGTCTTGACCACCTTGGTATCTTAGGGCTACCGAATGCCTTTCTAGGCTCTCAACTCAATAATCGTCTAACTGCTGGTAGAGGGATTTGAACCCTCACATCAACTTGATATTCGATCTTAAGTCGAATGTGTCTGCCAGTTCCACCATACCAGCCTAAAGCATCTGATGAGAATCGAACTCACACCGACTGGTTGGAGGCCAGCCATACTTTCCGTTATACTACAGATGCATATAATGCACCTGATGGGATTTGAACCCACGACAAATGGATTAAAAGTCCACTGCTCTACCACTGAGCTACAGGTGCAAAAACCCAGCACTAATTGAAGGAAAACACATGAACACAAATAATTGAGAGGTAGTATTCGTGCTAGGTTTAAGTTCTAGAGGTGAGAATCGAACTCACGGCAACAGCTTTATAAGAACTGCCCCATCACCACTTGGGTACTCTAGAATAGTAGGTCGGTATGAGTGCCACCTAATACCGACCTTTTGGTTGACTCGTTTCCCAGACTTGAAAGGGGATCTGGGAATTGGCAAGCCACGGAATCGAACCGTGGATCAGCCTCTTGAGCGAGACCGTGTTACCATTACACCACATGCCGGGGTGAAACTACAAAACGGAGGACACCAATATTTAGTATCCGAAGGAAAGTGGTGGATTCGAACCACCAAACATACTTTAAACAAGGTCGGTAAAGAACAGATGGATTTAGATAAAGACATCTTGATTAAGTTTTATGTTTACCGTTACTTTCCATATTTGTGGCTGTTCTTCTTTCGGTACAGCCGAACCTTATCCACGTTTAGAGGAGATTTTAAATATTATATATCTTATATGCATCATTTAGATGCCAGAAAGGAGGCTACTTACTAGAAAAGAATAAGTAGCTAGCGAGGGTACTAGGGTTCGAACCTAGAAGGGCAGTTTTAGAGACTGCTGTCTTGCCGATTGAAAACGATACCCTCAATCGAAAATCCACCGTATAGCAGCTATGAGGTATCAACCAGGGCAATTTGTATACATCCCTATTTACCTATAGTCATAGGTTTTGGTACTCACTATACAAATATCCATTACTTAATATCCAATACTCTGTCTAATCAGTACTCAATCACAAATACTCATTAATCAATACGAAATACTAAATAAGGGTAATTACGAATTAACTTGTGTTAAACTTATGTCTACAATTTAATGTTTAACACAAGTTAATTTCTTCTTGATTTATTCTAAATCGTACTAATAAATATTTGATATTAGTTATGGAGAAACGACTTGTTTAGTTTGTTGACCCAGGTCATATCGTTTCAAGAGGACACTGGAGTATACAGTTACATTGATTTCACTACAAGATGGATTCGTGATTTAATTAGTCGATGGTAATCATCGTAGTTGCATTTGACACCTGGATAGCAGAGTCAACTGATGCCTTAAACTCATCAATCTCCTGCTCCATAGTATCAATCAGCTTCTTCAGATTAAGCGGATCAATCAGCTCGTAAGAATGTCTTGCCTTATAAGCCTTCTCCTCTTCACGAAGAACATCTGGATCAACCTTTTCCTTCGTTCCGTAGTTCGAAGTGATATACTTCTCAGCCTTCTTGTCAAGATTCTCTCCGTTCTCAGAATCTAGCTTATTAATAGCTAATGCATACTGATTCTTCATCTCATTAAGGATATCCTCTTTAGCCTTAATTCCATGATTCAGATAGTAAATTGCAGAAGCAATAGACATCTGCTTTCCACCTACAGTAATCATAGTCTTAGCATTAGACTCACTAAGAGCTGCCTTAATAGCATTTACTTCGTCTACAATAGCAAGAACCTTATCAGTACTGCCCTGAATATCCTTCTCAACTTCCTCAATAGGCTTGCCCTTGATCTTAGTCTCGCATGCCTTCTTTACCATGATAAAGTTAGCATCACCGAGAAGCTTCAGGATCTTGTCATCAGCAACCTTTACTTTACAAAGGGCTTCATGAACCGTCATTGTCCTACTCATTTGTTTATCCTCCATATAATTTAACTTATTCAGTGCTAAAGCCAAGGCTCGGATTCGAACCGAGGACCTTCTGATTACGAATCAGATGCTCTCCCAGCTGAGCTAACATGGCAACTATTCCGACAACCCTCCAAAACGGAACTTACACTTCGTCAAATGCAGCTTTAACTCTTGTGCTTTTCCCTATCATTTTTTCTGCATCTGCATTGCAGTAGGCAAGGTTTCGCATTGGTTTTACGCTTGCAAACAATGGGGAATTAACCCCGCAATCCCGTAAAACTTTTCAGAAGCTACTCTCGGACATTTTTTACATGGTATCCGACCCATGGCCGCCTCTAGTAGGACTCGAACCTACAATACTTCGGTTAACAGCCGAATGCTCTAGCCAACTGAGCTATAGAGGCATGTATATTTTCCACATACAGGCGAGGATTTGAACCTCGCAGAACTGCTAGAGTTTACCGAATACAGAAGCGTATTTTTCAGAGGACTTGAACCCCAATACCAGCATCTTGTCTATCTGCTTTGACCTATCTGTACACCTTTTCAGACTATACTGTATAAGAAAAATTATACATATTTATATTCATTGTTGACGAGGAGGGATTCGAACCATCTTCTTCTATATCCGACGCTAGCTGCTTTACCTGATATAAGCTACACGCCAGCAATGAATATCAGCTCCTTCAGTTGGATTCGAACCAACATCTCAGTACTAGTAATTTCAGTGTTTTAACCATTAAACTATGAAGGAATAAATGGAACTTCAACCGTTGACTTTTGGAGTCGAACCGCAAGTCTAGAGGAATCGAACCTCTCCCCATTCCATTCAGCAAACCGTTTGCTTTATATAAAGACTTATGGCAAGTCAATACTAACAATCACTCACATATATCATAGATCTTTCCAACTTCGTATTGATAATCCTCAATCTTAGTCCTTCTATAATAATCACAATAACAGTGACCATTTGTATCTATTACATACTCAATACCCTTTGTCTTGATTGATGTATCTAGAACGCCGTGTAAAAAGAATACTCTCATTCCGTCCTTTCTACGAAGTCTACACCAATAAGAATCAGGAGTCTTCTCGCAAGTAATCACATCAAACTTATCAGTTTCACTTGCTGTATCCATTAAGTAAGAATCAAATACATCTGAATTCTTCCAGAATACATCGCATCTGAATCTTACAGAGATGAACCCAAGCTTCTTTGCCCAGTCAATAAAGTGATCTCTCCACTGATCAAAGTCATCGACCTCTTTAAAAATAACTGCACCAGCAGATACTGTAATACCAATCTTATTAAGCTTCTTAATAGTATTTTGGTAATATAGATCTCTTAGATAGAATCCAAATATCTCCTCTCGTCTTTCAAATCTCCAGTCATGAACAGAAATAGTTACGTAATCAACAACACCCATCATAGACGGAATAACCTTATCAAGATTAGTTCCATTAGTAGTCATTGTCACCCTAAGTACCTTAGACTTTATATTGTAATCTCTTAATTTAATTAGTACATTTGCCAAGAGATGAAAATCTAAAGTCGGTTCTCCACCAGTTATATCAACTGATATTGGGTTCTTCCCATCAATTCTTTTGATAACATCATCAAGAGAATTAATGAAATCATCTAAGAACTTCTGCTGCTGTTTAAATGATACAGTTCTATTTTTGTTATAACAAAATGGGCACTTTGCATTGCAGACACTTGGGATTACAAGCTTAATGGATATTACTTTGTTATAATCTTTTCGTTCTACATATCTCATTTCATCACCTCAAAAAATTGAACCATAATCCCCTTAATTGGACTCGAACCAATGCTTATAGCCTACGAAGCTACCGCTCTCCCTACTGAGCTATAAAGGGACGAAAGAGAAATATGAACCTTTGACTTTTGGAGTTGAACCGCTAGCCTTGAGGGATCGAACCTCGCCCATCTCTTTCCACAAACCGTTGTGTTGCAAGCCTCTCTAATAACCAGCGTTGGCTTTATAGCATATCTCCAAGCTACATTCCTCTATACTGGCAAGAAACTTGCTTGTTACCAGTTATTCCATTCGAGATTTTGGTAGGAATACTATTAAGCTCATTACAGAGCGTCTAGCAACAAGTGACACCAACTGGATTCGAACCAGCGTTACATCCGTGAAAGGGATGGGTCTTAGGCCGCTTGACTATGGTGCCAAATTCATATCCATTTATGCCGCAGATGGATTCGAACCATCATCTCGCTGTCCTACACAGCAGCTCTTCGCCAACTTAAGCTACTTGGCAATCATGAATATGAACAGGGCATGCTGGGATCGAACCAGCGTAATCGGTGGATCAAAACCACCTGCCTTACCACTTGGCTAATGCCCTATATGGTTCACTGGACAAATTCAATGAACCATTTGTCTTGTTGATTAAGAAGATTAATTCTACCAACAGTAAACATTAGCAATCTATTAATACTGCTTCTAAGGTAGTTTCAAAACAAATGTCTTTATCAACATAATCACATTATATCACTTTATTTTGACGTGTCAACAAATAATTTGTACAATGCTAAAATATTTTCATGTTCAGC
>OARX01000196.1_pt1 | contig 11697 bp, 8 predicted proteins | sample 1494841 | NCBI WGS metagenome assembly OARX01 (sample SAMEA3360670, study PRJEB22359) | human gut metagenome | biome: ENVO:urban biome; feature: ENVO:human-associated habitat; material: ENVO:feces | place: Bangladesh | collected 2011 | reverse complement strand
GTGGGAAACCGTCAAAGATTACGCCCTTGTGCTCCTTGCCAAAGCTGTCGTAAACACTTGCAAGGATATCTATCATGAGCTCATCAGGGATAAGCTGACCGTTGTCAATATATCCCTTGGCTGTCTTGCCGAGTTCTGTACCATTCTTGATTTCTGCGCGAAGCACGTCGCCTGTAGAAATATGACCGAAACCATACTTCTTAATCATCAAATCGCTCTGAGTACCCTTTCCTGAACCTGGGGCACCGAAAATAACAATGTTCTTCATTTTTACTTTTTTGACTAAATCTATTGTGTTGTCTATATTATTCTACGATTGTGTAAATCTCCTTCAGGTTTCTGCCCTGCTGGTCGTAATCAAGACCATAACCCACGATGAAGTCGTTAGGAATCTCCATTGCTGCATACTCGATGTTCAATGGCACCTGTAGTTTACCAGGCTTAAGGAGCAGGGTGCAGATATGTATAGACTCAGGGTTGCGTGTTCCCAACTGCTCTACCATGCGCTTCATAGTGAAACCTGTATCTACGATATCTTCCAAAATAACAACAGTACGTCCTGCTATGTCTTCGTTCAAGCCAATAACTTCTTTTATCTTTCCTGTCGAAGTGGTGCCTTGATAAGAAGCAAGCTTCACAAAAGAGATTTCACATGGTATAGTGATATTGCGAATCAAATCGGCAGCAAAAACAAAAGAGCCATTGAGCACGGCTATAAAAAGTGGATTCTTGTCTGCCATATCGTTATTGATTTTTTCTGCAACAGCCTTCACACGCTGCTGTATCTCTTCCTCGGGGATAAACGTTCTGAACGTTTTATCCTTAATAGTTACTGTGCTCATTGTATGTAGGATTTTGGATAATTTGGGGCAAAGTTACTCTAAAATGACGGAATAACAAAAGAAAAGAATTGATTTTTGGCTTATTCCACAATAATAGGTATGAAATAAACAAAAAAAAGCAAACTATTGGGCTTTTATTAGTATTAATTTTGTATTTTTGCTGTCGATATGAAAATTTTCACTTCTGCTCAGATTCACGAGCTTGACAAATACACCATAGAGAATGAGCCCATCGCGTCGACCGACTTGATGGAAAGGGCTGCTAATGCCATTACCAAAGCCATAATCGACGAATGGACCGAGTATACACCAATAGTCGTTTTTGCTGGTCCGGGCAACAATGGCGGTGATGCACTTGCTGTGTCAAGACTATTGGCAGAACGTGGATACGAAGTCCACACATATCTGTTCAATATCCACAACAAGCTTTCCGTTGATTGCCAAACAAACAAAAAGCGTCTTGAGGAATGCAGCAAAATAAAATCATTCACTGAGATTACTGTCAATTTCGACCCTCCTCAGCTCACCGAGAACACATTGGTTATTGATGGACTTTTCGGTTCTGGTATCAACAAGCCGCTATCTGGCGGTTTTGCTTCGCTGGTTAAATATATCAACCAGTCGCCATGCAAGGTGGTGAGTATTGATGTGCCTTCGGGATTGATGTGCGAAGACAACACTTTCAACATACGTGCCAACATCATCCGTGCCAACATGACGCTGACTCTTCAGCAAAAGAAATTGGCGATGATGCTTCCTGACAATCAGCTGTATATTGGCAAGTTGAAGGTATTGGATATAATGCTGAGCCATGAGTATATCGAGAATACTGACTCTAAATATTATATCACCGAAGAAAAGGATATCAGAGGCATGTTGCGTCCGCGCTACGACTTTGCTCATAAGGGTAATATGGGCACAGCGCTCATCGTAGCTGGCAGCTATGGCATGGCTGGCGCTGCAATATTAGCTACAAAGGCTTGTCTGCGTAGTGGTATCGGAAAGGTGTGCGTCAGGACTCCAAAGCTCAACTATCAGATAATGCAAATCAGCGTTCCTGAGGCTGTATTGGTTATGGACAACGACGAGAAGGTTTTCTCTGAATCTACTGATGCCAACGACTACGAGGCTGTTGCCATTGGCCCTGGTCTTGGTCAAGCCGAAAACACCGCTGTTGCCATGATGGCTCAGCTCAAGCGCACACAATGTCCTATCGTTGCCGATGCTGATGCTCTAAATATCTTGTCGTCGCATCAGGCATGGATGCAGCAATTGCCACGACATATCATCATGACTCCACATCTTAAAGAGATGGACCGCCTTATAGGCAATGCTTGCAATGGCGACTATGAGCGTTTGACCAAGGCGTGCGAAATGGCTACTCGCCATGAGGCTTACATCATTATGAAAGGTCACCATACAGCTATCTGCACTCCTGAGGGAAGGGTTTTCTTCAATGATACTGGCAATAGTGGCATGGCAACAGCTGGCAGCGGCGATGTGCTAACGGGTATCATCACAGGCTTGTTGGGCAGAGGATATTCAGAGCAAGAGGCTTGCATCCTCGGTGTTTATCTCCATGGTCTTGCAGGCGATATTGCTGCTCGCGAACTTGGCAAAGAGAGCCTCATCGCATCTGATATCATCGATTATCTGCCAAAGGCTTTCAAACTTCTGGAAGAATAACAAATCGGAAAAACCTAAACATAAGAATATAAACATGAAAAATATTATTTCCACCCTACTGCTTTCTGCTGCAGCTTCTTTCTCGAGCTACGCTCAGCAGGCCAACGAGGCAATAACTTACTATTTGCCTAAGACGGCGGTTCATGTAAATGTGATAATAGAGAAAACCAACTACACTCCTGGCGTGTTGGCAGAATATGCTCAAAGATACATGCGCTTAGACAATGTGAGCCTTGAACCCTATACCACGTATAGAATCATTGCCACAAACATGTATACTACTGCCGAGCCTGATGCGTCAAAGCTTTTCTCGTTGGAACTCGACAAAAACCATTTCATCAATAATGTGTCGAAGACTGAGAAGGGGCTCTTGCTTGCTATCAATGGCGAGGGCAAAGACAACACCGTGATTCCTACGTTCACTCCGTCTAAGCCTCAACCTATATTGAACTCTAAGGACTACATGTCGCAAGATATCCTCTCGGCAACAAGCTCGGCCAAGATGGCTGAACTTACTGCCAACGAGATATTCGAAATCAGAGATAGTCGCACTCAGCTGGCTCGTGGCGAGGCAGACTTCATGCCTAAGGATGGCACACAGCTAAAACTTATGATGTCGCAACTCGACACTCAGGAGAAGGCTCTCATGCAGGTTTTCGCTGGCATAACAACCAAAGACACCACCATGACATCCATCACCTATATCCCAACCTCTGAGGTCGAAAAGCAGCCTTTATTCCGCTTCTCTAAGTATTATGGCATTGTAGACAACGACGACCTCTCAGGCTCTCCTTATTATATTAAGGTTGCCAAGAAGAAGACTTTCGACGATGAGCCTGCTGCAGCTGATGGCAAAAAGGATAAAAAGGAAAAGAAGGATAAAAACGATATCGGACTTAGAGTCAACATCCCTGCCAAGATGGATATCACCGTCTTTAATGGTACTGGCAACACATTGGCTAAAGAGCAATTCCAAGCTCCACAGTTCGGTAAGCTCGAGATTCTTAGCGGCGAACTATTCGGAAAGAAGCAGAGTAGCCGACTAATCCTAAACCCGCAGACTGGAGCCATCTCTAAGATTGAAGCGCTAAACATTGCGAAATAAAAGAAAACTGCAAAGAGATTTATTCTAAAAAGTATATAAATAAAAAGGGTGATACCGCTTGGTATCACCCTTTAATATTTTATGCTCTAATCAGATTAGCACTGAGCGAGCTTACCGTCTGAACCGAGTACGTTCACAATCTTGTGGATGTACATCTTCTTCATGTTCTCGCGAGCTGGCTTCAAATACTGACGTGGGTCGAAGTGATCTGGATGCTCAGCGAAGTGCTGACGGATAGCAGCTGTCATAGCAAGACGTGAGTCAGAGTCGATATTGATCTTGCAAACTGCTGACTTGGCAGCCTGACGGAGCTGATCCTCAGGAATACCGATAGCAGCCTTCAAGTCACCACCGAACTTGTTGATAGTGTTAACCTCTTCCATTGGAACTGATGAAGAGCCGTGGAGTACGATTGGGAATCCAGGAAGCTTCTTCTCGATTTCAGCAAGGACATCGAAAGCCAATGGAGGTGGAACCAATACACCGTTTACCAATGTGCACTGCTCTGGAGTAAACTTGTGTGCACCGTGTGATGTACCGATAGAGATAGCCAATGAGTCGCAACCTGTGCGTGTAGCGAAGTCGATAACTTCCTCAGGCTTTGTATAGTGAGACTCTGCTGCACAAACCTCGTCCTCAACACCAGCGAGAACGCCAAGCTCAGCCTCTACAGTTACATCAAACTGATGTGCATATTCTACAACCTTTCTTGTCAAGGCGATGTTCTCCTCGTATGGAAGTGAAGAACCGTCGATCATTACTGAAGAGAAACCATTGTCGATGCAATCCTTGCAAAGCTCGAATGAATCTCCGTGGTCGAGGTGGAGAACAATCTCTGGATGCTCGCAGCCGAGTTCCTTAGCATACTGTACAGCACCCTCTGCCATATAGCGAAGGATAGTACCGTTAGCATAGTTACGTGCGCCTTTAGAAACCTGCATGATAACAGGAGACTTTGTCTCTACTGCAGCCTGTACGATTGCCTGCATCTGCTCCATTGTGTTGAAGTTGAAAGCAGGAATAGCATAACCGCCTGATACCGCTCTCTTGAACATCTCACGGGTGTTCACGAGACCCAAATCTTTGTAATTTACCATAATTGTTTGTTTATGTTTAAAAAAACTAATATTCTTGGTTTTTATCCGCTGCAAAATTAGCAATTATATTTTTTCTTGCAAAATGTTGCATGTTTAATTAGTGTTCCAAATTTTATAAAATGCTAAAACACGCTTGTTTTTCTGGGGCGGTTCACAGTTTTGCAAATTCCGCTTTACAATTTTCCTTAGGTCTATACGTTTTTTTGTCTTTTCCTCTTATTCTTCACTCTGTTTGTGCTTTCTTGTCAACTCCGAAGCAAACAGAAGCACTACGAAATAGCCTATAAAAGGTATAATAAATGGCAATACCAGATTGGTTTGGTCTGCCACATAGCCCATCAGTAGGAAGAAGCAGCCACCGATAGGTGTCATCATCAAGAGCGATGATGCGCTCTTGGTAAGATTGCCCAAGCCTTGCAAAGCTAAAGTGAAGATGGTTGGGAACATAATGGCTTCAAATAGATAGTTGCAAACCAATGCTATCATAGAGCATTTGCCCAAATCGAGCAATACCAAGCCTATACATACCACACTTCCGATACCGCAGTATAGTAGCATCAGTTCAGCACGCACCTTGCGCATTATCCATGAGCCAAGGAATCTGCCTACCATAAAGAAGCCTAATGCCATGGTCAACACTATCGAGGCTGTATTATCGTTCATCCAGCCCTGACCGGTCACAAAGTTAATGAAATAGCTATTGATAGATATCTCGGCTATCTCGTATGCAAAAAGGGCGAAGAGACCGAAAACAAACATAGGATGACGCTTAAAGAGCTTCATTATTCTGGTGTCCTGAATGCGGTCTTCTTCTGTTTCTTCATGCTTTATCTCTGGCAGGTCTACTCTTGAGAATATCACGGCAATACACATCACCAATACTCCAAGCACAGCGTATGGCACAACAACATTGCCACCATCTGAACTGCCATTAAACAAGAACTGACCTACGGCATAGGTGGCAAACAAGCAACCTAAACCATTAAACGACTGCGAGAAGTTCAGTCGGCTCGATGCTGTCTCCTTATCGCCAAGTTCTGCTGCATAGGGGTTGGCAGCTGTCTCCAAGAACACGAGTCCGCAACCTATTATAAATAGCGGACCAAGATAGGCATAGAAGGTTCCTATCTCTGAGCCTGGGATAAAGAGCAATGCTCCAAAAGCAAAGAGGGCAAGTCCAAACACCACTCCTCGTCTGTAGCCTTGGCGATTGATAAACCACCCGGCTGGTATTGCCATAAGGAAATATCCTAAATATGTTGTCACCTGAATCAACGACGACTGGGTTAGGGAAATGTCGAGTGAGTTTTGGAAATGCTTGTTCAATACATCGAGGATGGCTCGTGCAAATCCCCACAAAAAGAAGAGCGAGGTTATCAAGACAAAGGGCACGAGATACCTCTTGTCTGTCAATGTTGGTCGATTTGTTTTCATTATTTTTTTTATTTTCTTGTCTCTACATTAAATTCGGTAACCTTCGATATTGCCTCGCCGTTCTGCAATACAGAGCAACATAGCTTTATTGAGCCATACTTCAGTCGGTTGTCGGCTTTCACCATAGCGGTATATCTCACACCTTTATATGCTCCTATCTTCTCCACACTTATTGGCTGCGAGATATAGATATGCTTATTGCCGGTCATCTCTGCCACGGTTGGCACCACATTATATACTGGCTGCAAACCATTGTTGTAGACCTCAAACACCACCTTGCACATTTCGCCTCGCGATATCGTATCGTCGCCATCGGCATCTATGAAACGTGCATTTCTTATCTCCATAGTTGGTGCTGAATGGGTATACACATTGTCAGCAGGTGATGATGGCTGCTTATATTCGTAGTTGCCTGTGGCTGCATTGCCCCCATCAAAGTCTATGCGGTCGTCGCCACTATTAGTAGAATCAAATCCACTATTAGAAGAATCAAATCCACTATCAGAAGAATCATAGCCTCCTCTGTTAGATGGATAGTCGTTATCCATCTTGCCTCGTGCTTTATGGTCGGCAGCATTGCCTATGGTGGCACCTCCCACAGCACCACCTGCCATACCCACAATGGTTCCGATATCCGAACCTCGCGGTCCGCCACTTATGCCTCCTATAGCCGAACCGAGTATGCTTCCAAACTGTGCACCGGTATATGCTCCAGCGCCAGTATATGAGCTACAGCTGCTAAGCAATAATGTTGCTCCAACTGCCAAAGCCATCATCTTCTTCATATCTTTTACTTGATTTATTCCATTATATTTATAGGCATACGAAACTATCTTTGCAGCTTTTGTTTTCTGCAAAGATAATAATTTTTCTATTATCATCAATCGATTTTTGCCTAAATTAGCATAGAGAATTCCCTATACAATGCAAAATACCCTTTTTTATCTGCCAAAGGTTCATGCAAATACACTCAAGTCAAAGGCTCATGCATACAAAAAGAAAAAGCTTCAACTATTTCTTTTCTTCTCTTTCTGCAACCTTATATTCGTCTGGCCTCACAAATTCGAATTCGAATTCTGGCATATCGTCCTCTTCCATACGATAAGGCACAATTTTCTCCATTACAGGTTTCACCTCGACCATAGCCACACCCTGGGCAAGCATTCCTATTGCCTTAGCTGCCGCATACGATAGGTCTATAACGCGACCTCTACCGTATGGACCACGATCGGTAACCCTAACATTCACAGATTTATTATTGCTAAGGTTCGTTACTCGCAGTATTGTGCCGAAAGGGTATTTCTTATGAGCACACGTCAAACTATCATGATGTATTCGCTCGCCACTTGCCGAGCGTGCTCCTGTGGCTCGTTTTGAATAATAAGAAGCCTTGCCTTTCTGCACATGATGCTTATGCACAGCTGTTTTCTGTGCTTGTTTTTTCTGTGCAGAAAGACAAGGCTTTCCTGTTATCAATAGTGAAGCAAAGAGCATAAATACCATACACACCGTCATTCTTATGGCGTTGCCTACAATCATTCTTGTGTTTATGTTTAGCCTATTGCTTCCTATTCTCATCGTTTTTATATTTCTCCACTCAGGCGCTCCGCCTTCATCCAGCGCTCCGCCTTCATCCAGCATCTCCGCCTTCATCCAGCATCTCGCCTTCATCCAGCGTCTCCGCCTTCATTTATTCACTTCGGTGGCATATTTGCCACCGTTGCTTATACTATTCCCTGAGCCATCATGGCATTAGCCACCTTCATGAAGCCAGCCACATTAGCGCCCTTGACATAGTCAATATATCCATCAGCCTGTGTGCCGTATTTCACGCACTGCTCGTGGATAGAATGCATGATATAGTGCAGTTTGTCGTCGACTTCCTTCTCGCTCCAGCTCAATCGCATAGAGTTCTGGGTCATCTCCAATCCACTTGTTGCCACACCGCCTGCATTGACAGCCTTGCCAGGAGCAAAGAGCTGCTTAGCAGCAACAAACTTATCCACAGCCTCGGCTGTGCATCCCATGTTGGAAACCTCTGCCACACACAATGGCTTGTATGCCAATATGCGATCAGCATCCTCACCGTTGAGCTCGTTCTGGGTAGCGCAGGTGAGGTAGATCTGTGCCTCCTGCTCCCATGGTTTCTTGCCTGCGAAGAACTGTGAGCCTGGGAACTCATCAGCATAAGGCTGGCAGATATCGTTGCCTGAAGCACGAAGCTCAAGCATATAGGCAATCTTCTTATCATCGAGACCTGCAGGATCGTAGATATATCCGTCTGGTCCGCTGATAGTGATAACCTTAGCACCAAGCTGGGTAGCCTTCTGAGCTGCACCCCAAGCCACATTTCCGAAGCCGCTTATTGCTACTGTCTTGCCCTTGATATCGATATCGCGTGTCTGCAACATCTGATTTACGAAGTAGAGGGCACCATAGCCTGTAGCCTCAGGACGAATGCGAGAGCCACCCCACTCGAGTCCCTTACCTGTCATAACGCCTTCCCACTGGTGGGTGAGCTTCTTGTAAGTACCGAAGAGATAACCTATCTCGCGTGCTCCTACGCCGATGTCGCCTGCCGGCACATCCTCGTTAGGACCTATATTATGATAAAGCTCCTGCATGAATGCCTGGCAGAAGCGCATAACTTCAGCATCGCTACGTCCGCGGATAGAGAAGTCGGAACCTCCCTTGGCACCGCCCATCGGCAATGTGGTGAGAGCATTCTTAAAGGTCTGCTCAAAGCCGAGGAACTTCATGATGCTTAAGTTTACAGATGCATGGAAGCGCAAACCGCCCTTGTAAGGACCTATAGCGCTATTGAACTGTACGCGATAACCGGTGTTTACATGTACCTCGCCATTGTCGTCAACCCATGGCACGCGGAACTGTATCACACGCTCTGGCTCTACCAGTCGCTCAATGAGTTTTGCCTTCTCAAATTCTGGGTGTTGGTTGTAAACATCCTGGATAGAGGTTAGCACTTCTTTCACAGCCTGAAGATACTCAGGCTCGCCTGAATGCTTGCGCATCAGCTCTTGCATTATTTTTTCAACTTCCATAGCTAAAAGGATTTTTAGGTTGTAGTATCATTATGTTATATTGATACGGCAAATATAGAGAATTCCACCCTAACAACCAAATAAAACTCAAAAATTTTATTCTTTTTTACTTTCTTTTTGTTGTTATCGCAAAAAGTAGTAACTTTATAGCCATAAAAACCTAACTACAAACACATAACAACCATGGAATCAAAGATACCACAGGAGTGGAACAAATTCTATCTTAAAGATGTGACGTTCGTCAACTTGATGATGCGTCGTGTGTATAATGTGCTTATCGTTGCCAATCCCTACGATGCCTTCATGCTCGAAGACGATGGTCGTGTGGAGGAGAAGATATACAACGAGTATATGGAGCTTGGCTTGCGATATCCGCCTACGTTTACTCAGGTTTCTACCATCGAGGAGGCTGAGAAGGTGCTACAGACTACCAACGTAGACCTTGTATTATGTATGCCGGGCAATGCCGACAACGATGCCTTCACGGTGGCTCGTGCCATAAAGGGTAAATTTCCCGACATCCATTGCATTGTGCTCACTCCTTTCTCTCACGGCATCACTCGCCGTATGCAAAACGAGGACTTGTCGATGTTCGACTATGTGTTCTGCTGGCTTGGCAACACCAACCTCATCCTTTCTATCATCAAGCTCATCGAAGACAAGATGAACATTGAGCACGACATCGAGGAGGCGGGAGTGCAGATGATATTGCTGGTGGAAGACTCGGTGCGCTTCTATAGTTCTATCCTACCTAATTTATATAGCTACATTCTTGTGCAGAGCAAGCGATTCTCTACCGAAGCGCTAAACCGACATGCTGCCACCATGCGTATGCGTGGTAGGCCTAAGGTGGTGTTGGCGCGCAACTACGAGGAGGCGTTGGCGCTCTACGAGAAGTATAAGGACAACACGCTGGGTGTAATCAGCGATGCGCAATTCCCTGTTAATGGCAAGAAGGATCCTGATGCTGGCTTAAAGCTCTTGAGGGCTATTCGTGCCGAAGACGAATATGTGCCGCTCATCATGGAGAGTTCTGACTCTGAGAATCGTCAGCGTGCAGAGGCTGAGGGTTTCCGCTTTGTTGATAAAAACAGCAAGAAGATGAGCATCGACCTTCGTCGCATCATGGAGGAGCACATGGGCTTTGGCGACTTCATATTCCGCGACCCTAAGACTCGCGAAGAGCTGGTGCGAATTCATTCGCTCAAGGAGTTGCAAGACAACATCTTCAAGATTCCGCGCGACTCTATGCTCTACCACATATCGCGCAACCACATGAGTCGTTGGCTCACGGCGCGTGCCATCTTCCCTGTGTCGGCATTCCTTAAGCAGGTGACATGGCACAAGCTGCAGGATGTGGATGCTCACCGCCAAATCATCTTCGATGCCATAGTGCAATATCGCCACATGAAGAACATCGGCGTGGTGGCTGTCTTCGACCGTTGCAAGTTCGACAAGTATGCTCACTTTGCGCGTATCGGTGAGGGCTCTCTTGGTGGCAAGGGCAGAGGCTTGGCTTTCCTCGACAATGTGATAAAGCGACAGCCTGAGTTCTCGCAGTTGCCGGGTGTGACGGTGCAGATACCAAAGACGGTGGTGCTGTGTACCGACATCTTCGACCAGTTTATGGAGCAAAACAACCTGTACCAGATAGCGCTCAGCGATGCTTCTGACGACGAGATATTGCAGGCGTTCCTGAAGGCGCAGTTGCCTGATTCGCTCATCGACGACTTCTTCACATTCTTCGAAGCCACGGGCAGTCCTATTGCTGTGCGTTCAAGTTCGCTCCTCGAGGATGCTCACTATCAGCCGTTTGCCGGTATCTATTCTACATATATGATACCTTGGCTATCTGACAAATACCAGATGCTCCACATGTTGGCTGCTGCCATCAAGGGTGTGTATGCGTCGGTCTACTATCGCGACTCTAAGGCGTATATGACTGCCACCAGCAATGTCATCGACCAAGAGAAGATGGCGGTGATACTGCAGTCGGTGGTGGGCAAAACGTATGGCGACCACTATTATCCTAATATGAGTGGTGTGTTGCGCTCTATCAACTACTACCCTATCGGCAACGAGAAGGCGGAAGAGGGCATAGCATCGCTGGCTCTGGGTTTAGGAAAATATATCGTGGATGGTGGACAGACGCTGCGTGTGTCGCCATATCATCCCGACCAGGTGTTGCAGACTTCGGAAATGGAGACTGCTCTGAGGGAGACGCAGACCAAGTTCTATGCCTTGGACATGGAGCGTGTGGGCGATGACTTCAAGGTGGACGACGGTTTCAATATCAAGCAGCTAAAGGTGAAGGAGGCTGATGCCGACCACTCGCTGACGTATATTGCTTCTACTTTCGACCCTTACGACCAGGTGATACGTGATGGTATCTATGAGGGTGGCAGAAAGATTATCTCATTTTGCGGTGTGCTGCAGCAAGACATCATTCCGCTGCCTCGACTCTTGCAGAT
>OARX01000194.1_pt1 | contig 11735 bp, 9 predicted proteins | sample 1494841 | NCBI WGS metagenome assembly OARX01 (sample SAMEA3360670, study PRJEB22359) | human gut metagenome | biome: ENVO:urban biome; feature: ENVO:human-associated habitat; material: ENVO:feces | place: Bangladesh | collected 2011 | reverse complement strand
GACGGATGGTGACAGGAACAATTGCCAATTGAAGAATTAATGAAATGATGGCAAGTACTATCAAATTGCCATTTCGCAAGAGCAATGAAAGGCAAAATGTTAGAATGACATACATCAGATAGTTCCACCACAATTCAGAGCGACGAGAGCGACCTTTGAAATCAGTAATACGAGCAAAGTTTAGTTTCACAGCCTCTGCAAACGACAACTGAGGCAAAGTGGTGATTTTTGTTTCCATAATTTGTAAGTGTTAGTGTGTTAGTAATATATTGCTGACAAAGTTAACACTTTTTTCTGATTGTTGTAAAGAAAAAACAAGAAAAAGATACTACAACATCATCTTTTTGCAGAAATAGTCGTTTATCAAAGGATTTTTGAGTAAGTTTGCAGTATTCTTACAATATTAATGTATAACTATAATAAAAACGTATCACAATGAAAGCAATAAACACAGAAAAGGCTCCTGCAGCCATCGGTCCTTACAGCCAGGCTATTGAGGCTAACGGTTTTGTATTTGCATCTGGTCAGCTTCCTATCGACCCAGCAACAGGCAACTTCCCAGAGGGTGGCATCAAGGAGCAGACTCGCCAGAGTCTTACCAATGCAAAGAGCATTCTCGAAGCTGCTGGCACCGACTTGGCTCACGTAGTAAAAACAACAGTATTCCTTTCAGACATGGCTAACTTGGGTGCCATGAACGAGGTTTATGCCGAATTCTTCTCAGCTCCATATCCTGGCCGTTCAGCTGTTGCCGTTAAGGATCTTCCTAAGGGTGCGCTCGTAGAGGTAGAGTGCATAGCTGCGAAATAAAACTATAACTTTCAAATAGTAAGAAGCCCGATAAGCTGCGTTGATTAGCAACTTATCGGGCTTTACTATATAATTCTACTTATGCCCACACTTGATTATCAGAACTTGAACTTATACTTCAAACCAAGAACGTGAAGGTTTGGCTCGTTGTCGTCGTCATCGTCGTGAACAGACTGGAAAAGATAATATGCTCCGACAGCATGCTTTTTAGTGATTATCCAATCTACGCCTGCTGTATATCTCATTTTCTCTACCGACCACCCGTTGTACATCTCTGCACTAATATATGGCTTGAAATGGCTATTAGGAACGTCATAGCTTATTTGCACACGGCTTCGCATGATGTTCTTACCACGTCCGCTATATGTCTTTGACTTTCCATCATACTCATCATCATCAAAATCCCAACGTTGGTCGATGGTCTTCTCTGGACGATAAGTGTATTGCCACCGCTCGCGAAGAGACAGTTGGAAGTTGCCAAACTTCTGGCTTGCAGTAAGCGACACATTAAATCTATGGCGCACACCCCAATACTCTGCAAGCTTGTTAGGCTTTCCATTTGAAGCCTTGTAAGTTATCTTGTAGTTGTTATCATCCAACAGAGAATAACCCACACTTGCCTTCAACCATTTGGTTAGCTTATACTGAGCGTCTACGCCAAAGCTCCAACGGTCTATCTTCTCGGAGTTGTCGCGAGTGCGCATCTCTGCCTCTATGCCTACGCTAATCTTTTTATTCACTTTCTTATCGGCACTTATAGAAGTCCAAACGCCGAAGTCGTCGCTCTGAGCAAACGACATTAGTGGCAACATTATCATTGCCAAAAGATATAATGTTTTTCTAATCATATATATTATTAGTGAATTAATAACTAAGGATAATAACGACGGGCGTATTGCACAAGCTTGCTTGGTTTGGCTGATAATTGGTAAGAATGTCAGTCATGAATGGTTAATAAATATATGGTTAGTTGTTTGCCGAATAAAAAGAAAAAGGAACCAAGACCATGTCGCATGGACTTGGTTCCTTTATGGGGTTATAGGATTATTTTACGTTTCCTACTTTGATAAGATATTCAGCAATCTGAACAGCATTAAGAGCTGCACCCTTGCGAATTTGGTCGCCTGTGAGCCAGAGGGTGATACCGTTATCGTTGGCAAGATCCTTGCGCACACGACCAACATATACATCATCCTTGCCTGCGCTCTCAAGAGGCATTGGATATACATAGTTCTGAGGATCGTCCTCGAGAGTTACACCAGGAGCAACAGCAAGAGCCTTGCGAACTTCATCAACTGTCAATGGTTGCTCGGTTTCCATCCATACAGACTCTGAGTGTGAACGAAGTGAAGATACGCGAACGCAGGTAGCACTTGTGCGAACATCGCTATGCATAATCTTGCGTGTCTCGTTATACATCTTCATCTCTTCCTTAGTATAGTCGGTATCTGTCATAACGTCAATCTGTGGGATTACGTTGTATGCCAACTGATGTGGGAACTTAGAGATGGTCTTTACCTCGCCAGTTTCTACAAGTTCCTTATACTGCTGCTGAAGTTCTGCCATAGCTGCAGCACCAGCACCACTTGCACTCTGATAGCTTGATACATGAATGCGCTTGATGTGTGAGAGCTTCTCGATAGGCTGCAACACTACTACCATCATAATGGTGGTACAGTTTGGATTTGCGATGATACCACGTGGACGTGTCAACGCATCCTCTGCGTTAACCTCAGGCACTACCAATGGCACATCAGCGTCCATACGGAATGCACTTGAATTGTCGATCATCACAGCACCATACTTGGTGATAGTTTCGGCAAACTCCTTGCTTGTGCCGCCACCTGCAGAGGTGAAAGCTATATCGACATCCTTGAAATCGTCATTGTGTTGCAATAGTTTCACTTCATATTCCTTACCCTTAAAGGTGTACTTTCGGCCAGCGCTACGCTCAGAACCAAACAACACCAATCCGTCCATAGGGAATTCTCTCTCTGCAAGAATGCGAAGGAATTCTTGTCCTACTGCACCACTTGCACCAACAATTGCTACTTTCATAATTACCTGTTTATATTAATAAAATGTGAAATTATAGGGGCAAAATTACAACTTTTAGCGCAATTAACCATTAAAATTCAGCGAATTGTGTCAGAAATCCAATATTTTTTTGCAACTTTGCAGGTGGAATGCATAGCTTTCCTATATTTTTGCTGTTTTGAGGTTATAACCTCGCATAATATAGCAGCATACTAACTAAACTCCGACAAGACTTATGCCAGATATAGCTACATATTTTCCAATTACTAACCCGACTCTGATTTTCTTTGTCGTGATGCTGATAATTCTCTCTGCTCCTATCATCATGGGTAAGCTCCGAATTCCTCACATCATAGGCATGGTATTGGCTGGTGTCCTCATAGGCAAATATGGTTTCAACATTCTTAATCGCGACGACTCGTTCGAGCTGTTTGGCAACGTGGGACTTTATTACATCATGTTCCTTGCTGCACTCGAGATGGATATGGAGGGAGTAAAGAAGAATGTGAAGCGAATGCTGATATATGGTGCATTAACGTGTTTCATTCCGTTTGGCTTAACATTCGTGATGAGTGTTAGCATGCTGAAATATTCCATCATGGCTTCATTGATATTGGGATGTATCATGGCTTCCAACACTCTCATCGCCTACCCTATCGTAGGCAGATATGGTCTGCAACGCAAGCCGAGTGTTACGCTAAGCGTTGGAGCATCTATGATTTCATTGCTTACTTCGCTTATTATATTATCAGCTATAGAGAATGCGCATGCTGGCAATAGTGGCATCATGTTTTGGGCATGGTTTGTTGCTAAGATTCTGATTTATTGTGGTGTGCTATCGCTGATAGTACCGCGACTAACAAGATGCTTTTTGCGCAGATATTCTGATGCTGTCATGCAGTTTATCTTTGTCATGGCTATGCTCTTTATGAGTGCAGCTCTTGCCGAGGCTGTGGGTGTCAATGGTATATCGGGTGCTTTCTTTGCTGGTCTTATCCTCAACCGCTATATTCCTCCTGTATCGCCATTGATGAACCGCATAGAGTTTATTGGCAATGCCTTGTTTATACCTTATTTCCTTATTGGTGTGGGTATGCTCATCAACGTGAGATTGCTATTCAATGGGGGCAACATACTATGGGTGGTATTCCTGATTGTGGTATTTGGAACTGCGGGCAAGGCTATTGCAGCCTACTTAGCTTGTTTCTCATTCCGCATGCCTTGGTCGTCGGGGCGCATGATGTTTGGTCTTACCTCAGCCCATGCTGCAGGTGCTATTGCCATGGCGATGGTGGGAATGAAGATTGAGATTGCTCCTGGCAAATATCTTGTCGACGATACCATGCTTAATGGTGTGGTAATGATGATTCTCTTCACTTGCATCATTTCTACTATGGTGACAGAGAATGCTGCACAGAGAATCATTCTACGCGACAAGGAGTTTGCACACGAGGAAGAACCTGAGAATGACGACGAGAAGATTCTCGTGCCTGTGAAATATCCTGAGTATGCAAACCGCTTGATAAATCTCGCCATACTGATGAGAAACCAAAAACTCAATCGTGGTTTGGTGGGTCTGAATGTGGTATATGATGATGCCAAGATGAGACAGAATCAGGCTTTAGGCCAGAAGATATTGCAACAAGTACAGCAATATGCCGCTGGCTCTGATGTTAAGATGCAAACGCAGGTGCGCATTGCTGCCAATATTGCCAACGGTATCAAGCATGCATTTAAGGAATTTCAGGCTTCAGAGATTCTCATCGGTATGCACATGCATGCAGAGGTCTCGAATAAATTCTGGGGCGAATTTCATCAAAGCTTGTTCAATGGTCTTAACCGCCAGATTATTATGGCTCGTCTGCATCAGCCGTTGACAACAATCAGAAAAATACAGGTGGCAGTACCATCAAGAGCACAATATGAGCCAGGCTTCTATCGTTGGCTTGAACGTTTGGCTCGTATGGCTAAGAATCTGGAATGCCGCATCACATTCCATAGCCGCAAAGACACTCAGGAACTTATCAAGCAGTTTATCACCAATAAGCACAATGAGCTAAGAGCCGACTATGAGGAGATGGAGCATTGGAGCGAACTGCCAATGTTGGCTTCAACCATATCACAAGATCATATGTTTGTGGTGGTAACAGCACGTAAGGGAACAGTATCATACAAAACGGCTCTCGACCGTTTGCCTGAGGAGATAACAAAATACTTCAATGGCAAAAACCTCATGATAATATTCCCTGACCAGTTTGGCGAACAAATGGAGACAATGACTTTCGCACAGTCGCAGCATACAGAGGAACGTTCTGCATACGACGAACTGCAAGATTGGATATATAGAAAGATTAGATTAATCAAGAAATTATGATAGACATTAAGAATATCACCAAGAGCTTTGGCTCGCTACAGGTACTGAAAGGCATAGACCTTCATATTAATAAAGGTGAGATTGTGAGCATTGTTGGTCCAAGTGGTGCCGGCAAGACAACCTTATTGCAGATTATCGGAACTCTCGACAAGCCAGATAGCGGCAGCATCGTTATAGATGGTATTGATGTTAGCAATCTGTCGAAGGCTAAGCTTAGCGACTTCCGCAATCGCCACCTTGGCTTCGTATTCCAGTTTCATCAGCTGTTGCCTGAGTTTACAGCTCTCGAAAACATCATGATTCCTGCTTTCATTGCAGGCACAAGTCAGTCGGAAGCTAAGGAAAGGGCTATGGAACTGCTAAAGTTTATGGGATTGGAAGATAGAGCAAGTCATAAGCCTAACGAACTATCGGGAGGTGAAAAGCAACGTGTGGCTGTGGCAAGAGCTTTGGTTAATAAGCCTGCTGTAATCCTTGCCGACGAACCTTCGGGAAGTCTTGACTCTAAGAACAAAGCAGAGCTACATCAGCTATTCTTCGACCTCAGAGACAATTTCGGACAAACTTTCGTCATCGTTACTCACGATGAGTCGTTGGCAGCAACTACCGACCGTACAATACACATGAAGGACGGTCTTATATCAGAAGAGCGCACACTCACTACAGAAGAAACCATTTAGAATAATATATTTTTATGGCAGAACTAAAATTAGGCGATTTCAACAAACTGAAGGTTATCAAGGAAGCTAAGCGTCCTAACCCTCATGCTTTCAACAACGAGGAGACTTTCGGCATATTCCTCGATGGCGGTCGCGAGGGCGACATATTAATGCCGAAGAAGTATGTACCAGAAGGCACAAAGGTTGGCGACGAGATTGAGTGTTTCCTCTATCTCGACCAAGACGAACGTCTCATCGCTACTACCGAGACACCTATTGCCAAGGCTGACGAATTTGCATATCTCGAATGTTCTTGGGTAAACGAATATGGCGCATTCCTCAACTGGGGAGTGATGAAAGATATCTTCTGCCCTTTCCGTGAGCAAAAGAAGAAGATGGAGATTGGCAACAAGTATATCGTTCACATCCATATGGACGAAGACTCTTATCGTATGGTGGCTTCGGCAAAGATAGAACGCTATTTCTCAGAGGAACAACCACAATATAAGCACGGCCAGCCTGTAGAGATTATGGTATGGCAGAAGACTGACCTCGGCTTCAAGGTCATCGTCGAGAACAAATTCCCAGGATTGGTATACGAAGACCAGATATTCAAATTCATCACCACAGGCGACAAGATGACTGCATATATAGATAATGTGCGTCCAGACGGAAAGCTCGACATCACGCTTCAGCCTACAGGCCGTAAGCTCACTACCGACTTTGCCGACACTCTTCTCGCCTATCTTCAAGACAACAATGGCTTCTGTCCTCTTGGCGACAAGAGCGATGCCGAAGATATCAAGCACACTTTCCAAGTGAGCAAGAAGACCTTCAAGAAGGCTATTGGCGACCTATACAAGCGCCGCCTTATCACCATATCGCCAGAAGGTTTGAAGCTGGTATAGACACAAACTAAAAAATAATAAAACATATGAGAAAAAGTATTCTATTTTCTGCAGCATGCGTTTTAACATTAACTTCTTGTGCTACAATTGTTGCAGGGGGAAATCCAAAAATAACTATTGATGGAGATACAAAAGACCCTGTAACCATTATCACCGAGAAACAAACCTACCCTAACGTTACACTTCCATACACTGTACAAGTTGACCGACATAAAATAGATGGACAACGAGTTAAAATCCAATCTGAAACTAAAGATTACCGAGACGTTGTATTACAGAAGAAAGTAAATACATGGACATGGGGCAATATTTTAATAGGAGGCTTAATCGGATGGTCTATTGATTTGATAACAAACTGTGTAGCAAAACCAGACAAGCCGAATTACATAATTGAAGAAAGAAGCAAGTAATCAAAAAATAATTAGCTGAATAAAAACAAATATCGGTTTCATAAGTTAGTATATACTTCTACTTTCATAGAGAAGTAATAACAGAAATTAATAAAAGCTGGATTCCAAACAAGGAATCCAGCTTTTATTGTTATCATAATAATAGTATTTATATGCATGCAATACTAACTAATGTTGGCTATTGCAATACCATCTTTTGAGCAACATGCTGACCGTTAGCCTCAACATTTACTATATACATACCATTTTGCATATTGCTTAGATCGAGCATTGCAGCATGCTTTTTAGCCACTACCTTACCAGCAAGAGTTGTAACAGTAAACTGAGCCGAACCACCATTTGCTAAAGCTATTACATTACCACGCTTTATCAATGCCAAATCGGCAGATGATGTAACTTCGCTAATTGCAGAAGCTGTAGTTGGCTTCATTACAATACCTAAGTAATTGATACGTTGTGCGCCCTTTACCTTTGATATATCTATAGTAGCCTCATCACCATAATATAATGCGATACGAACTTCTTCATCGTAGGTTGAAGTTGCATAGAACGAGATGTTATCACTCTGTTCTGAATCTTCTTTCACAGTCATCACGCGAAGATTTCCACCTGTATAGGCGAAAGGCTTGGCAAGACGAAGATGCAGGGTGTTTTCTCCCTTCAAGAATGTAACAGCACTATCTACAGCCAATTCCATCTGAGCCTCTTGCATCCAACCCTCAGTAACAAAGTTATTGTCGGTATTAGCAAGATATACCTTGATATGCTTATTTTTCAGCTCGTTACCATTATTCACATACTCATAGTCAAGTTCTGTGATATCACCACCCTTGCAGTTTATCTCATCGTCAAAGTATATCATCTGAGAATAGTTATATGCCAAGCCATTAAACCAGAATGGATAATCGGTTAGACAATCCTTACCACCAACCTCAATAACGCTTTCTTCTGCTCCACGAACATAGAAATTAGAAATCAAAGTATCGTTGTAAGAAACCTTATCACCCTCTGCTTCAACAATAGCCTTCAATACGAGGTTGCCTGTAGTTGCAGGGGTATAGCCAAGCATAATTGTTGTATCTGCATCAGCAGCAAGTTCTGGGGCAACAGTAGTAGAAGCAACAACATTATCAGCAGCATCTGCTATTTTTACGGTATAACCACTAACGTTTGTAGTTCCGTTATTTTTCACCTTTACAGCAAACTGAGCTTCTTTTCCTTCTACAAGACTTTCTGCTGTCAAGAAAGAATCTACCTTCAAGTCTGTTTCGCTTTCTACCTCTACAGATAGTGCAGAAATCTGAATCATAAACTGGGCAGCATCAGAGAGAGCTGCAAGGCAGAATTGATAGTCGCCACTTTCTGAAACATTAAAGGCCACCTTTCTGCTCTCTGGCGTAGAGAAATCTGAAGTTGTAAAGTTCTTGAGCTCTTCCAATACCCGCTTGCCATTATTACCATATAGCGAGAGCTCAAAATTCTCTGACGAGTACATATTTGGAGCCAAGATATCATAGTTAACGGTATATTTCATATCCTTTTCCAAATGAACAGGCACAGAAACAAGACTATCATCTGCAGCATTTGTCCAACTTGTATTATAGACATAGCCTTTACCATTATTAGTCCATGTATTGCCATCACCATTATGGTCGATAGCAAGCCATTGTGCGCATCCAAAGTCGCTATCAAAGTCAGCGGTAAAAGGAACTGTAAGACTATTGCCTGCAGCGATTGTAGCAGTCTTTGCAGGGTCGCTCTCACCAACATTGTTCTTGCAAGTTACCTGCCAGCTGTAATAACAAGCTCTAGTAATAGTATTATCTGTAAACTGTGTATCCTTTACATCTTCAAATACCTTTCCATCAGGCTGACGGGTAATAGTATAAGTAAACTTTTCAGGATTTACGCTTCCACCATTTTTACCTGTTGTAGGTGCAGTCCATGTCAACAATACATCAGCACCATTCTTTGTGCAAGTCAGATTTTCAACAATAGAAGGAATATCGTCGCCAGCCAACAACTTTACGCTTGCTCCTTCGCCACGTCCAACTTCATTGTAAGCGTATACGATATATCTCACCTTACCATCCAAGTCTTTAGCCTCGTCGACAAACGATTCAGTTCCACCAGCTACAGGATTATCTATGGAATGTATCAACTCACCATTTCTCCATACTTCAACCTTAGTAAGTGCAGCATCTGCAGTCTCGCCATCAAATAGTGTAGAAGGGTTTGTCCATGTCAAAGTAACGCCATTATCTCCTGCCGAAGCAACAAGATTCAAAGGCTTAGCAGGAGCCTTGCTTTCTGCAATAGCAAAAGGAATATACAAGCCTACGATAAGGGAGTTATTGGCAACTTTACTCTGACTTACAACCTCAGCTGTCTGCGGATTAATTTTATTAAAGAATGTAAAGCTGTTCTCGTCCAAGCCACTCCAATATAATTCGCCTGTTGCACGATCAAACTCCATAGACTGTGCCTCAGAAGTAGTGCACTTTATACCAGTATTGCCAATAAGAGTCAAATCGCCTGTCACCTTATCAAGATCGTACAAGTTTGATTTACCATCCAAGGCATAGAGGTCACCATAATATGTGCAAGCCAAAGCGACAATCTTTTCGCTTAGATTAGCAACTTTTGTATAACTACCATCTGTTGTATTAATCTTTATCAAACGTGGTGTTACGTCTTCACCTCCACTCTTAATCATCACTCCATATAGAGAAGAAGTTGAGTAATCGTAAGTAAGGTCTGAACCTTGGTAAGGCTGTTGCGAATAACGCAACTTTATTTCTTTTGTGTTAAGATCATAAGTACAAAGTCCTTCTGTCAAATAGCCTGAAGCATCATCCGACAATATCATCATATACTTGCCATCAGCAAAAGTACCGCCCCAAAATTGGTATGTCAATGAAGTAAGAAGTTCAGGTGTACCTCCGGCAGTATCATATTTATACATACCAATAGGCACATCTCCATCGCTTCCGTTTCCTGTCATAAATCCATAAACATCCTTCGCCACACTCGGTACAAAGGTTGTCAACATAAGGAAGAATAAAACACTTCTCCCCCAACACTTTAAAGTAGAAACATTCATAATTACAAAGATTTAGTTTAATATAAAGGTTTTATAATCGCCTATTAAAACACCTATTAAAAAAGAGCGAAGAGATTATACTCTCAAAGAAGGGTATAATTCTTCGCTCTATTTTTGCATCTCTCTTATCAAAGAGATTTTTTATTTATTTCGAATTATCATCCCTCACGACTTTAGAACTCAGCGTTCTTTGGAGTACGTGGGAATGGGATTACGTCGCGGATATTCTGCATACCTGTTACGAAGAGAATCAAACGCTCGAAGCCGAGACCGAAACCTGCGTGTGGGCATGAACCATACTTACGAGTATCGAGATACCAGTTCATATCCTTCATTGGGATATTGCGCGACTCGATTTCGCCCATAAGCTTATCGTAGCTTTCCTCACGGACAGAACCACCGATAATCTCACCAATCTGTGGGAACAATACGTCGGTACCCTGAACGGTCTGACCGCTCTTGCCGCCGAAGCCACTCTCGTTCTCATCAATCTTCATATAGAAAGCCTTGATAGCCTTAGGATAGTTGGTCATGATAACAGGACGCTTGAAGTGCTCCTCTACCAAGAAGCGCTCGTGCTCTGATGCCAAGTCGTCGCCCCACTCACATGGGAACTCAAACTTCTTACCATTAGCAATAGCCTCCTGAAGAATGCGGATACCCTCGGTATATGGAAGGTGAACGAAGTCTGAATTCAATACACCCTCAAGACGAGCTATCAAGCCCTTGTCGATCATTTTGTTCAAGAAAGCAAGATCATCCTTACAGTTGTCGAGTGCCCAACGGATACAATACTTGATGAAGTCTTCCTCAAGTTCCATCAAACCGTCCATATCCAGGAAAGCAACCTCTGGCTCAACCATCCAGAACTCTGCCAGGTGGCGAGGAGTGTTACTGTTCTCTGCACGGAATGTAGGACCGAAGGTGTAGATGGCGCCAAGTGCAGTAGCACCAAGCTCGCCTTCCAACTGACCAGATACAGTCAACGAAGTCTGCTTGCCAAAGAAATCATCAGAATAGTCAATCTTGCCATCCTCAGTCTTCTTAAGGTTGTAGAGGTTCTTGGTTGTTACCTGGAACATCTGACCTGCACCCTCGCAGTCGCTGGCTGTGATGAGAGGAGTATTGAAATAGAAATATCCATGCTCATGGAAGTAGGTGTGGATAGCCATCGCCATGTTGTGGCGGATACGCATTACGGCACCAAAGGTATTGGTACGGAGACGGAGGTGAGCATACTGACGCATATACTCGAAGCTCTGTCCCTTCTTCTGCATAGGATAGTCGCTACCGCAAAGACCGTAGATTTCGATGCTTTCGCATTGCACCTCAACGCTCTGTCCCTGACCTTGACTTTCTACCAAAGTACCAACAACGCTGATACAAGCACCAGTAGTAATCTGCTGCAACTGATTGTCATCAACCTTTGATGGG
>OARX01000184.1_pt1 | contig 12412 bp, 7 predicted proteins | sample 1494841 | NCBI WGS metagenome assembly OARX01 (sample SAMEA3360670, study PRJEB22359) | human gut metagenome | biome: ENVO:urban biome; feature: ENVO:human-associated habitat; material: ENVO:feces | place: Bangladesh | collected 2011 | reverse complement strand
ATCAGCGGAGCCCAGCAAAGCCAGCAGCAACAGCGCATCAACCAGCTGGAAGAGGAAAACCGCCGACAGCAGGAGCGAGTAGATCATACTCAGGATGTGGCTATGAACAATATCTCGCAGGTAAGCGCTGCTGCCGCCAACAATCTTAATGCCTTTAATGGCGGACTTGGCGGAAATACAGCAGGAAGTCAAGCTGCTCCACAACAGGCTGCACCACAGCAGGAGTTGATAGAATGTCAGTGCTACAACTGCGGACACACCATCCATATTGCACCTGGCGCTCCAAACTGTCCAGACTGTGGCGCACCTTTCCAATGGTAACCACACTCTCTTGAGAATGCAACAAGAAGTCTAAACATATAAAGTAATCAGACTATGAGCGATATAAAACTTGATGGTGATGCGGCTGTGGTAGGCGGAATCCATTCCGACTCTCACAATACGCAAAACAACTATAACACCTCAACAACAACCAATACCACCAACAACAGTACTGTTAACAACCAGACAGTATATGAGGCACAGAAGACTCAGACTGAGATATATCAGCAGAATGAGACTCTCTTTCTGCAGGCTGTGCAGGAACGACTGGTGGATGGAAAGTTGGATAATCAGAAGTTGGCAGAGCTCAACCAGTTGAGCATCCAATGGCATATTGCTCCCCTAAGAGCCAACCAGATCATTGATCAGGTACGCCAAAACATCAATATCATGCAAGGCAGCAAGGGCAACGAGTTCCTGGCAGAGCAGATTCTGACCGAGGTCTTCAATGCCATCCAGAGCAACCATACCGACATCTTGAAACGCAAGTTCAACAGTCTGGAGCAGTTGGCACGTGTGATGACGAATGATAACAACATCCAGTTCTACTATCATCTGTTGCTTGCCTCGATGTATCCCGACAAGTGTGCCCTTGCCTTTTTCGGCTCCCGTACCGATAACTACTGGCAACTCTTCTGGGCTCATGTAGCGTTCATCAAGACCGGCAATATCGACAATGCCACCGTGCTTCTGCCAAGAATGGGCGGTTTCGGTTGTCCGCAAGGCGACATAGCCCTGCTGATGGCTCTTGATAATCTTGCCGACTACCACAAGAATGGCAAGCAGGATTACTACAGACAGCAGACCATCCAGTATCTCGACCAGGCCGTGCAAAACGGAATGAGCGAACCGCTAAGTGCCCTATGGTATGCCGTGAAAGAGATGTTGGAGGATAAGCCTCAGCCAGAAGAATGGTATCAGTTCTATTGCGACACTACCCTTTCGGAATTCATCCCGAAGGAGAAGAGCAAGATGGCTGTACCACCTCAGATGCCTACACCTCCTCCGATGCCAAAGTTTAATGCCCAAAACGTGAAGCTCAACCAGATGAGAGGCTTCAATCCTCTGCAGGCTGCCAACAATATGGGACTGGGAAGCGTCAATGCTATCAGTCAGCAACCTCAAATGGCAAGTATGCCGGGCGGTACTACTCCTCCTCCAATGCCGGGAGCATCATCGGTTCCTCCTATGCCGGGAGCTGCGCCAGTACCACCTATGCCGGGACAAAGCAAGGCTGCTCCACAGCCGGAAGCCGTGCAGATGGCATCAGAAGCAAGAACAGCTGATGAGCCCATCGACCAGCCTGACCCATTGGAAGACCACTATGGCATCATCCTGACAGATGGCAATGCGCTAGCAAGAAAATATGGTTGCACCATCCAGGAAGTATATGATGTATTCAACGACTTCATACAGAATGCCTACGACCAGCAGATGTACTGGACATTCCTCGACATCGCGCAATATGGACTTGATTCCACCCACGAAACTCCATCCTGGATAGAATGCAATGAAGCAGTATCTCGCTGCATTGCTGACAACAACCTGACAGCAGGTCCCGACCTACACCTATTTATAATAGGAGGTGACGATGTGATTCCTATCCCTCGCGTCGAAGACCCATGGCCGTATGGCAGCGAGCCAATCCCTACCGATACCTGCTATTCTTTTGAAGGCACCTATATAGTAGATTTGCTGGATAGTCGCGATTCTGACTTCACCGTAGGTTGCGCCCGCAACAATGTGGCTCGTCTGCCTTTGGAAGACGGTCAGCTCGATACGGATATCCGAAGCGACATCGGTGCTTACTTCAATATCAGCAGTATGTATGGCGGCGGTATTCCTGTTGGCAATGTTCTGATGATCAGCAACCGCGAGTGGATTCCAGCCAGCTGCACGATGACCCAGCACCTGCCACTCCTTTACAATACCGACGATCCAGAGCTTATTCGCAACGGAATGTATATCAGCCCGAAGCTGCTTACCGAGGATGAGGAAAGCCTCAGCATCTATTGTAAGTCTCTGGACAAGGCAGATATGCTGATGTTTAATCTTCATGGTGCCAACGAAGAGGGTATGTGCGGATTCTATAGTGAGGATGAAGCATTCAATCCTTCGCTCCTCAACCAAGGCAGGGCAAGAGTCTTCAATACCGTGGCTTGTTTCGGAGCCCGATATGCCGGTTACAAGCGCGACGACTCCATGTTGCTCAGCGCCCTCTACGGTGGTGGCGTATTGCTCTATACCGGTTCGCTCATTTCTGTTCCGATGTTCTCTAATGAGGAAACCGACGAAGCCCGCCAACTTCTGTTGAATCCGGGCACAGGTAGCGAGGTGCTGATGCGCCTCTATCCGCTCTATCAGTTTAAGGGTATGACGGGCGGAAAGGCGATGCTCCAGGCTAAGTGCGATTACTTCAACATGTGCCGACATGTAGAAGATGACTGTTTCTCTATGAGCACCGCCCTGATGTTCTGCCTCTATGGCAACCCGATGCTCCATGTCCGTCGCAGAGAATATGTGGTGGAATCTGCTCTGCAGAATGATGCGATGCCACCAGTTCCTATCAAGGCAGACGGCTCTCCGCTCAAGAAGACCATGCGACAGCGCCTGCTGCAGAAGGATAAAAGCAACCAGTCGCTCATCGACCAGATTCGTGGCTATGTGGACGAGAATCTCAATGCCATCCGAAACATGGTAGAGCAGCATCTGTACCAGCAGCTGGGCTTGAACCCGGAAACGCTTGATAGCATCGACCAGGTAAGCCGACCTACCAACGACGGCAATTACGAAACGGGATATTCATTCAACTATCACGACGCAAGTCGCCAATATGGAGCAGACACCTTCGTAGAAGTAGATGCCCAGGGCAAGACGAAGCGAATCTATACAACGAAATAATCTACCTCCCCCTAAAAGGGACTATATAGCAAATAACAAAATAATAATTATAAAAACTGACACATATGGGATTTTTTGGTTTTAAATCTTCTAAGGAAGTAGAAGAAGAGAAAAGACAGGCTGCAGAAGAAGCAGCGAGAAGAGTGGAACAGAACAACCTGACCAACCTCAGCAATCTGAGCAAGGGAAGCCAAGTAAACTTTGCCATTCCTTATTTTGATGTCTTCGACCCACGTTTGCAAGATTATGGCGTACCGGTATCTGTACATGGTGCCGTGGTATATGCCATCGAGGACATGGATCTCTTCCATAGTGTGAACCGCAACGAGGGCTATAGCGACGAGACTTTCAAGAATAAGCTTCGCGGTCAGCTCACCAAGTTCATCAAGAGCGTGGTGGTGAATGCTCCTATAGACGCTCAGATTCCGGTGGTTCAGATTGAACGCAAGATTTTTGAGATTAGCGAACTCATCCAGCAGCGTGTTACTCCACAGGTAGAGAAGCTTTTCGGCATCACCATCCGCAGCCTCGACATCACAGGCATCAACGTGGATAAGGAGAGCCGTGGCTATCGCGAACTCAAAGCCCTTACTGCCGACCTGGAGAAGGAGCGTATGATGGCTCAGCACAATGCCCAGATTTCCAACTTCAACCTCAACAACGACCTTCAGCAGGATATGCTCAAGAAGCAGTCGGAGTTGAATCTCGATGCCATGGGCAGAAGACAGGAACTCGACCTTGGCGGTCAGGAGGAGTTGCAGCGCATGAACTTGGAGAACCAGCGCGAAACCATGCGTATTCAGCGTGAGGAGATGCAGCGTGCTTCTCGTCTTCAGACCGAGCAGACCTTTATGGGTGCTCATCAGGCAAACCTCAATGCCGGTGTTCTCAACAATGCTACCGACAATGGCATCAATGCATTCCGCCAGCAGTCTATGGGTGGTATGAACAACATGGGCCAGATGGGTGGAGCGCCTCAGATGCCAGGTCAGAAAGGCATGGGTGGTGCGCCTCAGATGCCAGGCATGGGTGCCGCAGTTCCTCAGGTGCAATATTTTATTGGTATCAATGGTCAGCAGTATGGTCCATGCGATTGGAACAAGCTCCAGCAGCTCGTTCAGCAGGGTCAGCTCACCCAGCAGTCATACGTTTGGAAGAACGGTATGGCGCAGTGGGAATTTGCCGGTAATGTAGCAGAGCTTGTTCCATTGTTCCAAGGCACCGCCCCACAGATGCCGGGAATGCCTCCAACCATGCCGGGTATGTAATTTCCAGGCACCTATAATACAAACTAAAACCATAACTTTAAATCTGTGATAATATGGGATTATTCAAAAAATTAGTCGGTGATATCGCAAAGACTGTAGGTGAAAGTCTGGAAGACGTTTCAAACGAAGCCAAAAAGAGTTTCCAAGAAGCAAGCGAAGAGATAAAAAAGAGCATCCAAGAAGCAAAGATGAATCAATTAAACTCTGATGATTCTGATGATTCTGATGACGACGATGATGATGACGACGATATCAGAATCCAGTTAGGCACTTTTAAAAATGGCGTTTTAACCATCGCCGAGGGACATACAACTCTCGGTGAAGATTCCTTGGAGGGTTACAAGAAAATTAGAAAAGTTGTATTCCCTTCAACCCTTAAAGAAATTGATGGATGTTTTTTCAGTGAGCATGGACATGAGGATTATCTTGAAGAGGTAGATTTCTCAAAGGTTAAATTGTTGAAGGAAATTCCAGACTGTCTGTTTGAGAATTGTAAGAGACTTCAAGAAATAAACTTTCCTGAAGGAGTAGAAACAATAGGTAGTGAAGTGTTCGATTCTTGCACCAACCTCCGCAAGATAACATTTCCAAGTACCCTAAAGTCGCTCCAAAGCACAACCTATAAATGTAAGAATATTGAAGAATTGGATTTGTCCAAGGTTCATCTTTTGAAGGAGATTCCAGATAATTTCATTAGTGAAAATTGCAAGATTGAGACACTTGTCATACCTGTAGGAGTAAAAATTGTGGGTGATGAATTTGCCTCAAGCAAGAGCATTAGAGAGGTATATGTACCTTATACTGTTGAAGAAATCGGCACTCTCAATGATGACGAATACGCACCTGATGTGTATATCTACACCAATAAACTCACAGATATAGAAAGTCTGTGTGCCAATATTAATACTCTGTATGTACCAGAAGACTTATATGTCTACTATGCCGAGCTTCTAAAAGATGTTGAAGATACAGAAGTTCGTCTTCGTAAGATGCCTGCTGACAAATTGGATTTCTATGGAACACCTATTCCATCACTTACCGAAGTAGACGAAGAAGACAATTCTGCTCCTCAGCTGCCAGAACAGGATCAAGACATAGATACACCTATTGTAGAGGAAGAAACTGAGGATATTCAGGAAGAAACTGAGGATATTCAGAAAGAAACTGAAGAGATTCAGGAAGAAACTGAAGAGATTCAGGAAGAAACAGAGGATATTCAGGACGAAACCGAAGAGATTCCAACCATACAGAAGTCTCCTGGCAACCTATTCTCTGATGGTCTTGAGGAGCTCATCAATTCTGTAGCAGAAAGCGATGAGCTGACAGACAAAAAGAAGGAGATTGTCTTACGCCGTGCTGTCAAGGAGGGAGAAGATCCCGACGAAGTAGAAATGATACTTGAGGCAAGATTCTACGAGAAGCATAATTAATACGTATAACAGAATCTAATTACAAATAATTTTATCTACTATGTACAACGAGAAGTTAGAAGCACTCATCACTGCAGCATTGGCAGATGGAGTATTGACAGACAAAGAGAAGGACATTCTCTTTAAGAAGGCCGAGGCTATGGGCGTAGACCGCGACGAGTTTGATTTGGTACTTGATGGTCGTCTTGCTAAGCGCAAGAAAGAAATGGAAGCACAAGCTCCTCAGGCAGCTGAACCTGAGCAAAAGAAAAGAGCAATTCCACAAGAGATTGATGACCTCATCAAAGAGTACCTTACCGACGGCATCATCTCTGCCAAGGAGCGTCAGGTACTTTTGAACAAAGCACAGGAGTTGGGATTGAACGTGGATGAGGTTGACCTCTACATCGATGCTCAGCAGCAGAAGGCAGACCAAGCAGTGGCTGCAACTATGAATAAGCGTCGTGGCAAGACCTGTCCTTACTGCGGTAGCTCCATTCCTGATTTAACAGACAAGTGTCCTAATTGTGGTAGCAACATCACACCTGAGGCAAGTAAGGAGTTGGCGGAAATCATTGAGCATCTTGAGTCTGCTTTGGTAAACTTCAAGTCTGGAGAAAATATTGATAAGAGCAAAGCAGAGGTGGAGCGCTATGCCCGTCAAGCAAGAATGTACTATGGCAATAATCCTAAGATTCAGCGCTTGCTTGATGAGGTTGAGGTGGAATCAGAGGAAGCATTAAGAGCCGCAAAAAAGAGACCATGGCTTAATCTTTTGAAAGAAAAAAAGGAATTGTTTCTTTTTATTGCTATTATGGCTGTAGTAGGTATAATAGCGCTTGTGGGGACTGCTACTGATTTATTTACGCCTGCTGATCAGAGTGCTAGCAAGACAACAAGACTTGTAGAAAAGGCCATTGAAGAAGGAGACTTAGCCCAAGCACAAGTCCTCATAGATAATTATTCAAAACATTGGTTTCAAAGTAGTAGTGATATACAAAGTGCTTGTGATGCTTTAAGTGAAGCCCAAAAAAAACAAGAAGAAGAAGGGGTCTATAAAGCGATAGAAGCCGGTAATTACGATAGTGCTTTAGAAGGTATCTCTGAACGCGTGCGTTATGATGATGATGCTGCACAAAAATATTATGATACACTTTGCAAGTGTCTTGACGCAATGAAGGAAAAAGGTGTAAGTAATGTGAAGTTGAAGAAGTTTATAAATCGTAAAATTGAAGTGTATAGAGAGGATGCTTATCATGAAGAGTGGTCAAAAGCAAATGTCAAGAAAAGGCTCTATGAATATATAAATTAATAAAGGCTACTATTTTTGACAAAGAAAATAATAATTAAATACTAATAAATTATGGCAACATTTGTAGAAACCTTAAAAAACAATCCAATCTTCCAGCTTTCCTTGTCGTCCAAGGAGTTGTTTCACAGCAACTTCTTGGCATGGTTGGCAGAAGACGACAATACACGTTGTGTGTTCAATAAAGTAATGCAAACATGGTTGGACGACAAGAACTGGGAGTATAAGCCTAACGAGATGGAAGTGAAACGTGAATACAATCATTTTGATTTTTGCGTTTGCGACAAACTTTCTATTGACGGCAACGATGTAACCGGAAGCGTGCAAGTGGTTCTCGAAAACAAATTCAAGAGCATAGCATATACGGCTCAGCTTGTGGACTATAAGGAAAGAACTATAACTCTGAATGAGGAAGGTTATAAGAATAATTATAAAGCAAATAAAGCCAACAATGGTAAAAATCTCCCCAGAGGTTGGAGAAAAAAGGTGGAACATCCAAATACAAAGTACATCTTGCTGACTTTGGCTGATAATTTCTTAGACAAAGACGAAATCTTAAGCTTAGGATGGAAGATTGTAACATACGCAGAGTATGCAAAGCTTTTAAGAACTATTATTGGGGAATTGAAAGATGACGAGATAAAGGGAAATAAGGCCTTCTATGTTGAACTCATCGCGCAATATTGCGATTTCATAGAGAAGTTCTCAGAGCATATCAACGAATGCTTAGACAATGTCAAAGAAGACAATTACTGGGATATCCTCAAGAATGATGAATTTTCGGCTGTGCGCTGCAATGATATTTGGCAGAAAGTGGTGATGCATAAATATGCCCAAGAACTCTTCAAGCTTACTCAAGAGAAATTCCCAAGCACTAAGATTGTTTTTGACGACAAAGACTCTTGGAATGAAAAAAGCGACCGTCCTTTGATGATTCGCGTTGCATATTTCCGCGACGAGGCTTTGGTTGAGCTGAAATATTTATTGAATAATGGTGTTGTCTTCTGTGTCCAACAACAAGGAGATAACAACCTTAGTATTGGCATGGTTGTAAAGCCAGAAGAAACGATTAAAAAAGTTGTCAGACAGCAGGATAAGGCAAAATGGAATGCTAACATCAAGAAACTTGTTGTCCAAAAGAAACTTGACGAAATAATAACCGGCAACACATTCAACTCTTTCCAGTCAGAAGGATCGTGCGGATATTACTATATTCATAATTCAGAGAAGCTTAGCATAGGCGACACATTAAAGCTTATGGTGGAGCTTATGAATAAGGCGAAAGCAATATAATAACAGAGAACAAATATAAAAAATAATCAATAATTATGATTAGTAAAGACAATAATTCTATTACATTCACTTCCAAGACCTTCCATTGGTGGCCTTTTGGATTTACGGATAGTCACTATCCTAAATTTTGGAGAGGTTTTGTAGAGCAAAACAACATCACTCTGACAGACACAGATATTACTGTATCTTACACTAAAAACAGAATAGGTGAGTATAGCTTGCCTGTAAAAGACCTGGAGTACTGTATCAAGGAGAAGAAAATCTTCAGTTTCAGACTCCCGTGGTTCTGTCTTGGCAATACAAGAGTGTCTATTGGTATTGGAAAGGACGATAATAGTGGCTGGAAGGGTGGCAATGTGTCTTTCGACAGATTCTATGTGGACTTTGATGAATATGACGATTTCATTGACGCCCTTGCAACAAAGGATCCCGTTTGTTTCTCAGAAGAATCTGAGATGTTGAAGACAAGAGCCCGCTGGTATCGTATTGACAAGCTGTTGAGCGGTAACCGCAATACACTCTGGATGAACCCCAAGCATATAATATCATCAGAGAACATCAAATATGGATGGTGTGTGAAAACTGACGAAATAAAATACTTTTTCACACGAGGCGTTATATTCAATAACTTGTATGTCGGATCAGAGAAGAACATCCGTCTCAGTAATGTTAAGAATGATGATGTAAGAGCCGCTCGAAAGTTTATTAAGAATCATGGAGGCAATATTGCTGATGATGCAGAAGTAAGCTACCACGACCGCTTTACGCCCAACGTAATATTCAGCCCTTCGTTATGGTTTACCCATTCTTCCATTGGCTTTACAGACAATGGCATTGTGTTTCATCAAAAGACCTTCAAGACCGAGGATGACATCTTCTTGCCTTACGACAAGGTGAACATTGCCACTTATGAGAGTAAGATATATTGGCTGTTAACAAAACAGTTCACTATCTATGGCGAGCAGAACATCATACCAAGCAGACGCTACGCAAAATTAGATGTAGATGAAATAAAAAAGAAGTTGGAAAACGCCGGTGTGAAGGAATTGGATGGCAATACATATTCACCTTCTTATCACTCATCTTGGTTCGGAGTGTTGTTAAGCATCATAACACTCTCTATCTACCATTGGCTTATAGTGGCTGCGAAAAAGTTAAGCTCGCGCAACTCGTTGGTTATCGGTGACGACCGAATAGCATGGAACGGAACGATTTATGGCTTCACTGCATTCAAGAGTGGCTACAAGAGAGAGATTCTGAAGAACCTTTCAACTCTCGTGTTGGAGGGAAAAGACGTTCGTGACGTTGTCTATCTGAAGAAACATTGGTATCATCTTTGGGGACATATGTTTATTTGGGCACATCCCCAAAATATTCGTGTTCTCGAGGGTGAGGCAAGCCAGGATTCAGTAGACTATGACTTGGAAATCAAAAAAATCTGGTCGTGGAATGTCAAGAAGGCAATTTCTCAACTTGAGGACAAGGGCTTTGTTCTGGAAGAGGATTCACATAAGTTCTACAAAGATTGGTGTAAGCATTATCTGTTAGAAAAATATAAATAGTCCGACTTCTTACATCTTATTATAAGTGTAAGAGTTTAGACAATTATGACCGAGCCTGCTTTTATGAAGTGGGCTCGGTCTTTATCAACATCACCAACTATGATGGTACAAAATACAAGAAGACACACAAATTCTTAAAATAACCATCCCATGACATACGAGGAATTCAAGCAATTGGCTGAGCACCCTCAGCATCGTGACATCCCTTCCATCTTCAAGCTCGAAGTAATAGAAACGGAAGAGCTGGAGGAGAAGAAGCGTTCACATTATCCGAAATATAAGGTGAGCACTTATTGTCCGCAAGCCTTTGCCACAACCCTTGAGGAGGCTGAGAGCCTGATGCACCAGGATGTGCAGTACCGCAAGAAGATGAAGGAGGAAGACGACTATCCGCTTGATACCTTCTGCTATTATATCTCGGAGATTCCAATGGGACTGTTGCACTACGACCGCGAATGTCTTTCTGAAAGAGTGTATGACGGTGAGGGAAAACTGATCGACCGGTCTTACTGCTGTTCGCGTTTCAGCATTTACTATCCCGGAGTCTGCGATTTGCCTGCATACGACCGTCATCCTGACGAGACCTTCCGAGGCAGAAACGCAGAACAGATTAGATTCCAGAAAGGTGACATCGTGGAAGTATATCGTGGCGATGAGGTGAAACTTGCCATCGTTGTCGGAACTCCGCTTACCACCGAATGGATCTGGGAGAGAAACCAGGCTGCCAAGGATAAAAGGGGATTGGATAAACTGCCATATGATGAAACGGACGACAGCTATACCGTGATAGATGGTCCCGGCTACGAATACCACGACCACGTTCCGTCGCTGTATGTCTTCGCCCCTCACTATCATGTGCCGCTCTATCTTCAGAGACGATTCAAGGGGTATTTGGAAAAGGCTGAGAAAAAGCAGAAAGAAGAGGAGGAGAAAGACAGGATCTTCCGCCAGGCTCACGATTGCTGCTTCAGCAACAAGGAACAAATAGAAAAATCTGAAAAGTGCGGCTGTTTCTTCTGCGGCGAAATCTTCTCGCCATCCGAAATCACGGATTACCTCCCTGATGAGCCGCCTACAGCCGAATGTCCCTTCTGTTATACCGACTCCGTAATAGGTGATGCCTCCGGCTTCCCTATCACCAAGGATTTCTTGAAGAAAATGAGGAAGAGATATTTCTAGGCGATTTTTCAACGTTTTTCACCGAGCTGCCCCCTATCTCATGGGGGCAGTATCAGTTTTGAAAACGGACATTAAAATACAAGAACTCCGCCCTAAACAACCTTGAAAAGGGGAGTTAGGGCGGAGCTATCTACAAATATTACTTCTTTTCTTCCAGATGCTTCTTCACGGCATCCTCGATATCAGCCTTGTAATTCAAGCCGTAGAGGCGGTAGAGATCCTGCATGTGGAGCATTCTTGGGAAGAAGTTCTCCAGGTTGCGCTTGTCCTTAGCAGTCCACTGCACCTCAGAAAGGGCGGCAAGTCTTGGCAACAGCTCCCACTCCATCTTCTCGGCATCCTTTACCCACTCGGTCCAGATACAACCCTCGGCACCGATGATGTTCTGCTGCTCGGCAGGACTCAACTTATCAGAGCAAGGATCCAGATCATATACCCGCTGGATGCTAGGAATACCCTCTATCTTGTTGATGCGAGGATTGCTGAAATAGAAATTGCTGATAGGAGCCACGATGGTAGGATGACCTTCACGGGCTGAACGGATGCTGGCATTCACACTGGTCCAACCGCAAACGGTGATGTCCTTGGATGGAGTTCCTTCCAGAATCTCATCCCAACCCATCATCTTTCTGCCACGATTTCTGATCTGCTTCTCTATCTCACCCATAAACCAGGTCTGGAGCTGCTCCTCCTTGCTGTGCTTAGGAAGCTCCTGGATGCCGAGCTCTGCAATCTTCTTCTGACAGTTCTCGCAAACCTTCCAGCGGTTCTTTGGGCACTCGTCGCCACCAATATGAATATACTCTGATGGGAAAATATCCATGATTTCATCCATCACGTCCTTGGCAAACTGGAGGGTCTGAGCCTTGCCGGCACACAACACATCCTCGAAAACACCAAAACGGGTAGCTACCTCGTAAGGACCACCGGTACAGCCCAACTCCGGATAAGATGCCAGGGCAGCCAGCATGTGACCCGGCATATCCACCTCCGGAATCACGGTGATGTATCGGTCGGCTGCATACTTCACGATTTCGCGAGCTTCTTCCTGGGTATAATAACCTGATACGGGAACGCCATCAAACTCGTTCTTGTTGGTTGGCAGGATGGTCTCCTTGCGCTTGGAACCAATCTGGGTAAGCATCGGATACTTCTTGATTTCAAGACGCC
>OARX01000183.1_pt1 | contig 12415 bp, 5 predicted proteins | sample 1494841 | NCBI WGS metagenome assembly OARX01 (sample SAMEA3360670, study PRJEB22359) | human gut metagenome | biome: ENVO:urban biome; feature: ENVO:human-associated habitat; material: ENVO:feces | place: Bangladesh | collected 2011 | reverse complement strand
CTATTAATCCCGCCTCTACAACAAGGACGCCAACCCTTACTATGCCACCCCTCACACCTACAGCAACTACCCATTGCTCACCTCTGAGGTGCCATACATAGTACGCTTCCCTGGCGAGGGCTATTATGAGTTCGACCTCTCAAGCAAGTTCTACAACGATATCCTTGGCAAGAGTGAACATGAGCAGACTGTTGCTTTCAATGCTTATGGCTACGAAAATATGGAAACGTCGTATGGCTCGATAACAATCCCTGTTACTAAGCAAATGGCTACAACAAAAGATGGCTACACTCATTGCGGTACATTCGCTGCCAAAGATATCAAGAAGGATGCCATATATGGTATGAACGACAAAGGTAACGCTTTCATCTCTGAATCCGCTACTGCTACAAGCGTGATGCCGTTCCGTACATATATGACAGCAGAGACTACTAAGGCTAAAGCTATGTCTTATGCTCCATCTATGATAAAGATTGCTGAGTCTACAGATATTGACAAGATAACACCAGAGATAGGTGTGGCAGACAAGGACGATGCTACAGGTAGCTATCTAATTGTTCGCCCTATTAATAATAACAAGGTGCGAATAGAGAGTAATATCTCTACTACCATCTATGTATACACTATAACAGGACAGCTCTACCGCATCCTCGATGTGATACCGGGTAATTCTGTATATAGCGGATTCCAGCAAGGAGCATATATCTTCGGCAAGACAAAGATAATGGTACAATAAGTGATGAATTTCTGCGTTAAATATCACAGATATTTTGATAAAACAAATATCTAAAAGAATACTTATGGCTGAGCAACCATCATATTCAACCACTAAAAACGGCAAACGCCTAATCTATATAGATGGCGTAGGCTGGCGCTATGCCACAGAGCACCGCATGACACGCTGGCCTCTGTGGAAAGATAGCCGTAAGCCTGGTACATATATGATAACGCTCAATATAAATGGTAGCCAAAAGCTTCTTGGCACCCTTGCTGGTAGCAGCGCTGCCATATACGGCTGGATGAAGGAACACCCTGAAGAGGTAAAGGCTGCGAGCGCAGATGCTTATTACTACCGCCATGCGCTGCTGGGCACGGGGGCTATGCCTTTTGTGCTTAAGCCTGTCGTAGAAACGACAGGCCACAAGGAGCAAGCAAGCGATAAGGAGCAAGCAAGCGATATGCAAGCAAGCTATAAGGCCCCTACCAGCTATAAGCAGCCATCCTCGTGCGGTGGCGTTTCTACGCCATCCGCCAAATCTCGCACCCACTTTCCGCTACCAGCCCTATCTCAGCCTGGCGCTCCGCATATAGAGCTTAGCCCATTAGGGATAAAGGTGAAGGAGAGCTTAGAGCGTATGCCGCAAGTAGAGCCAAAGATAGAGCTGGTATGCTACTCGATAATGCCCAACCATATCCACTTTATAATAGCTGTAAGGGGCGAGCTGAGCAGACCTATCGGCACTATAATCCGCTCCTTTATGGGAGCAACCTCTCGTTCGCTTCATATGCTAAAGGCTGAAGGCAAGATACAATGGAACTCTGCTGCAGCCAGCATAGCAAGAAAAGCATCTACCGAGAAGCCATCGCTATGGCAACCAGGTTATTGCATCGGCATATGCCATACGGAACAAAAGCTACACACACGTATCGGCTACGTCATGGAGAATCCATTCTTCGGAATACTCGAAACCGAGCGCCACGACTTCATGAAGCGTACAATGATGCTTACCATAAAAGGTCGTAGATATAGTGGATATGGCAATATGCTCTTATTGAAAGAGCCCGACCGCTTACAGGTGTTCTGCCACCGCAATCACCCTGTTACGCATGAGCCATACCATCTGACGCAAGACTTCATGGAAGAAAAGCAAGCTATACTCAATGCTGCATCCGATGGTGTAGTAATTGTCACTCCAGGTATATCGCCTGGTGAAGCCGATATAATGTGGTCGGTACTACAAAACGGAGGCAACGTGATAAACATACAGCAAGAGGAAATACCTATTAGCGACAAATGGCACCCCGAGAAGGAACGCCGTATATATTGTTCGCAAGGACAAATGCTTGTGCTCTCTGTCCACGACCTACCTCACCAGACTTTCTATGACTGCATGGGGCAAGAGATCCCGATGACCACAAGCTATGCTCGCTTTCATCTCCTCAACTTCGTTGCTGAGGAACTTTGCCAAGAAGGCATAGAGAATGAATGCGGACTATGTATTTGAAGATAATAAAGACAACAACAAGATAAATCACTCGATATATGAATATAAAGAATAAGATAATAACAAAAGAGTTGCTATATGCCATCATGCTGCTTTTCATGACGGTATGGACATGTGGTGCGTGGGCACAAAATGAAACAAGCCAAGAAAAGTTGCTATATTCGACCGACTTCACCGACTGGGACGATATAGACCGCAAGGTGACTGTAAACAAAGAGGTGAAACTAAAGACACAATTCAGCGACGAAGACTTAATCTTCACGCTAAAAGGTGTGGGTGCTGACCCTAAGGGAACAAACTCTAAATTTCCTTCCTATACAGGATACATGATAACAGCAAAGCAAACAGAAGCATATAAAAAAGCTGAGCCAAGTGCTGTTACCTCTCGATTAAAGAGTATCACAAAGATTGTACTTACCCAAGCAGCTACAGGTAGCAAACGTGGTATCAAGGTATCTGTAAAAGGAGATAATGATACAGGCTGGGTTGCGCTACATAATAAAACTATTGAAAACTCAAAAGGTGAAACTCTCACTATCGATGTAAACCGCACTAACTGTCAAATAAAGTTTGAGAACTTCAAACTTAGTCAAAACGCCTATATCGTAGACCTTAAGATCTATGGTAATTCTGATGGTGAAGAAAAGAAGGTGCGAACTCTTGATTTTCCACGCCAAGATAGCATCATGGGCAAATACCCATCAAAGATAAAGTGTGATAACGATGGCTATGCCGTGATGCCAGAAGGCAACGGATTCTCTCGTCCTGGCTACACCTTCGTAGCATGGACAGATGGTACCAACGACTATACTCCTGGCAAGACATATCAGTTTACCAAGGATGTTACTCATATCAAGCCAAAGATGAAGGAGAACACCTATCATTTATATGATGCCAACAAGGAGACAAAAATAGTTTGGCCATTCGACCATACCGAGGCTCCTACGCTCAATGTTTTCCAAGAGAACGCACAAAAGGATTTGTCGTATACTCGTAATGTCGATATACACATAGATGACAATACTAAGGAGACGCAGGATGTGGCTCTTAATATAAATGTAAAGAATGGTAAGATAGATAATACCGACGACCGCATAAACAAACTACAAGGCAAAGGCGCGGTAGTAAGGAATGGAACTGCCTTCACCCTACCTGCCATCTATGGTATGAAGGTATCTATAAAAGCATCAGAAAAAGTAGATAGCGATAATGGAAACCTAAAGACTATCTTTGGTACTGATAATGACAACGTTCAGATAAAACTGAAAGATACAGCCAATAAGGATTCCTTGACATTAAAAGATGCAGTACTATCAGCAGATAGTAAAACCGTGACCTTTACCTACAAAGGAGACGAGCCTACTATCACCCTGACAACATTCGTAAATGAAGGTTCTACATACGACTATTGGCATTTCGAATCTATCACGGCAATATATCCATTGTTGCCAAATGTGGTATGCAATAATACCATCACCAATGCAGACCCTAAAAACTTCCCCAACGAAAAGGCTATAAATGCAGGCGACTACAAGGTTGAATTGAAAGATCCAACCACACCTTCGCATGCCAACATAGGTACACGCTTTAAGGTTGGCCATGTGGTAAAGATTACTCCTGAAGCTAAATATGGCTACTATTTCGCAGGAATTGTTGTTGATGGCACCTCATATACCACCATACCTTATGAATATAAGGTTAAGGAAGGTATAAACAAAATCGAGGTGAAATACACTCGAAAAGAAATGCACAAGATTACCATCAAGCCTTCCGACCCAGACCTCGGAACAGTAACTCTTGAGCCTAAACACGACAATTTCTATAACGAGACACGCCAAATGGGTGCAGACGGTAAGCCCGGCAACATCACTCAGGTAGAAAGTTGGTTTACCCCTGGCACTACAGTTATAGCATCTGGCGAAGCCATCATCGACTATATGCTCGACTATTGGAAAGAAGGCGACAACAGAGTAAAAGAAGGCTATACTTATGAATTCACTACCGACGACAAAGACCATACCTATATAGCCCACTTCAGACAAGGAAACGTAGGCAACATAGTCTTCGACTTCGGCGGTGAGCGTGTGAATGGAGCTGATGAGAAAGACAATTATAAGGGTGCAGAAAGCAAACTGTTCACTCACTTAAACAACATACGCTCATTCACCATTCCTAACAACTATACCTTTTTCAAGAGTGTAGACAAGGACGGAAAACTGAATCCAAACTTCTACACCCTCGACCATTGGACATTAAAGAGCGACACCACCCAGCACTACGAGTTGGGTAAACACTATTCGTTTGCCACAGAAGGCGAAACCATAACCCTTGTGCCTGTATTCAGAGCCAACCCTACCAACACCGAAAACCGTAGCAATGCCCCTATCATTCGCTACGACTTTGGACGCAAAGTGCACGAATATCGTGGTCAGACCTCGGGTGTGATAAGAAACGTGTGTGCTCCTACCATTAACATAGGTAGCAACCAGAAGTTCTTCTGGACCACACAAGCATATATTGAAACCTACGAGAGCGGTAAGAAGTACAACTATCGTAGAGATATAGCCATGTGGTGTGATACAGGTACCAATGGCTACATCCGCAATACCGACTTTGATGATTGGGCTGCATTCGGACCAAACACCACATTCTGGCTCATAGCAGGTGTTGGCACCGAGATACGCCTATTGACATACTCCCCTATCACTACAACCACTATCGATGGTGTGGTGCCAACACTCGACAAAGCACGCACCGACTCTGTTAGAAAGGTTTCGGGCAAAAACTACATGTATGTATATACCCATACCACCCAGAGTGCTGCCGACCGCATACCTTTGGTCATTGGCGACGATTACACTTACTATCAATGGTTGGAAATACACATGCAGGCTGCCAACTGGGTAAACCTATATACCAATGTAGACAATCAAAACCGAGGCAGTATAAAAGAGATAAATGTCTCTGAGACCTCAGAATTCAAAGACTTCCATCGTACCGAAGATGGCAAAGGATATTCTTTCCGCAAGGGTGAGCGAGTGAAGTTGACCTTCAACCGCAAGAAGGGCTACGAGCTCGACAAGATTGTAGACCCTGCAAAGAAAGACAAGAATGGCAATCCTCTTGCTGTACTTGAGATTATTGACGACAACACTGTAAAAATGGTAGGACTAAATGATGTTTCTACCACAAGTAGTGTTACCAAAAATCCAGATGGCACCTGGGGCGTGGCTACAGGTGACAATAAGACTGTGTTTGTATTAACAAAAACAGAACCTACCGAAGAAGAGGCAAAGAAAGGTGGACGTACAAGCTATACAATAGAGTTTGACATCACTACTCACCGCAATCTTGAGATATGCTTCAAGGAAAAGCCTACTTTCCACATCACCTACAACCCAGGACAGCTTGCCTCAGGTTCTGCTCCTGAAGCTGCATGGGTGGAGAAAGGCGATAGGTTTACAATACCAACAAACAAGACCCTTTACTATGAGGGAAATACCCTCGACCATTGGGTAGACGAGAATAACAATATCTTTACTATCGGCACAGAATATACTGCCGAGGGTAAAGACCGTCGTCTGTTCCCTGTATTCAAAGCCAATGCTTTCAACTTCTACGACCTTGACGCAGAGGCTACAGCTACATGGTATCTAAACAAGAAAGAAGGTGCACCTACTATCAACTACGAAAAGACAAAAGGTATCCTCGTCACTCAGCTCAAGAATTCCAAGGGGGAGAGCATCGACATAAAGGTAGAACTTGACGCTACAAATAGCGGTAAGTTTAATAATACCGACCCTATAAGAACCGAGAGAATTCAGATTAACAGCAATTCTGTTATAGAGTTTCCTTCTACGCCAAACTGTGTAGTAAAGTGGGTTGCATCAAGCGATTTCGAGAAGATAAAGATTGCTGATAATATAGTAAATACCGACGCAACAGATAAGCGACAAGTAGAAGCTGTATGCTCTGGTAAATCAGCATACGAGAAGATAGAGTTTATTGATGGTATCTATAGTAGATATTTAAGCATAACCTATAAGCCACAGGAAATAACCACCAAGCCAGCTATAGAGTCGCTGACTTGTGGTGGCACCACCTACGATGCTGCAGAGATTAAAGATCAGATAGCCAAGAATAAGCACGTAACCTTCCACGTATCGCCATGGGAGCAAAACGATCAGATACCAGATGTTAGCGGTACTGCCACTAATGGTGGAAAGGTGGTAGCTACAAAAGCAACTATCGAGACCAAGGAGTGTGTGGCTACTGTTCATACCGCCAGCGATGTTATCACCGAGACTTATCCTATAGTATTCGAGTTTAACACACCAGAAGAAGGAAACAACCCTAAGGTTGAGAAGATTAATATCAATGGAGTAGATTATACACAGACCTCGAACGAAATCTTTGATGCTCCACAGAATGGTGCTATAAAGATTAAGTTTAGTCGCACAATGAAGGATGCAACTATTACCAGCACAGAAAACAACATCACATGTACTGCAAAATCAGGCAACGAGCTTGTTTTCAAATACTGGGATGCTCCTCAAGGTGGCACAGTGACGTTCAATATTACTCCAGAATCAAAGACGTTTACCGACATCTACACTAAGACATGCCAAGAGCCTATCACCATAAAGCTCCACATCATGGATGATGCCGAATACTACCATCACCACAAATTCGACTTTGTGGTAGGCAAAGATGGCAATATCGACGAGGCAATAAAGGCTGCCAATGGCGAAGCTGAAGGTAAACCATACAATAACAACAAAACCAATGGACATAGATACTATATCTTTGTGCCTGATGGCGAATATAAATTGACTGGTAATGGCACTATCAGCTTTACAGGTGAAGGACCTGCAGATGAAACTGGTACAAAGCGCCCTGATATGAATGGTAAGAATAATGGGCAGACACATATCAGAAAGCCAAATATCTCTATCATCGGACAGAGCAAAGACAACACGATAATAAGAAACCACCCTATAGTAGAGGGTATCAGCTATACAGCAACCTTGTGTGTAGAAAATAATAATACAGACTTCTATGCAGAAGACCTCACCCTCGAAAACGAGTTCAACTATTGGGGAACAATGGCTGGACTTAGTTCAAGCTCTGGTGCCGGACGTGCCAATGTGTTCTTTGATCGTGGAAACAGAAGTATCTTGAAGAATGTGGCTCTAAAGAGCTATCAAGATACCTACTTCTCAAACAACGCAAGCTCCGATTACCGCGGATATTTTGAGAATTGTGACTTCTATGGTGTGGTAGACTTCATCTGTGGCAACGGAAATATCTGGTTTGAAAAGTGTAACCTTATACTCCGCGACCGTAAGAGCAACAATATAGTTGCACCAAGCACAGAGGTTGACCAAGAATGGGGATATGTATTTAACGAGTGTTCTATTAAGCCTGAGTCAGACAATATGATAAGATTCACGGATAAGGATTGGACATTGGCACGTGCATGGAGTAAATCGCCAGCATGTACATATCTGAACACCAAGATGTATGCCCAACCACAATCCTATGGATGGGGTCGAAGCATGGAATCAAATCTTATGCTCCGTTTCCACGAATATAAGAGTATTGATGGTGCCGACAACATGCTGTCGCTTGTTACACGCTCGCTTGCAGCTTGTGTGCCAGCAGCAGGCTCTGACGACGTTATTCTCAGTGATGAACAAGCTTCTGGATATACTCTAAGAAACGTTGTTGGTGGAACCGATGGATTTGAGCCAAACGAACTATGTATGCAGATAGATGCAGCTTCGGGAGCTAAAGCTGACTATGATGATAACCGTGAAGTATGGAACGACGACATAGTGCTTGATGATGATATTCTTCAATGGAATAAACATACATCGGCTCTCTGCTATGTAGTCTTCAAACTCAACGAAGCAACTAACAAGTGGGAATACATCGATAATACAACCGACATCATCATCAACCTTGCAGACTATGGTACAGGCTATTATAGTGTGCGTGCAGCCAATCAGCGTGGCGGACTTGGAGCAGCAACCAAGGCTATTAGATATATATTGCAAGATCCATATAAGCTTGAAATAAAGAAGGTTGGCGACTACAAAGAAGAAGGCATAGACTATGGATGGACAACAATCTGTCTGCCTTTCAATGCCAAGGTGCCTGAAGAAGTAAATGTATATGCTGCGACAGCTCATGGCAAGCAAACAGAAAACGACAAGGTGGAAGACTTCATTATGACACTCACACCGGTAGAGATTATCGACAGTTTGAAGGGATATATTGTTTATGGCGCTGTTGGCGACCATTACTTCAAGTCTACATCACGTACTTGCGACAAGCCAACCATCCTTACTGGCAACCCTACAGATGCAGCTATCAGTTCTACTAATATCAACTGCTATGTACTTGCCTATAAGACATGGGGACTTGGTTTCTACAAATATACAGGAGCCACCCTTGCAGCAAATCGTGGTTGGCTGCCACAAGATATGGTTAGCAAGAGCAACCAAGAAACTTTAAATCTTGGTAAACGAGGCATCAGCTTCGTTATCTCCGACCCTACCACAGGCATGAGCCACCCTATATACACCATAGAGACAAAAGATGATGCCATCTACAATATCTCTGGTCAGAGGGTGAAATCGCCTATTCAGCCAGGCTTATATATCTTCGGTAGAACAAAGGCTATGGTGAAATAAGAACAAAGCTATAGCGAAATAAGAACAAAGCTTTGGTGAAATAAGAGGCTATAATAAACATATAGCCTATAAAGAAAGTACTATTATAAAAAAAGCTATTCCCCTAAGCAAAGGGGAATAGCAATGGTAGTACGAATGTCATCACAATACCTATGATGATTTGTAGTGGCAATCCTACATATACATAGTCCATAAAGGTGTATCGTCCGGCTTTCATCACAAGAGCATTTGGCGGAGTGGAGAAAGGCGAAGCAAACCACATGCTGGCACCAAGGGTAACGGCAAACATAAATGAATATGGACTTACTCCTATCTGCTGAGCTGCAGAAAATGCTATTGGTGCCATCAATACCGCTGTTGCCGTGTTGCTGATAAACATCGTCATGAGCGATGTGGTGAAATATATTCCTGCCAACAATGCGTATGGTCCGATAGCTCCAAGGCTACTAACCAAATTCTCTGATACTATCTGTGATACGCCTGTCTTCTCTAAGGCTGTAGACATAGGCATCATGGCAGCAATAAGCACAATGCTCTCCCAGTTTATAGTCTTGTATGCAGCATCCACATTACGGAAACATCCTGAGAACACCATCAACAAACCTGCTATGGCTACGGCTACAACTGGCGAGACAGGAATAAAGTCGAACACCATGGCTACTATCATAAGTAGCATTATGGCTGCAGCTACAGGCGCTTTATAGTCGAGCGAAACCTTCTCCATTTGCTTATCAGGCTTACCCAATACCACCCAGTTTTCGTTTTCCTGATTCATCTGCATAATCTTCTTCCATTTCCCCTGCACGAGCAATGTATCGCCATTCTGCAATCTATGATCGCTTAGTTCTTCTTTGATGTAATTCTTATCGCGGCGTATGCCAAGCACCGTTACAGAATAGTCTTGACGCAAACGTGAATCGCGAATGCGAGTACCTATAAGTCGTGATGTTGGCAGCACAACTATCTCTGATATTCCAAGGTCGTAGAAATCTAAGCCGTCTGTTTCCATCTTGGTGAGATGATATTCTTTGGCAAGCTTCTCCATAGCTTCTTTGTCGCCATAGAAATATAGTATATCTCCTTGACTTATCAAGGTATCTGCCCACGCCATATTCTGACGAATATCCTTGCCTAAAGCTTTCTTTGTTTCGTTGCGCACCTCGAGTATCGTCAGTCCATATTTATTCTGCAAGTCGAGTTCGCGCACTCTCTTTCCTGCCAGTCCGTCTTTCTCGTTACCTACACCATATTTATAAAGGTTATCGTGAAGCTGGTATTGCACCGCCAAGTCATCAAGGCTCTTTCCTTGTGCACCTTCCTGACTCTTGTCTTTCTTCTTGATAAGCAGTAAGCTCATTGGCAATAGCACTATCAAGCCGAGGGCTATCACTATCAAACCAATAGGAAGAAACGAGAAGAAAGCTAATGGTGCAAAACCATTTTCTTCAAGAGTTTCGCTTATCACAAGGTTGGGCGGAGTACCAATCAAAGTAAGCATACCACCAAGGCTACCAGCAAAGGCTATAGGCATCAGCAGTCGCGAAGAGCGTATGCCTGAACTCGCAGCCATACTCATCACTATAGGCATCATTATTGCCACAGTTCCGGTATTGCTCACAAAAGCTCCGATAAACGAGGTTGCCAACACAACAAAGATGAAAGCCCTTGTCTCGTTGCCTTTAGCCAATTGCGAAATGCTATTGCCTACTGTCTGTGCCAATCCTGTTTGCAGTATGGCTCCACCCACCACAAATAGTCCTACCATCATAATAACGATAGGCGATGAAAATCCGCTTAATGCTTCGTTGGTGGTTAGAATACCTGTAGCTGTAAGTACCATGAGGGCTGATAAGGCAACAATATCGCCTCGCACCCTACCCCATATAAACATGGCTATAGTTACAATTAAAACAATTATAGTTATGGTCATGATTAATAAAAAATAAGATTATAAAAAGTTTGTGATTCACAAATATACGAAAATATCACCAAACATAATGTTATCATACCATTATGCTCAATCATTTTTATACATCCTTAATATGTTTTATGATTTTCGGCTCATTCCTCCTTCTGCCTATAGTTCACTGGCGACATTCCCACTTGCTTTTTGAAGAATGTGCCGAATGCTGAGGCATTAGGGAAGTTTAAGCTATCGGCAATCTCTTTAATACTTTTATCAGTAGTTGTGATAAGCGATATTGCCTTTTTTGTTATTGCCTTGAATACCAACTGCTGCACGCTACTCCCAGATACCGACTTCACTAACATAGTAAGATATTTTGGCGATAGACACAATTGGTCAGCATAAAACTTCACTCCTCGCTCTTTGGTATAATATTGGTCAATAAGCTGTATGAGCTGCATATAAGTTTCAAGCTTACGGCTCGACGCATTATCACCATCTTTCGACAGCTCACGAAATATACTACATAACCTATAAGTCAGCGATAGCAACAACAACTTACGCTCATTGGCAGCAAAAACATTATCGTCGCTATTGCCTACCGCCAACAGCTCTGAATATTTCGTAAGCTCGTCCTCATGACCAGTATGCATCACCCAGCATGCCCTTGGATACATCGTCTCCATAAACTTCATTCCCACCACAGTACTACCGAGAATGTCGCGTATGGAATCTACGCTATACAAAATAATCACTACTGCGCAATCGTTGCTATGCCGTGTGATAGAAAAATAAGCATCGCGAGATATAAAAGCCGTTTCACCCATGCTAACAGCATATTCTTCACCCTCGCAGCGAAAAGCAAACGTACCTGATGTACACACAATAATGCCCACATCAGCAACATGGAAGTTATCAAAAAAAGCCTTCGGAAACGAGGTTATATTACCACACGAACAGCAGACGTCCTCATTATTGGCCATCTGCTGTTCGAGTAAATGTATATCATTATTGCCATTCTTCATTATTTCAGCCGTTTGATCTTGCGACAAAATTAACTAAAATAATCCAAACAGCAAAAATAAATCAATAAACAAAATAAGACTATTAATAATTCAAATACCACTCCTTAGTATCCTTCGAGATATCCCTCTTAGGCCATGGCACCACAAGCATCAAGCCTGCAAGGATGATGCAAGCATATATAGTCCACCCCGACATTTCTTTTATTGCCGAAAGCGTAGCTTGCACCTGCACCTTACCCTTTGCAGACATTGCTGCCATATTTTGTGCCTCTGTCTCGCTCTTGCCCTGATATTGCATACCGCGAGTCGTTTGATCGTAGGTGGTAGCAGTAACAATATTGGTACGATCATAGTCGTGGGCATATCGAGTGATATAATATTGCTGACGATATTGGAACACCGTTTGATACAGCGCAGAACCAATACCTGGAGCTATTACCATACGTACAGTAAGCATTATGCACACCCATGTAGACAGCAATTTATATGGCATACGCTGGTTGGCATACACGGCAATAAGCGAATAGAGCAACATCATTCCTGTGGCACGAATTATCACAG
>OARX01000177.1_pt1 | contig 12649 bp, 7 predicted proteins | sample 1494841 | NCBI WGS metagenome assembly OARX01 (sample SAMEA3360670, study PRJEB22359) | human gut metagenome | biome: ENVO:urban biome; feature: ENVO:human-associated habitat; material: ENVO:feces | place: Bangladesh | collected 2011 | reverse complement strand
CAATCACAACCATACAAATTAAGCTACCTCTGAACAAGGAGGTTTACACCCAAACAATGCTGATGGCAAGACATCAGAAAATAGCCAAACTCTTTGACGAAGATTTTTGGGTGACACGATGACGAAGTCAGGAAAAAGGAATAATAAGCACATAGAAAACATGAGCCTACAAAATGTAAATAGCGTGTAACTCATTGAGATACACGCTATTTGATAGTGTTTTGTTATGTCTTTACCTATCGGTCTCATTTGACCTCCTCAAAATTACCACCACTGAATATCAACGAGTTATATTCGTATGGTACAAATATGGATGCTTATGATGATAGGTAAAAGTAGGGAAAAATAGGAAAATCAAGAGAGGAGTGAGTGAGCTTTGTTCAGATTTATGTGTTATCACAAACGGAGGAGTATTCTTTTTAAAAGTGAACTTTTCTCACCAAATTGGTAGATAAACATAAAATATTAGATGCTTTCTGCTCGATTGTTGTGTTTTATAGCTACCTTTGTAAGCAAAACATATATATGAATATGGCAAATAGAGAATTGAACAGGCTAAAAGTGGTCCTTGCAGAAAAGAAGAAGACTAACAAATGGCTTGGCGAACAACTGGGAAAGGACAAGACCACCATATCAAAATGGTGCACAAACACCTGTCAGCCTGACTTGGGCAGTCTGATGAAAATTTCAAAATTGCTTGAAGTAGAGGTGACAGATCTTCTTAGAGAAGATAATATTGATTGACAATCAAGATAATGAAATAGGAAAAAAGAATATGACGAAGAAGGAATCTCTTCAACTGTTTGAAGAAAAGAAGGTGCGTACCGTATGGGACGACAAGGAGGAAAAATGGTATTTCTCCATTGTGGATGTGTGCGGTGTGCTGACTGACAGCAAAGATGCCAATGCTTATTGGAGAAAGCTGAAGCAGAGACTCAAAAAAGAAGGTAATGAAACCGTGACAAATTGTCACGGGTTGAAGCTTCGTGCCTCAGACGGCAAATTGCGCATGACTGACGTTGCTGAATTCCTTATTTTTATTGACTTTGTATGTCAAATATTCTATAAAAAACTATATGCTACTCAATTTCTAAATTATATGCGTTTGTAATGACAGATGAGAATGTAAAGTATGTCCATACTTCATATTTGGACATTTTAAGAACTCGTGGAATGCAAGGACTTCAAAAGAATATGCCTTTGTGGAAGTTCAAGCTATCAGAAGAAGAGTATGAGGCTTTGAAACAGACGTTGAGAATTCATACAAGTGACCTCGCCAAATATGGTGAGGAAGCGGCTTTGTGCTATGCGGAGTGGTGGCGAAGAGACTATAAGGGCAATATTCCTTCCAAAGAAGATGTTGCTATGGGTATTGGAATTCATAGCAGTTATGCCAACGAGCTGTATAAAGCTGCGAGAGAAGCACTACAAAAACATGGTTATACGTTTTTACATTCACTAAAAGGAACTTTATATTTTCGTACACTACTAAATCAAGGTGGACTACCAATAAACTATATTACAAACAGTGGTAATATGGGCAATTACTCTCGGTTCTTAAAAGAATTGGTGAGTGAACTGTCATTAATAAATATTGATTGGAACGAAGTAGATAGCTCTATAATACAACAGTTTAATTGCATTTCTTATTTGGGTAAGGCTTTTAAGAATGAGAACATCTATGATGTTTCCATGCAGATAGCCCACGCCGTCATTGTGGGAGAAAAAGACATTCTTCCTTATGATGATACAGATGCATCGCTTGCAGAATTGACCAAGTCATTGGAAACTGCATATAGTCGTGCGAAAGCACAGCGCAAAACACGTCCACTTTCCTTGCATTGGAAACTAAGAACTATGGAGAATGGGAAAGGGTATCTTTATGTAAACATGGATGTTGTCAAGGATATTTCGTCAGATTCCATTCCTGGTTTAAACATAATGACATGCTATTCCTTTGATGTGTTTGTTGCAGGAACGCTTGTGGGTAAATATGTGAGGAAAGACAATGTTAGAGATGAGGAAGGCAATGTCTTGTCTGCAATATATACACGTATCAATGTAGGTATGCATAGCGATATTTTGTGGACTGGTGAACCAGTGGTAGAGGTAAAGGTAAGATGTGATAACGATGATCGATTGTTCTTGACGATAGCAGGTTGTTATCCACCAAACTTTGAATACCCACAGGTGTTCCAGATGTTGGATGACCATCTTTATAGTATGTCAAAAACTGCCAATGTCGAGAATAATATGGCAATATTTTCTCACGAGTGGAAAAATGGAGAATCCTTGCCAATTACCATTTGTGACAAAGAACTCTATTATAACGCATTTACGGATGAACTGGATTTACAAAATTCTGAAACAGCTGAAGAGGTTAAGTTGACTAATGACTTCACACCATATGCTGTAGAATTCTCTAATAACTATATCTCTTGGGTTGAAAAGTCAAACTATAAATTGTTATCAACGATACCATATGTTCGTGTGTATGACCAAGAGAAACATCGTGTTCAGAACTGCGCTGTAAAATATAGATTCAGAAATGATAATTACATCAAATGGCGTAGCTTGAAGTCTTCCTGCGTCTTTCCTTGTGGATTGGTTGATATTCGTGTGGAGTTGCCCGATGGGCATACTGTTACGGAAACTTTCTATTCAATAGGAAAATTGAAGTTTACTTCTGATAATGAAAGTGTCTTCTCGACGAACATCATTTGCTCGTGTGGTGCAGATATGCTTCCTAAGATTAATATGCAAGAGGGAGTTGATATTACGGAATTGGGAACCAACAAATGGATGGTTAAGCGAAGTAAGGACAGTAAGTTTACACCATCTGTATGTGATTTCAGTCTTTACTGTGCTGGGAATCCAACTTTGCGTTTGTCCATAGCCATTCCTTTTGATGGAGTGACCGTTACGGATATAAAAGGAAATATCGTACCAAATGGAAAGATTGTTTCATTGGCTAACTTGACAAACTTTTGTGTTGTAAGCCATGGTTGTTATGGTAAAAAACGCAATATAGATGTGTCATACGTTTCTGATAAGTTTGAAGATTATAGCTTATTGAAACATTTGCGCAGTAAGGTGATAGATGGGTTGGTATCTCTCGCTGACTATAATGACCTTATTGTTCGCATGTTTAATCTGTATGGCGCTAATAGTTTTGACCGTTCCAGTTCCGTAGCCATGAATATTTATGGTACAGAGATATTCATTAGAAAATTCGTATTGGAGTCAACCATTGAAGACGGAAAGATAAGGGTCATCGACAGTACTGAAGAAGATACTGATGATTTTCTCTATGATGGCGAAGTTTATGCGTTTCCTGTTGGAGATGAACTTTCATCAGAAGACTTCTTTGTTGTAAAATTGGAGCGATTAGATAATTCTGAGAATCTGTTCACATTCCCAGATGACTTTAATCAACAAGAGGTCGTTGTGTTTTCGGGTCCAGAGGCAAAGCGTAGGATAATTCCAAAATATTACAATAGGGAGGCTTATGATTTTGATAAACAAGAAAGAACTGTACGTTCTTCTAGCAATACAAAAGATTGGTATGAGGCTTTGAAAAATGAGGATGTCATGATGGGCAAACATTGGAAAGATGTATGTAAGGCGTTTGACATTTGTAGCCGATATAATTTGCCTTTCCCAACGTATAATGGATTAAAGCCAATAGGACGCAACTCCAGATTGTTGGCAAAGTTTGTCATTGCCATGTGGCTTAACGAGTACAAGGATGTCTTGTCACAAGATATTGATAGGTTTGAGCAAGAGATGGTTGTTGCAATTCATTGGATTCCTGCCAAGATTTGGGAGGAATGTATTGAGGAATTTATGGCAAGTGTTCCCGAAGTATTGCAGCCTATGATGTTTAGGAAAATGCAGTCTTTGGTGGAGCTGTTGCAAGAATTGTTTAATTCTACAGTGTCAACGGATATAGCACAAACTTTTGCAGCTTTCCTTGTTTCTGGTAATGTTGATGCAGGAAGGGCATTTAATATAGCAGACATTAATGCTTATTGTGCAAAAATACATGGTTTGTCAGATACGAATAAAGACTTGCCTATTGCCAAATTCTCGTTGAGCAATGCTTATTACAATGAAGGACAAAGGTTATTGCCTTCGTACAGGGTTATGTTAGAGGCTGCTATGTGCGCTGCCGAAAATACATGCCTTCAAGAAAATTGTATAGACTTGTTCGCTTGGGAAAACAGGGAGTTTGCTCGTATTGTCAATTTCTACAGAAAGTATTTCAAAGAGACATACAGCGACATTTTCTTCAAAACGGTTAAATATATTAAGACATTAGATAGATAAGATATGAACTACGCAGATTTCTATACATCCGCAGAAAAGGTGCTTATAGACTCCTTGGTGTCTCTCTGGCTCAGAGGTAAAGCCAAGGAAGTGGCATATATGCGCCATATTTTATCAAAGGAAGAACCTTTGATGGCGGAACCTGTGTTTCAATCTATATTTCCTTGGGAAAATAGCAAGGAAACATTTGGTGAGCATGCAACAAAATTGCATATACTATCCCCTTCTTTCGTGGAGGCTTTGGGGAGTGACAAGGTTGATGAGGAAATGAGATTTCCTATGAGTCGTTGCCCTTATAAGCATCAGACAAAGAGTTGGAAGACAATGTTGTCTGGTGAGGGTAAAACGATTGTCGTTACCTCTGGTACTGGTTCAGGAAAGACGGAGTGTTTTATGATACCTGTTCTTCAAGATATAGCAAACAGAAAAGAGAAGAATTGTGTTCAGGCTATCTTTCTCTATCCTCTCAATGCCTTGATGAAAAGCCAACAAAAGCGTATTCATGCCTGGTGTAATGCACTTCCCAACAAAGTCACTTATGCCATTTATAATGGTGACACTGAAAAGAGCAAAAGAACAGAGAGTTTTACTTCTAAGTTCTTCCCTCAATTGGTAACTCGTCCACAAATTCGTGAGACCCCTCCACAGGTGTTGTTTACGAATCCGACGATGCTAAACTACATGTTGGTACGTGCTGAGGATAAAGCCATTTTGGAAAAGTCACAAGGCAAACTGAAATGGATCTTGCTTGATGAAGCCCATACCTATACGGGGTCTTCTGCTGCGGAATTGTCGTTGCAGTTGCGCCGTGTTCTTGATGCTTTTGGGGTAACTATTGATCAGGTTAACTTTGCCGTAACATCTGCAACAATAGGTGATGAGGACAATCCTGCTGCTGAACAAAAATTGAAGACGTTTGTCTCACAATTAACAGGTAAGCCTGCTGATAGTATCGTGGTGATTGGTGGAAAACGAATCGTTCCAGAAATGGATGCAGCCAAAGCAACAGTGGCAATAGAAAGCATAAATGCTAAATATGGGACAAAGATTTCTCTTGCAGATATTGAGAGACTTCGCAAAAAGCTGAATGCCAATCCTGTGCTTTCTACCAAGCAGATTGCAAAGCAATTGGATAGTGTTATAAGTAAAGACACTGTAAAATCACTTGAAGTAATAAATGCTTTGGGCGACAAAGTCGATGGATTGAATAAAGCTGATGGTGGAAAGGCGGCATTGTTACCTTCTAGAATCCACTATTTTATACGTTCAATTAATGGCGTGTATGCTTGTGTGAATCCAGAGTGCAGCCGACATAAGAAGATTAGATTGGGGATAGGCAGCTTAACTACCTATCAGAACACTAATTGTCCTGTTTGTAAATCCAAAATGTTGGAGGTCGCAACATGTCCTTCATGTGGTGGTTTGATTGTCGTAGGAGAAAACAGCACATCGGAAGGATTCCGAATGCATGTAAATACAGTGGATTTGGATAATGGTGTGTTCTTTGATACGGATGAGGATCTTATAACAAGCGAAGATCTTAGTGTTGATGACGGTAGGGTAAGACAAGAAGCTGCAGGATATACGCCTTTCTATTTCGCAAAACCTTCTAAGCCTTGTTTGCGTCATCATACTCATGTGGAAAAGCATGTCTTTAATCATGAGAAAAACAAGATAGAAATTGCTCCAGATGATGCAGATAAGGCAACTGTATTTGAGTCTTTGCGTCATTCGGAAAACAACAAGGACTTATGCCCTTATTGTGGCAATTCTTTAGGTCACGTTAATTATTTACGAGCAAGTGCGACCCAGATGGGGCGTGCCTTGGCCACAACTATCTTGGATAATGCGGAAGAGGTAAAGAGTACTGATTCTGAAATTCTGTACAAAGGCAAAAAGTATATAACTTTTACCGATAACAGACAAGGTTCTGCTCGCACAGCTATGGGATTAAATCAAGATGTGGAACGTGCTTGGATTCGTGCCAGCATTTTTCATAAAATGGCTGATATGAGACTTGAAAGAATTGAACCTTCTGGTTTAACGGATGAAGAAAAGCAGACATATCAATATTTGAGTACACAGCCAAAGGAAGCTTTGCCTCCTTTCCTTCTTACAGAACTGAAACGTCTTGAAGCTAAAAAAAGTGGAAAGCAAGTTGTTCCTGCTCCACCAGAAGTGTCGTTTGATGAGATTAGTACAGCATTGGAAAATAATACTGATTTCAGAAAGCTTTATAAACATATCAATGAGGCACATGGAGGCAAAGGGGCAGAGAACACGACGGTTTATCTCAGGGCGTTGTTGATAGATCAATTCGGTTGGATTCCGAAACGAGCAAATTCTATGGAGACTATGGGATTTGTACGATTGGTATATCCTGACTTGAAAAAGGCAAAGTGTCCGGAAGCTCTTTTGGCAAAGGGCTGTAAAGATGAAGATTGGCAAGACTTTTTGAAAATCTGTATTGACTATGTTATTCGTGGTGGCAGACATTATATGATGGCAGGAGATGTCAAGCCTTATTTGACTCAGAATATCTATATGTCGGAAATCTACCCAAAGGATTCTGATAAGCGTGTAAATGGGAAGCCAGTGAGTAAATGGCCTGTAGTGAGACAGAGACTGGATGGAACGGTACAAGATGACCAAAATAGATTGGTGCTTCTTCTTTGTGCTGTTTTAGGTTACAATGACGCAGAGCAGATTGATGATGGTAAGGTTGCCATTATCAACAACCTCTTGGATAAAGCTTGGGGATTTCTGACATCAAACATACTTGACCCTGTAAATACCGAGGACAGAGGATATATGTTGGATTTGATAGGGAAAAAGGTAAAATTGCAATTGATGGAAAAGGGTTACCTTTGTCCTGTTGACAATGTCGTTGTGGATGTAACTTTCAAAGGATATAGTCCACGTATTAATGGATATATAGGAAAGGAAAACTTTGATAGATTCAAGGTGGCAGCGACCTTTAAATACCCATATTTCCCTTTCAAGTCGACAGAGTTGGATGACAAGAAAATTGCTGCATGGATTGACGAAAATTTATCTTCCCAGAAAGAGTATGGTGTTTATACAGGGTTGCACGAGAGGGTTTATGCCCAGAAACCAATCTTTATTTCTGCGGAGCATTCTGCCCAGCAATCTCGTGAAGATTTGGATAAATATGAAAAGGAGTTCAATGAGGGACATCTAAATGTGTTGTCATGCTCTACAACTATGGAAATGGGTGTGGATATTGGTGGTATCAGTGAGGTGGTCATGAACAACGTGCCACCAAAATCCGCTAATTATCTGCAACGTGCAGGTCGTGCAGGTCGTAGAAGTGAGTCAAAAGCTTTGGCTCTGACTTTTTGCGCCCCTAACCCGATTGGCGCAAACACATGGAAGCATCCTGATTACCCAATTACGCATTTGACGGAAACTCCTTTGTTAAAGTTGGAAAGTCGTCAGTTGATTCAACGTCATGTAAATGCTATGGTGTTTGCAGATTTCGTATCTATACAGGGTGGAATACGAGTTACAGCCAAATTGGAGGATTTCTTTGTCGCAAATGACGGATTGTGCTATTTCGACAAGTTCCTGAATCATATTGATAGCATTATTGGCTGTAATAGAACAGACCTTGATGCGTCATATAAGGCCTTAGTAAGGGGAACAGCCTTGGACAACATTCCATTGAGTGATGCTGTTTTCACAACTAAAAAAGATATTACGGCAGTTCGAGGATTGTACCAAGCACGTATAGATAGTTTGGATAAAACGATAAAATTGTTGGAAGAAGAGGACGGAAATAGTGCAGCATTAAGATCTGTACAGTATCAAAAAGACAATTTCCTTTCAACTTCTCTTCTGACCTATATGGCAGAACATTCGTTCTTGCCAAGTGCTGGCATTCCTACAGGTTTAGTGCAATGCGTGTTGGGCAAAAATAATGAAGAGAACTCTCCGACTATGCATTTAAGTCAAGCCATTTCTGCCTATGCTCCTGGTAAGCAAGTCGTAAAGAATGAATGGATATATCAACCTGCTGGAATTTTGATGAAGACGAAGTATGATGATAATACAACAAGATACGTGCTGCAAAATTGTACGCATTGTGGTTATACCGTTATACGACAGGGTAATGTCCTGAACGATTGTCCTAAATGCGGCAAGGAAAACTCAATGCATGGAATTAAGGACATGAGCATTTCGACTGAGCAACGTTTTACGGAAGTGGTTGAGCCTGTAGCTTTCAGCGTAGCATTTGGTTCAAAGCCAACTCGAAAAATGAATGCACAGGGAGAGATGAGTTTTGTTCAGCCTGTACTGTTGAAGATGGATCCGTGGCAAGAAAAAACTTCTGCTGCAAAAATGGTTGTGCGTTGCTCTACAAACGAGTCCGAAATATTGTTTTTTAATAGAGGAAAAAGCACCTATGGTTTTGCTTTTTGTCCTTATTGCGGAAGAATGGAGTATGAGCAAAGTCCAGATTACTCAGAAAATGTTCTTGCTGGTCATAAGCATTTATCTACTGGCCTTCCATGTCCAGGAGGTGAAGCAAATGGTAGAAATATTAGAAGACACGTTCTGCTTGTTGGACGTTATCAAACAGATTTCGTAGAAGTTAAATTCTATGATGCTGCTAATGTCTTGGTAAGAGATAGTGAAACGCTATATTCATTGGGTGTCATATTGAGTAGAAAACTTACAGAATTGCTGGGAGTTAATGATGGTGAGATAGACTTTGGTTATAATGAGGCCAGTCACTCTATCTTCATTTATGATACAGCTCTCGGTGGAGCTGGCTATTCTCCACTTTTCCGTGAATATAAAGACAAGGTGTTGGAAAAAGCTTATGAAGCATTGGCGAAGTGTGATTGTGAGCGTTCTTGCACCAAGTGCTTGATTGACCGTAGATCTCAGTGGTATATCAATTACTTAAATCGTCAAAAGGCTTTGAAGTGGTTGGAAATGGAGCGCAATTCAAGAGTTGCCCCAAAGTCAATTGTGTCTGAAATTCATGATGCCTCCGCAGTAACAACGGATTTTTCGACAGAATTCTATCAACTTACTCGCAATGATAACGTGAAGTCATTGAAAGTATTTGTGGATAATGATTATGACAATTGGCAACTTGATGATTTCCCTTATAGTAAGTTATTGGGTGAACTCTCTTTGTCTGGGGTTGATGTGGCTTATGTTTGGAATAAGAGCATACGAATATCATCATGTTCAGCTTCTTCAAAAGCTATTTTGATGGCTGCATTGTTCAAAAATAAATTCGAGTATGTAAAGGTTGGATTAAGGGATTCTTTGAAACCATTACTTGCCGTGACATTTAGTGATGGAACGAAGAAAATGTATTTTGGCGAAAATGTTGACACCTCTTTGACAGCTAAGTGGGGAGATGGAGATGTGTTCTCTTCTTTAAGTAACATTCTGATGGAATATGTTCCTATTAATCCGTCCGATGTTTTGTCTGAAATGAATGCAGATGATGGTTCTATCATGTTTGATGCTCGTATTCTGGAAGATTGCAATGTTGGCAATTTATGTGCAAAGTTGATGAAATGCAAATCAGAGAAGTGGGAGCGAATAATTTCTGGTATGAATGGGAAAAATGTCAGCTTGACCTATTCAGACCGTTACTTGGTCACTCCATTGGGTTGCATTCTTTTGGCGCATTTCATTGCGGATGTTCAGCAAAAACTGAATGTGAATATTGCATCATTGAATATCATTGTAAAAAAGCCAAATGGAGATTCTTATGGCAGTCATGGTGTTCGTTTGGAAAGAGAATACGGAGACAATATGGCAAGAAATAGTTTCTTGGAGGATGTTGTCAGAGAATTGACTGGTATAACTCCTACGATTGTGGATCACGGCTATATAGAGCATGAGCGTTGTATGTCCATAAAATCAGCAGATGTCGAACTCTGCATTCGTCCTGACGCTGGTATAGCCCATGGATGGAGTTTGTTTGGTGGAAGCAACTCTGACTGTACGGACGATGACTTTAGGTTCGATTGGGATATGGATCTTCCATTGTATAATAAAAAGCAATATTATTCGGGAATATTATATACAATTTCGTATAATAAGCTGTAAATAACTATCATATACAATAAGCAAATACAAAATACTTAATCTCTTCATAAAAGGCTCCCTTTGCATTTTTAATCTACATGAGTTAACTTGTATGGAGCTTGTTAAAATAGAAATATTATATACATGAACATCAAGATACAAAACCTTCTTTCCCAAGGTGAGCGTGTAACGCTTGAATGCAAGAAAGCGCAGCGTAGTGTTCCCAATTCTCTTTGGGACACTTACTCCGCTTTTGCAAACACTTATGGCGGCACTATTCTTCTTGGAGTGTATGAGAACATGACAGAGAATGACCCTGCCAAACGATTTGAAATCATTGGCGTGGAAGATGCTGACAAGATACGCAAGGATTTGTGGAATATGGTAAACAGCAAGGAAAAAGTGAACATCAACTTGCTACGTGATGAAGACATACAAACTATTGATGTTGACGGCAAAAATGTGATTATAATCAATGTTCCTAGGGCTACATACACAGAACGCCCAGTTTACATCAACAACAATCTAACAAAGGGTACGTTCAAGCGTAACCATGAAGGCGACTATCATTGCACGGAGCAAGAACTGAAGATGATGCTCCGTGATGCCAATGAAGCTGGCAACGATGGAATGCTCTTGGAATACTACACGATGAACGATGTTGACGTTCCAACATTGGAGCGTTACCGCAAGATGTTTCAGACTCTTCATCCAGAACATCAATGGAACTCTTATGACGATAAGGAATTCTTGATGAACTTTGGAGGATATGCCAAAGACAGAAGAACAGGAGAAGAAGGATTGACCATGGCTGGACTCCTAATGTTTGGTAAGGGACTGCCAGTGCGTGAGCGCTTTGACAACTTACGTATGGACTATATCGACAAGTCGAACCTTATAGGAGACCAACGTTATAGTGACCGACTGACATACGATGGAACTTGGGAGAACAACCTGTTCAACTTTATCCGTATGGTTATTCCAAAGCTGACACGTGATTTGCCACGACCTTTCAGCATGGATGGCGTGATACGTACAGACGATACTTTACAGGCCAAAGCCATTCGTGAGGCTGTCACCAACATGATTATCCATTCCGATTTCATGCTTAACGGAATATTGAAAGTCGAGAAGTATGATGATTGCTTTGTGTTGACAAATCCTGGACTGCTAAAGCTCCCAATAGAACAAATTTACAGAGGTGGAGAGTCAAAAGCTCGTAACCAACGTATGCAGAATATGTTTCGCATGATTGGCTATGGCGAGAACCTCGGTTCTGGCTTTCCACTTATCCTGAATGCATGGAACGAGAAGCACTGGCTGAAGCCAGAGTTGCTGGAGCAACCTGATCTGATGCAAGTAAAATTGACTCTGCATATTCTAAATGAGCCGATAAATGAGCCGATAAATGAGCCGATAAATGAGGCCATAACGGAGCGCCAGAAAGCAATTCTTTCTTTGATTCTGCAAAAGCCATTATCTAATAGAGACGAATTGGCAGAAAAAACCGGGTTGTCATTGGCAACCATTAAGCGTGAAATAACAATCCTTCGTAAAAATGGATATATAGATAGAGACGGAAGTAACAAGAATGGCCAATGGCTAATACTAAAAAGGTTCTAATAAAAGAGGTGGTTCCATATCAAATGGTACCACCTCAGTCTTTACGCATCATTTGGATTTTGATTTATAGCTATTGTTGGCATCCTAAATATTCATTAAAGAATCCAATTCCAAATAATTCTTCTTGGCTTTTTCGTCCTTAATGACATACTGATAGAACACACGATTGAGCCTGTCACGTTTCATAACATGTTCTTGATACAAACATGAAAAGAGAACACATGCGGAAAGTCCTAGTATTATCATGTACCATTGCAACATGCCCCATTTGTCGGTGCTCGCCTTGAAACGCTGCCACTTGTATAGCCACCATGTTTTCAAAGTTGGAGGTGGGGGTGGTTTCGGATTGGTAATGGCTTGTAGAGCATTACCCCAAATCTTTAATATAGTATGGGTGGTCTCTACTGGTTCGTCTTTATCAAGAATCTTCAACCCGATGAAGCGTATGGTGCGTTGTATCTCAGGAGGGTATTCAGATGCCCATTCCTTCATTTGGGCTATGGTGTTGATGCCTTGAATCGTGCGTTTATGGAAATACTCTTTCCGATTTTTATCTTCTTCCTGACTTCGTCACTCAAAAAATACGTATTTTACAACTAACTGATAAACAATGTTTTGT
>OARX01000175.1_pt1 | contig 12847 bp, 12 predicted proteins | sample 1494841 | NCBI WGS metagenome assembly OARX01 (sample SAMEA3360670, study PRJEB22359) | human gut metagenome | biome: ENVO:urban biome; feature: ENVO:human-associated habitat; material: ENVO:feces | place: Bangladesh | collected 2011 | reverse complement strand
CCACGTTATCGCTACTGGCGAGGATGTAAACATCTTCGTTATCGATACTGAGGTTTACTCTAACACTGGTGGTCAGGCTTCTAAGGCTACTCCTCTTGGTGCTATCGCTCAGTTCGCTGCTCAGGGTAAGCGCATCCGCAAGAAGGATCTTGGTATGATTGCTACAACATACGGTTATGTATATGTTGCTCAGATCGCTATGGGTGCTGACAATGCTCAGACATTGAAGGCTATCCGTGAGGCTGAGGCTTATCCAGGTCCATCACTCATCATCGCTTATGCTCCATGTATCAACCACGGTTTGAAGATCAAGGGTGGTATGGGACGTTCACAGGAAGAGGAGCGTCGCGCTGTTGAGTGTGGTTACTGGCACTTGTGGCGTTACAACCCACAGTTGGCAGAAGAGGGTAAGAACCCATTCTCACTCGACTCTAAGGAGCCACAGTGGGATAAGTTCCAAGACTTCCTCGACGGTGAGGTTCGTTACCTCTCTGTTAAGAAGGCTTACCCAACAGAGGCTGAGGAGCTCTTCGCTGAGGCTAAGAAGATGGCTCAGGTTCGCTACAAGTCTTACTTGCGTAAGGCTGCAGAGAACTGGGATGAATAATCATCATAAAGCTCTATAATAACAAAAGGTGGAAGAACACGATGTTCTTCCACCTTTTTTATTGGTCTTTGGTAAAGAAAAAAATTGTACATTAGAAAAGAAGTAATTGCACAATAGCAAACTATAAAATGCTGAATAGCAAACAAAAAAAAGCCCACCCAACAAACTGTGGGTGAGCCAATTTATATGCTAAAAAAATACGAAGAATGTCTTTCGTGAATGCTCTTTGCCATAACATCATATAGCTCTTTCATATCCTCATCGTGGAGCATAGCCTTTTGTGCATTCATAACACTTTGGTCATAGCGAATCATCGGACCAGTCTGCGCCAAGAATGGCGACATCAGCTGCGCCTTCTTTGTTGTCTCGTCGATTAGAGGATAAAGCAAAGAGAAATCAAGATTGTTGTCGGCAAGAATCTTTTCTGCAAGATGATAACAATGGTTCACCATGTTGCAAGCAAATACTGCAGCCAGATGCATAGTCTTTCTCCTTGCGCTGTCTGCTTCAACAACTCTATTTGAGATGCTTTCTGCAACAACCTTTATCTTACTAAAAGTCTCTGCATCAGAGGCTTCGATAAAACAAGGGATTACAGAGAAGTCGAGTTCGCGCGACTTGGTGAAAGTCTGCATAGGATAAAAAACAGCAGAATGAGCCACCTTCGACGACAATACCGACAATGGCACACTACCAGCAGTATGAGCCACTACAGCATCAGGATTCTGTATATTCAAACTTGAAACAATATCGGCAATAGCATCATCCTTGACAGAAATAAAATAAAAATCAGCATCGTCAACAATGTCTGCTATACTGTCTACAGCCACGCCCCCCACTCTCTTTGCAAGTGTTTCAGCATTCGCCAGTTGTCGACTATAAACTTGCAGGATATCATATCCTTTCTTGTATAAAGCCAACGCCAAATGAGTGGCTACGTTTCCTGAGCCAACAACAACAATTCTCTTGTTCATTTCTATCAGTTCGTTTGATGCTAACAATAGAATTTCATCATTTATTAGCTGCTATTACAGCATGATATATTCCTTTGAGCAGCAGATGTTTATCTACTATTATCTTATGTTTGCAATAAGGCACTATCACCGACGACATTCCGCCTGTGGCAACAATAGTAAATGGCATGTCAAACATATCGTTAATGCGGTCTATCACACCATCTATCATGCAAGCAGCACCAAATATCACACCACTCTGCATACACTCTTTGGTGTTTCTGCCAACGATACTTTCAGCTTCCCATTTATCAATTTCCGAAAGTTGCGAAGCTCGTTCGCATAATGCTCTATGACTGGTTTTTACGCCTGGAATAATCATTCCGCCAACAAACTTTCTTTCTGCAGTAACTACACCTACCGTAGTAGCCGTTCCCATATCTATAACAATAGTTGGGCTACCATAACATTCAGCTGCGGCAATGGCATCAGCCAACCTATCTTTGCCAACTTGCTCAGGAAAATCTACATCAATATCCAACAACCTCTCGGCATCAATAACAGAGAAAAAGCGTGGCTCTGCACCTGTTATCTTTCTCACAGCATCCACAAATCTATTATTCAACTCAGGCACCACCGACGATATTGCAGTCTTTTCAATATCGCTTGGCTCTATGCCACAAGCGCAAAGACCAGACTTCAGATTATCAATATAATAATCTGTAGTCTGATTTTTTATGGTGTCAAATCTCCAAGTCGAAACAATCTCGCCATTATCATTTGCTATGGCTCCTACGACTGTGGAGTTTCCGATGTCGATAAGTAGATGCATTATATAATTATATTTGCATTATATGCTGAAGAATAAGCGCTGCCGTTTCCTCCTTGCTACACAACGGTAGCTCCTCGGTATTTGCAGCTGAGATAAGAGTCACTCTATTTGTGTCTACGCCAAAACCTGTATCTTTGCCGTTTATAGAATTTGCACAGATAAGGTCGGCATTCTTCTTCTCCAACTTCTTTCGTGAGTTTTCTATTAGGTTTTCTGTCTCCATAGAGAAGCCAACAATCTTTTGCCCAGCCTTCTTATGTTCGCCAAGATATTTCAGAATATCCTTAGTGCGAGCCAATGACAGCGACAAGTCAGAATCTGCCTTCTTCATCTTCTGCTCCGAATAGTCGGCAGGCGTATAGTCTGCCACAGCGCTACACATTATTATTATATCGCTATCCTTGCTATTCTCAGCCACAGCCTCAAACATATCAGCCGCCGAAACAACATCCACCTTATCGATACCTACGAAAGGTTTTATGCTTACAGGTCCCGAGACCAACGTCACCTCTGCTCCTCGCATGGCTGCCACCTTAGCAATGGCATAGCCCATCTTGCCCGACGAATGGTTGGAGATAAAGCGCACAGGGTCGATGGCTTCACGAGTAGGACCAGCCGTAACCAGCACTCTCTTTCCCTTCATATCCTTCTCCATGCCTATGGCGAGTTCTATGTGCTCAAGCAGCAAAGTCTCAGCAGGCATCTTTCCGCTACCGGTATCGCCACAAGCCAAGCGTCCGCTATCTGGCTCCACGAAACTATAGCCATACTTCTTCAGCTTTGCGATATTATCTTGCAAGATAGGATTCTCCCACATGCCAGTATTCATGGCAGGCGATATTATCACCGGAGCCTTAGTTGCAAACACAGTCGTTGTGAGCATATCGTCGCAAATGCCATTAGCCATCTTGCCAATGATATTGGCTGTGGCAGGAGCAATGAGAAACACATCGGCTTTCTTTGCCAACGCCACATGCTCCACCTGGAACTCGAAGTTGCGGTCGAAGGTGTCTACCAAGCATTTGTTGCCAGTAAGGGTTTCGAATGTTGTTGGAGTGATAAAGTTGCAAGCATTCTTTGTCATTATCACATGCACCTCTGCCTGCTTCTTCACGAGCATCGATGCCAGATTTGCTATCTTGTATGCAGCGATGCTTCCCGTAACTCCAAGAACTATGGTCTTTCCTTTAAGCATAATGGGATTATTCTTATTCTTGATCGCACAACAAACCATGCTTCTCATAGTTTGCCTTGCGAGCTATATGATTGTTTTCGTCAACGAACAATACTGTTGGCTTATGCTGCGCTGCTTCCTCTGGAGTCATATTGGCGTAAGCCATGATAATCACCTTGTCGCCCACGCTCACACACTTGGCAGCAGCACCATTCAAGCAGATGATGCCCGAACCTTCTTTGCCTGCGATAGTGTAAGTTTCAAATCTCGAACCATTGTCCACGTCCACTATCTGCACCTTCTCATATTCCATGATGCCAGCTTCGCGCAGCAAGTTTGTGTCGATAGTCACGCTACCCACATAGTTCAAGTCAGCCTGAGTAACGATGGCACGATGTATCTTCGCCTTCAAAAGTGTTATTTCCATGTCTTTACAATATATGATATGAGATTACAACTTTACGATGAAATTATCGATAAGGCGTGTCTTGCCAATATAAACGGCAATAGCCACGAGCACCTCGCCCTTCAACATCTCTATGCGCTGCACATTCTCGAAGTCTACAGCCTCTACATAGTCGATTCTTGCCAATGGCTCCGATTGCAGACTCTTAGTGATAATCTCAATCACCTTCTTAGCCTCGCGCTCACCATTTTCGATAGCCTCACGACCCTTAGCCAGGCTCTTCGACAATATCAAAGCAGCCTTGCGCTCCTCGTCGCTCAAATATGTGTTACGGCTCGACTTAGCCAAACCATCCTCTTCGCGAACTATCGGACAAGGGACAATCTCGATATTGAAATTCAAGTCGCGCACAAATCTCTTTATAGTTGCCAACTGCTGAGCATCCTTCTGTCCGAAGTAAGCTCTATTTGGCATAACGATGTTAAACAATTTGCCTACTACTGTGCATACGCCACGGAAGTGGATAGGGCGAACGGCACCACAAAGTAGTTCGGTAGTCTCTGTTGTATCAATAAACGAAGTGAAATGTCCAGGATACATCTCCGAAGGCTCAGGATTGAATATCAAGTCTCCCCCAGCCTCTTCCACAGCTTTCTTATCGCGCTCAAGGTCGCGTGGATAGCATTCCAAGTCTTCAGTAGGACCAAACTGTATAGGGTTTACAAATACCGAAACCACAGTACGGTCGTTTTGCTCTGCCGACTTTCTGATAAGGCTCTGATGTCCTTCATGCAAATATCCCATGGTAGGAACAAGACCTACTGTCAGTCCCTCTTTTCTCCATGCTGCAACAATCTCTCTAACTTCCTTTATGGTTTTAACAACTTTCATCTTCTTGGTTATTTTATATAGGTATGTGTTTGTATGAGTTAATTAATAAAGCTTTTCCAGCACCTCGTCCTTCATCTTGAAGGTATGAGCCTCTGTAGGGAAAGTGCGATTTTCGCACTCCTGCTTATATTCCTTAAATGCCTCGAGCATCACGTCGTGCACATTGGCATACTTCTTCACGAACTTAGGACAGAAGCCATTGCTGTAGCCAAGCATATCCTGACCCACCAACACCTGGCCGTCGCAATATTTTCCTGCGCCAATGCCTATGGTCAATGCATCAATGCTCTCTGTGATAATCTTTGCCAATGCCTCAGGCACACACTCCAGGGTAACGGCAAAAGCGCCAGCCTCTACCACCGCCTTAGCGTCGTCGATAATCTTCTGTGCGGCAGCCACCGACTTGCCCTGAACCTTATATCCGCCAAGGGTGTTAAACGATTGTGGGGTCAATCCCAAATGTGCCACCACAGGGATACCAGCCTGCACAATAGCCTTGATGCGGTCGGCATACTCAGCGCCACCCTCCATCTTCACGGCCTGGCAATTGGTCTCCTTCATTATTCTGCCGGCATTCATCACGGCGTCATAAACCGAAGCCTGATACGACATAAAAGGCATGTCAATAACTACGAATGTGTTTTTCGCACCACGGCAAACAGCCTTGCCATGATGAATCATGTCGTCTACTGTAACGGCAAGCGTGTTGTCGTATCCTAAAACAACATTGCCCAAAGAGTCGCCTACCAATATCATATCTACGCCAGCCTCGTCGATGATGCCAGCCGTTTGGTAGTCGTAAGCAGTTAGCATACTCACGGGAAGTATGCCCTTGCGTTCAAGTAATTCAGAAACAGATTTCTTCATTCTTGAGAATAGTAAAATGTTTGTGAAATAACATGCGCCACGGATTTACGGTGCAGCGTAAGCAATTTCTTGTGAGAAATGATAAATAATAAATGATTTAGTGACGATGAAAAATAAATTGGTATGATTTGAGCCTCATATTTTTGAGATATTTTCTTCTCTCGAAGAGGGAGTATAGCGGGCTATATGACCGATGAGAGGGTAGAAAATAGCCAAAAAGATGAGGTCGAGACCTTATTGATATGGTATATTTTTCACTCAAATCGTACCAAGTTGTTTTTTTACCGTCACTTATCAAGTGTATCACTTGAAATTTCCAATTTCTTCGGCTCTAAGCCTCGCATGTTGGAAGAGTGATAACACTTGGGATGACAACCATGTGCCATACTAAGCGTTTTTAAAAGTATGCTCTTTTTACGGGTGCAAAGGTAATGCTTTTATTCATATTACACAAACAAACGCCGCCTTTACACTACAAAAAAGTTACAATCTCTATACTATAAGTTCCAATAACCACCCTCTCCCTAGTATCCCGAAGGCTCTTTCCATCAATTACTTGTGTTAAATACTGCAAAACATAATTGACTATTAATGCAAAATATTATTTTTGCAACCGAAATAAAACTTAACAATCACAATACAAGCTTTCAATAATTATGAAGAAATCACATTTTCTAACTATCGCCTTCGCTGCTTTGGCTATGGTAAGCTGTGGCAACAAAAACGACAATGCCAACAATACAGAAGACTCTACAACCATAGAAGAAGACTCAACCATCGTATCTGATGTTTCGCAAGAGTTGCAGCCAACAGTAGAAGCACTTATCAGCAACTTCAACCAAAATGTAGACAAGAACGATGCCAACGCTCTTGCCACTACGCTTGCCGACATGCAGGTGGTCTACAAAAAACTTGTCGACGAAGGAAAGCTCGAAGAGGCAAAGACCTATGGTCAAGCTATTCAGAAATATGTCAGCAAGCATGCCAACGAACTAAAGGCTATGGCTGAGGGCAACAACAACATACCTTCGCTTGTAGAAGGCGTAAAGAATTTGCCTGTTTCAGCCGAAACAACAATAGAAGAAGCCAAGCAAGCCGTTATCTCTACTGTCGTTTCCAAGGCTTCGCCTGAGATTGCCAAAAATCAAGAAGCAGGGAAAAAGTAATGCCACAACACCGCATCCAACAACATCTTATAATATCATACAAGCATGCCGAAGTTCTCTTCTGCATGCTTTTTTATGTGCAACCGATTGCACAATTTCTTAATCACTTTTTTACCCCAAAAGGAGGCAACCTATTCATTATTCCTCTATCTTTGCAACATCAGCAGTTATTTAGATAAGCATAGTTAGTAATGAAGTAAATTAGAAATGAGTTAAAGGAATTAAAGAAGTTACAGCAACCACGGGAACATAGTTCCCCATGAGCTTGCGAAACTTCTTTAATTCTCTAACTTGCAAATCAATTTCAAACTTCCAACCAGGCACAGTAAATTAACTAAAACCTATATTATAATGAAAATGAAAAACTATTCTTTCACCTTATAAGAAGGAATATCATTTATATCCTCAACGAGCTTGCGATATTTGTCTGAAGTTTTGATACTCTCGCATCACGATTCTTGGTATGGTGTAGCGCATCATGTAGATAGGCACACGCTTGCGGAAATAATCCACCAGCTCGTCGTCCTCAGTCGTGCATATCGCATTGGTAGCAGAAACTCAAAAAAATAAGGTGCATCATTCAACGCAGGTTGGAATGATACACCTTATTATATTATAGTGTGTGAAGATCAAGAATAGAAAGAATTACTTCTTTTTCTCGTCCTTTTTGTCTGTAGCCTTACCCTTGTAAGCCTTGTTTAGTCCAGCAATGATTTCGTTGGTGATATCGTAAGCCTTGTCAGCATAGAGGAGGTTGTCGCCCTGCTTGCTGAAGATGATGCTATACTTCTTGTCTTTGTTGTAAGAAGCGAGATAATGCTGGATGCTATCACGAAGAGCCTTGTTGAACAGGTCGGTCTCGTTTTGGAATTCAGCGCTCAAACGCTGGTTCAATATCTGCAGGTCGTTGTTCTGCTTCTGCAAGCTTGCGTTTACGCCCTCAGCCTGCTCACGAGTGTAAGCATTCTGCTGCACCTTCTGCTGGAAGTTGGCAGCTGCAGCCTGCAAAGCCTGCTGCTTCTGGGCAAGAGTGTTCTGAATGTTCTGACCCTTCTTCTGGAGGATGAGACTATACTCTTTGCAGAATTTATACTGACTCATGATAGAGTCTACCTCTACGTAAGCAATCTTCATATCGCCAGCAGCGGCCTTAGCTGAAGCGTTAGCCTTCTGATCCATCTGAGGATTGCTCTTGTCGCATGATGTCATACCCATTGTGGCAACGAAAGCCAAAGCAACGGTACGCAAAATTGTTTTCTTGTTCATTATAATATTGGTTTATCAGTTTACAATTGGTTTAACTTCTTTGTGGTCTAATTCGTTAATATGCTCCTCCACGTTTGCGAGCCTCACGGTCTTGGTCCATAACGCAATGAATGCCTCTGTCTTTCATGGCTTTAGAGTCATGAATATGCTGTGAGGAGAACTTGCCGTTTTTCTTAAAAATCACTTTCACACACAATAAAGTGATGCAAATAGCAATTATTAACACGGTAATGAGAAGAGTTTCTATCATTTTTATTAACTTTGTGGCTGCAAAGGTAGTGCAAAAGAGTGGAATAACAAAAGAATAAGGCATTTATTTAGGATGTTTTAGTGTAGTCTACCACTCCCCACCCCATACTTTAAGTAAATTAAAAGGTTAAGAGTAATAGGAATTAATTAAAAATATTAAACAAATGAACAATTGTGAATTGAAACCAGCTCTTGTATTTGAGCATTTTGCTAAAATCAACGAGATTCCTCGTCCATCTAAGCATGAGGAAAAGATGATAGAATATCTTAAGGCGTTTGGCGAGAGCCACGGCTTGGAGACCAACGTTGACGAAACTGGCAACGTGATTATCCGCAAGCCTGCAACTCCTGGATATGAGAACAAGGAGACTGTTATCTTGCAGAGTCACATGGATATGGTGTGCGACAAGTTGGTAGACGTAGACTTCGACTTCGACAAGGATGCTATTCAGACATACGTGGATGGCGAATGGTTGACTGCTAAGGGCACTACCCTTGGTGCTGACGACGGTATTGGCTGTGCAATAGAATTGGCTATCCTCGACAGCAACGATATTGAGCACGGTCCTATTGAGTGTGTGTTTACCCGCGACGAGGAAACACAGCTTACAGGTGCTTTGGGTATGAAGGCAGGCTTTATGACTGGCAACATGCTTATCAACCTCGACTCTGAGGACGAGGGTCAGATTTTCGTTTCGTGTGCTGGCGGTCGCAGCACTTCGGCTAAGTTTACCTTTAAGCGCGAGGCTGCTCCTGAGGGTATGTTCTTCTTGGAGATTTCTATCAAGGGATTGAAGGGTGGACACTCTGGCGACGATATCGACAAGAAGCGTGCCAACGCTATCAAGATATTGTCTCGTTTCTTGTATATGACTCAGGAGAAGATGGATCTTCGTTTGGTTTCATTCAACTCAGGCAAGTTGCACAACGCTATTCCTCGCGATGGCAAGGTGGTATTTGCTATTCCTGCTGCCGAGAAAGAGAATGTCAGAGCAGCATGGAATGTGTTTGCAGCAAATGTTGAAGACGAGTTCCACGTTTCGGACGTAGAAATGAAGTTCTACATGCAGAGCACAGAGGCGCAGCCTGTGATAGAGAAGGAGTGCAGCGTACGCATTATCAGAGCTTTGCAGGCTGTTGACAATGGCGTATATTCTATGTGCCAGGATAAGGCTTTGGAGACTATGGTTGAAACTTCGAGCAACATCGCCGTAGTGAAGACCGAGGAGAACGAGATTGAGGTGTTGGCTTCGCAGCGCTCTAACGTGATGAGCAACTTGGACAACGAGTGCAACACCATCCAGGCTGTATTCCAGTTGGCTGGTGCTGAGGTTGTGCAGAACGATGGCTACCCAGCATGGAAGATGAAGGCAGACAGCAAGCTGACCAAGTTGGCTGTTGACTCATACGTTAAGGTGTTTGGCAAAGAGCCTATCGTGCGTGGCATCCACGCTGGTTTGGAGTGCGGTTTGTTCTCAGAGCGCTACCCTAACATGGATATGGTATCGTTTGGTCCTACCCTCCGCTTTGTGCATACTCCTGACGAGAAGCTCCACATACCAACAGTTCAGATGGTTTGGGATCATTTGCTCGACATCATGAAAAATGTGCCTGCAAAATAATATGCGCAGCCACTACAATATAAAGAGAGCGCTAACATCGCTATGCGTGGTTGTTGGCTTCGGCATGATAGCCTCGTGCGGTAACAACCGACAGGCTAAGGCTGTGGTGAATGATTTTCTTGAGGAAAATCTCAACACCCAAGACTACGACACGGAGTATTTCTCGAATGTAGACTCCACTTTCGTGGTTAGCGACTCTGTATTGCAGAAGATGCAGACCAACGCCAAGTCGTTGAAAATGTTTAAGAGCCTAAGGTTTGCCGAGCGTGGCAACACTAAGAAGCTCTACATCATCAAAACGAGATACCACATAGGTGCGGACACCATCCGCCAAGTGTTTTATCTGAACGAAGGACAAACGCAAGTGGTCTGCGTGAAGCAGGACGTATAATCAAAATAAAGGGCTTGCCTCTAATTAGAGGTGAGCCCTTTATAAGTTCATTAAGTTGCATAATAAATTTGAAAATTAAAACAAAATGTTCTATCTTTGCAAAAACTAATAAATTCTATAAATATGAATACTACATCAACAAAATATTTAGAAATATCGTTAGAAGATAATGCCGTGATTTCTGATATTAAGAAAGCACTAAAGATGATTCGTGGTATTGCCTCTGTTAAAATTGTTACTACAAATAAAAAAGAAGAGGTAATAAACGATACTACAAAAAAAGCAATTGAAGAAGTGAAAGCGGGTAAAACGTTCAAAGCATCTTCTGTAGATGACTTATTTATAAAATGTTTGCAATAACATGTACGATCTTGAATATTCTGGTCAATTTAAAAAGACCTAAAACTAATGAATAAACGAGGAGTTAACCTAAACGATCTTCGTAAAGTTTTAGACTATCTTATTATAGAAGGTCAAGTGCCTATTTCGTACAAGCCGCATATCTTATCTGGAATATATAAAGGTGTTTGGGAATGTCATATAAACCCAGATTGGTTGTTAGTATATGATATAAATTATTCTATAAAATTAGTACGACTTGTCCGCACTGGTTCCCATAGTGACTTATTTAAATAATAGTCTGATGGCAATATTATGGCCATTATTCCGTTATATTTGTTGTATGGACAAGAAAATCATGATATTGCTGATGGCTTTGACATTCAGCATAAACGCTATAGCACAAACATTTACGCTTCGAGGTAAGGTTACCGACGAAGACCAAAACCCTGTAGAATTAGCTACCGTTGCTTGCTTGAAGCAAGGAAAGGTGGCTATGACTTCGTTAAAGGGAGAATACAGCCTAAAGCTGCAAAGTGCTGACTCTGTGGTGATTCAGGTATCGATGATAGGCTACAAGACAAAGACACGAGTGCTGAGAAAGCCCCGTGGTGTGCAGACACTACAGATGGTGCTGCACGAAGACAACAAGATGCTGAGCCAGGTGACCATCACCGGACAAAAGATACAGACTTCGCAAACGCAAGAGCTGAAGACAGAACAGCTGAAGCAGATGCCTTCGGCTACGGGCAATGCCGTGGAAGAACTGATACAAAGTCAGGCAGGAGTTTCCACTCATAGCGAACTATCGTCGCAATATAATGTGAGAGGTGGAAGCTTCGACGAAAACTCTGTATATATAAATAATGTGGAGGTGTATCGTCCATTCCTTGTGCGCTCGGGCCAGCAAGAGGGATTGTCAATTATCAATCCCGATATGGTAGAGAAGATAGGATTTTCTACTGGCGGCTACGAAGCAAAATATGGCGACAAGATGTCGTCGGCTCTCGATATTACATACAAACGTCCGAAGAAGTTTGAGGCTACGGCAGCTATGTCGCTACTTGGCGCAAGCGCATACGTAGGTTTCTCGAACAAGAAATTGGCATGGGCAAATGGTTTGAGATATAAGACCAACAAATATCTCTTGGGATCGCTCGATACGGATGGCGAATACAAGCCTTCGTTCTTGGATTATCAGACATATCTGAGCTATAAGCCTAACAAGAGGTGGACAATAGATTTCATTGGCAACATATCAGACAATCATTACGACTTTACCCCTACCGACCGCGAAACTTCGTTTGGTACGATGGAGAACGTGAAGTCGTTTAAGGTGTATTTCGACGGTCAGGAGAAAGACCTGTTTCGCACTTATTTCGGCACATTCTCTATAACACGCCATTTTGGCGACTCCACAAGCGTTTCGCTCTTAGGCTCTGCCTTTTCATCGAAGGAGCAAGAGCGCTACGACATACAAGGACAATATTGGCTAACACAAACTGAGACAAGCGAAAACCTGGGCGTGGGAACATATTTTGAGCATGCTCGCAACTATCTGAAATCGAATGTGGCGAGCGTGAAACTCATGGTGCGCCACAAGACAAAGCGCCACGCCATAGAGGGAGGACTGACATGGAAAACAGAGAGCGTGAAGGAGCGCTCGGTGGAATACGAGATGCGCGACTCTGCAGGCTATAGCATTCCGCACAACGGCAAAGACCTATATATGATATACAGCCTAAAGGCGGTAAACAGCTTGAAGGCAAACCGCATAGAGGGCTATCTGCAAGATACTTACAGATTTCGCGGGGCAAACCAAGAAACTCTGTATACTCTGAACTACGGCGTGAGATTCAGCCATTGGAATTTCAACAAAGAAACGATAGTGTCGCCACGAGTATCATTAGGCATAGTGCCAGCTTTCAACCAAGACTTGACTTTCCGTTTGGCTACAGGACTATACTATCAGGCACCTTTCTACAAGGAGCTTCGCGACACGTCGACCGTGAATGGAGTGACCATAGCCGAGCTAAACAAGAAGATAAAGAGTCAACGCTCCATACACGTCATAGGAGCCGTAG
>OARX01000174.1_pt1 | contig 12874 bp, 3 predicted proteins | sample 1494841 | NCBI WGS metagenome assembly OARX01 (sample SAMEA3360670, study PRJEB22359) | human gut metagenome | biome: ENVO:urban biome; feature: ENVO:human-associated habitat; material: ENVO:feces | place: Bangladesh | collected 2011 | reverse complement strand
CTAAATATGAGCCCCTTTCAGGGGCGCTGGCGCCTCTTTACCAACCTTGATTTTTATGGAATTTTGAACACCCTACCTTTCAAGGGCAGCGCCGCTGCAACCAACATCACAAAAAAAGAATCTGACGATTGCGTCTTCACTGCGCAATCGTCAGATTCTTTTTTTTAAGTAGGTGGTCAGAATTATTTTTACATTTGAAATGTTCTATCGGGATGCAGATACGCCACCTTGGGTGAAGGAGCAATGCGGGCATTGCGACTGAAAACAAGGTAAGTAGATGCGCCCGAGAGGACGTTTCAAATGTAAAAACAATGCTCTTGGCACATATATAAAAATAATTTTGACCACCTACTTATATAGCTATGGTGTATTGCCTAATGGCTATCGGATTCCGCTTTACAGCTATAGGATATTGCAAGCAACAGATAGAACTAAAGTCTCTATGGCCGTCATCCCGCAACATCATTATACGATTTCAATCTTGCTCTTTCCCCCTGCGGGTTGCTTGACCAGTCGGATTTGCGGACTGATTTGGGAGCGTATCTGGTCGGTGTGGCTGATGACGCCCACCTTCCTGCCCTGCGCATTCTCAAGGTTGGAGAGCGCCGACATAACGAGGTCGAGAGAGGCGTGGTCGAGGTTGCCAAAACCCTCGTCAATGAAGAGGCTGCCGATGCTCAGATTGTGGCTCGAGAGCGTGGCAAGTCCCAAGGCCAGCGCGAGACTGACAACGAAGGTTTCGCCGCCAGAAAGCGAACTGACGTAGCGGTGCTCGTCAAACATGTCGCGGTCGATGATTTCCAGCGTGAGCGTGCCAGGCATGTTGCGGAGTTCATAGCGCGGCGAGAGCTGGCGCAACTGGGCGTTGGCGTGGCTGACCAGGAAGCCAAACGTGTAGCTCTGGGCCAGTTCACGGAATTTCTTGCCGTCGGCACTTCCCAAGAGCGCATCGAGACGACGCCACTCTTCTGCGTTGACACGCGCCGCTTCGAGGTCTTTCAATCGACTGGCGGCCCGTTGCTCACTGTCTTCATGCTGTTTAAGACAGAGGTTAAGACTGAGCACATGCGCTTTCTGCACGTCGATTTCCTGAAGGAGCGATGCCTCGCTGGCCTTCAGACTTTCGCGCGTCTCGTCGCCCGTGCCAGAGGGCTGGCTGGGCTTGCTGCGCAATGCCAAGAGGGCTTCGCGAGCCGTTTGGAGACGTGTGCTGGCAAGCGTGAGCTGCTTTCTCGCCTCGTCAAGGCGGTCGCGCAGTTGTTTCCAGTCACAATGCTCCGAGAAGATTTTCTCAAGCTCGGCAAACTGCATCGGCGAATGCGTGGAATTGAATTTAACAATCCACACGTCGAGGTCGGCCATTCGCTGGCTCAATTCTCCCTGCCGCGTCATGCGCGTCTGCAAAAGATTCTGCTGCGTTCCCTGCAACTGCCGCAGGCGTCCAGAAGCCTGTTCGTTCACACCACGTGCCAGCGATTCCTTCTGACGTGCCGCCGCGATTTCCGCCGAGAGAAGCTCCTCTTCCTTTTCTGGCGTCGTATTGTTGAAAAGCCTTGAAAGCTCGTCGCGCTTGGCTTGCAGGCGTTCCTGCATGGCCTCCTTCGCCTCCACAGCCTGCGTGTATTGCTGGCGGGCCTCATTCAGGCGGTTGCTCAGAGCCTTCACCTCTTCATGAAGGAGTTCGCAGGCACGCTGCTGCTCGTCGAGGTTCTTGCACGTGTTGAGCCAGTCGTCGTGGAGCGTCGATAGGCGCAGGCGGAAGTTGTCGGGATTGTTTTTCCATTCCGAAAACCATCCAGAGAGCGTCACCATCGAGTCGAGGTCCTGGTAAAGCTCACTGCATGAGCGGTCGGACTTCGTCAAGATTTCCTCCTGCTCCTCAGCAGAAGCCGCCGCCACGCGATATTGCGTGTTGAGGTCATTGATATGGTCGCGATCTTCCGCCATCTGCGCTTCGAGAACACTGATTTGCTCGTTAAGGCGGTTGATGTGGCCCTGGTGGAAGTTAAACGTTTCCAATTCCTTCTCCGCCTCAGAAGCCGCGCGGCGCGTGTTGTCGATAAGCAGACCAATCATGAGGCGGCGTGCATCGCGTGCCACAGAAGGCGAGCAATCGGCAAACGAATTATCGAGATAGGCATACGCATGCCACTGTTCCACGTCCGCCCTCTGTCGTGCCTCACGGCTTTGGAGGTTTGAACGCTCAGAAGCCAGGCGTCCTTCGCTGGCCGCCATCTCTTCCTTCAGCTGGCCCACCAGACGCTGCATCGCGTCGAGTTGTTCTTTAGCCTCGTTAAATTCCTTTTCGAGATTATTGAGCAATTCGCCAAGTTCGCGCTCCGTCTCCGTGTGGTAAGGATGGTGCGTTGCCCCGCAAACGGGACAAGCCCTGCCCTCCTTGAGCTGTTTGCGCAACTTCACGATGTTTTCACTCTGGCTGAGCGTCAGCGCCACATTGAGGCGCTTATGGGTTTCCGCGAGCACGAGAAGTTTGTTTTCGGCCGCCGCCAAATCCTTCTGTTTCTGCTTCTGCGCCGCCTCGATTCTGCTGATTTCCGCCCGTTTGTCGTCGATTTCCTCATAGCCCGAAGCAATACTTTCCCAGAGCGTCTGGGCATGCTCCAAGGCCAGCAGACGGTTGCGGTTGTCGGAGAAACGTTGCTGGAGCTTCGCGCTGTCGTGTCCCTGATTGTTTTGGCGGTGGATAAGCAGTTCGCCTTTGAGCGTGTCCATGTTCGCCTCGTTGTCGTGCTGCTTCTTCTGATAGCGCTCCGCAGAGAGCTTAATTGATGCCTGGCGCTGTTGCAGTTGAGCACATTTCTTGCGGCTTTGCTCATTGCTCCGCGTTTCGATGTTGAGCGCAGAGAGTTTGTCTTTGATGAGGTCAAACTTGTCAAACATGAGGCGGTGTACAGAGAGCGCCTGTTGATGGAGCTTGAGGGCTTCAAACGCCTTCTCGCTTTCCTCCAAGTCGGCATTCTTCTGCTTGAGCGCCGAGGTGCGTTCCTCAAAGGCCGTCTTCTTCTCGACGAGTTGCACGTCGGCCCGCTTCAGTTCGCCTTCAGCCCCGCGTATCTCTCCGTTGAGCACATGGCCCCGACTGATGGCTGGGCGGCGCATAGAGAGGCGTCCTTCGGCTTCAGAAACGCGCTCCCGCGCCTGGTCGAGGGCTTCGCCAGCTTCCCTGAGTTGGCGACGCTCCGAAAGGATGTCGTTCGACGTGCGTTCTTCGTCGCGCTTGATTTGCTCGATGTCGGAACGCCGCATCTTGATTTCCTGGAAAAGCGGTTGCACGTCGAGCACAGAATCATAGCGCTCCAGGCGCAACTCGTCGCCACGCAGCGACATATAGGCTTTGTTGGCACCTGCATATTGCTCTTCCAGACGGGCCACCAGCGAGGTGGCCTCATCGAAGTCGGCAAACCACTGCAATTGCTGCTGCACGAGCTGCTGGCGCTCCGTGAGCGTCTTGATGGTGGCAGAAGCCAAGGAATATTCCTCCTTCTTCGCGGCGAGTTCGTCGTCGCTGAGGTGGTTTTTCATGATTTCCTGCAAATTGCTCGTCAGGATTTCAACGCTTTGCTGGGCCTCGACCGTCTGCTCATGGATGGTGCGGGAGATTTGTCCGTAGATTTCAGTTCCCGTCAGTTTCTCCAGCAAGGCCGACTTCTCGCTGCGCCCGGCACGGAGGAAATTCGCAAAACTATTTTGCGCCAGCATGACGGTGCGCGTAAACTGCGTATAATCCAGTCCGATGATTTCCGGAATGCGGCGGTCGATTTCCGCCTCTGGAATGGTTTCCTTGTGGGGCGCGAGGCGTTGCAGGCTACGCACCACCTTGTCGTAGTTGTCCGTTCGTTTAAGCCGCAAAGTCCATTTCGCCTCATAGCGTTCTCCCGCAGTGGTGGTAAACTCCACAGCGGCGAGGGCTTCGCGGCAGCCGCGACGGAGAATGCCCCGCACGTCGGTTGGCGAAATGGCCTGTGCGCGGTTGGGATTTTTCTTCACGTCGTCGCCCGTGATGCGCTCCGCATTTTCAAAGCGCGGCGCGTGGTTGTAGAGCGCCAGACAAACGGCATCGAGAATGGTGGATTTGCCCGCCCCCGTGTCGCCCGTGATGGCGAAGAGCCCAGCAGAGCGCAAAGGCTCCTGCGTGAAGTCGATGACCTGTTTTCCCTCAATTGAGGTGAGGTTGCATATCGTGATTTTCTCTATTTTCATTGTTCTCCCTCCTTGATTTCAGAAACGGCCTTTTCATAGGCCGCGTTGAAGCGTTGCTGAAGCGCTTCGGGCATGTCGGTGTTGTAGCGGCTCTCAAAAACCCGCTTGGCCATGTCGATGGGCTGAATGCTGCGCAGCGTCTCAACGGAGCCAATCTTTCCCGGCTCGGAAGCGGCAGGGGGCAGTTCGCGCACCATGCGACAGAAATGAACCGCCTTGTCGGCCAACGCTTCTGTGGCCTCGTGGAGCAGCGAAGGGTTGGGCTGATTTTCGAGCACACGCATTTCGAGATAGGGCCAGGTGGCGCCGTCGTCGTTTTTCTCGCGCTGCGGCAGAGCGGCAATGGCGTCGAAGAGAGCATCGGTGCTTACGGCACCGCGATTGGGGATGGAAAGCAGCGCACGCAACGGCGTATATTCCAGGCGGCTGACCTCCGTCTCGCCCGTTTCGCTGATGGTGACGAGGTTGACACCGTGGCGGTAGCCCTTTTCAGAGAACGACATCGGAAGGGCACTGCCAGCATAATACATATCAGACTTCACACCGCCAACGCGCTGGGCTTTGTGGATGTGTCCCAAGGCCGTGTAGAGCGCCCCGCAGTCAACGCGGCCCGCCTCAACGCAGTCTTGCCCGCCAACAACAAGGCGTTCGCTGTGCTCATCCTGGCAGATTTCAGCCCCGGCGGCATAGAAATGGGCGGCAACAACGGCCGGCAGCGACTTGAAAGGCGTTTTGCGATAGCGCTTGCAGAGGTTGTCGAGAAACCATGCCAGCCCCTCCGTCGTTGAAAGTCCCGAGGGATAGTCGCTGGTGCGCAGATAAGGCACGGCAAAGCAAGTGACAACGGCTTCCTGCTGCCCAAGCGGACTTAGAGGCAAGAGATAATGGTCGAAATCAACCTCTCCGGAGTCCTCCAGCCGGCGCACCATTCCGCGCACATAAACATTGTGCACCTTAAGCAGTTCGGCAGGCGCTTCGAGGCGTCCTGCCGAGTCGTGGTTGCCAGCAGTGGCCACCACCTGCAGTCCTTCAACAGCACTCGTTGCCTGAATGAGGAAATCGAAGAACTGCTTTTCGGCGCGTGCCGGTGGATTGGCGGTGTCGAAGATGTCGCCAGAAATGATGAGGGCGTCGGGACGCTGCTGCCTAACCACTTCCAAAAGCCAGCTGAGAAAATGGGCGTGCTCGTCAGCGCGGTCGTGTCCATGAAATGTGTTGCCGAGATGCCAGTCGGCGGTATGTATGAGTTTCATAATGTCGCGAACTTAGATGAAACGCAAAATTACGCTTTTTTTAGGGATGTGGAAAGGATAGTTTTCTAAAAAATTGGCAGAATTTCAGCGCAACGAACGGGCGAAACAGATGGGCGCGATGGGCGGGCGCGACGGAGCAGTGAAGAATGATGCCGACGCAAGATGAACACGACATCATCGGAACAAAATCGGCAACACCCTCCATCAGCAAACGCCGCGATGGCGCCCCAAAAAATACCGCCAAAGAATTTGCTGCCGTTTGCCACCCATTTTCGTCCACTTAGGCGGGCTTTCCAACCGCTTGGACAATAAACGAAAAAAGCGGGGTTGCCCACCTCTTTTATTATATGTACTTTTGTATGTGGAATTTCTCAGACATACGAATTCGTTTCGTAGCTCACAGAATGACAATTCGCCCTTGGACACTCGCTTCAAACGACGAAGCTTACCCGCCAAGGAGCAAAAGAAGAAAGAACGTATGTCACAATCTCAGACTCCAGGCAATCATGGTGGCTTGGAGAATATAGAGATAAAACACTCCCACCTGGGTCGAAGATGATCCGGGTGGGAGCTTTTTTTGTGCGAAGAAAGGGGAGGCGAAGCGAGACGGCACAGCGCTGAGGCCCGATTGAAAGTTAAGGGGGTTACTTACATGTTATCGATTTGCGGCCGCGAGTAATGCTGCTCGCGGCCGAAGGTAGCACGACCCGCGGCCGAAGGTAACGCTGCTCGCGGCCGCAAATCGATAACTTGGTATAGGCTGAGAGATTCCCGATGCGGACTTTGAAGGGACGGATTACACGCTTTTTGCGGCGGAGGATGGGACGAAGGTTTGACCCTTGGACGGCGTAACACCGAATTACACGAATTAACGAATTGTTTGCGGCGGAGGATGGGGCGCCAGCATTGTAGCTCACTTTGCTCGCAAAGTGAGGGGGACAGATATTTGGCAAACATTGCACTATAAACGCCCTACCTAAAAGGGCAGCGGTGCCGCAACCGACATGCTACCTGATTATAAAAAAAACTCGCAAGTGAGAACTTGCGAGTTTTTTTTATAATCAGGTAGCATTACACCATTACTTACCGATAATCTTTTCTCCTTGACTGGTGATGTAGATGTGACCTTTGACAAGGTGTTTCACTTGTCGGCCTGTAAGGTCATAGTAGCGTATCGGACCATTCTTGTCACTCGTTTCTTTGATGACATTGTTGTTAATTCCTGTCACATCTGGAGAGAGATTGTAAGGAATGGCCAACTGTGCGGTCAGGTTAGAACCGTCAAGGGTGTGTGCTTCGACAACAATGCTGCCTTGACCACCCAAAGCATTTGTAAATAAGAGTTCTCCAGTAGGCAACAGTTTGGCAACGTCTGCCCCATTCTTGATGTGCCAGCTGATTTTGCTGATATCGGTGAATGTTGGCAATACAACAGCCAAGAGATGAAGGCTACGTTGACCATCAGAGAGCTGTGAGTTTGATTCCAAGGTAGTAAGTTTCAAACTGTTGGCAAATGTCTGAGTTGCAATGGCATCAGAAGCTGCAACAACGTTAGACCAGGACTGACGTATGATGTCGTCGGCTGTGCTTGGTGCAAAAGCCACGGCGTAGTAATATTCGTCGGCTGTGCTGGCAGTGGCATCAATGTAGTTCTGCATGTTGCCGTCAACACGGGCAATCTCCTGACAGTTTTTAGGAGTGGTACCGCGCAAAATAATGTACTCGTCAACATCAAGGCCTTCGTAAGCGTTCCATAAGAGGTTTATTCCTTTGGCACACTGATTGAGAGAAAGATGAAGCGGCGTGTGTGTTGTTGAACTCTCACTCGTTTGAACACCATTATCGGCTACATAACGCACGCGGTAGCTATAGGCTTGGTGTGTATTGTCGCAGGTGGTGTCAATGAAGCGAATTTTGCCTGTTCCATTATTGGCAGTGCCAATCACTTCATATTGTTTTGTCAGCGCGTTCTGACGGCTCACTTCTATCGCTTTGACAGTTCCATCCATTGGCGCATTGACAAAAAGCATATAATTAGTCCCATTGGCAGACACAAATTTGATGGCGGGTTGAGGCAACGTGTTTCTATAAACGTAAGCTTCAGCTGTGTAGACTCTTCTCTCGCCGTTGACTATTGCGTCATAAACCACTTCGACGAAGCCGTCGGTGTGGAAATAGAACGTGGCAATGGAATCGCCTTCTGTGTATTGAACAGAATAATCACTTCTGTTTCCAAAATACAAATTTGCGGCTTGCAGACGACGTACAGCCTCGGGTACCTTCACCTTGAACGGAGCTTCCATATAGATGCCATCGCCGAGATGGATTGTCATATCGACGGATGGATTTACGTAAACCTGCGTGGTATAAGTGTTACCATCGGCTTTGAGTGTGACGGTTTGTGCTCCGGCTTCAGCCCAGTTGATTTTATATTTGCCGTTACCCAAATCTTCAACGGATTTCGAATGTGTGGCTTCAAGGCTGAATGACGATGCTTTGGGACCGACATATTTCACGGTGGTTGGAATGTCGAGGTCGCTTGTGGCTTGTTCCACTTCAATGAAGTTTTTGCCGTTGATGGTCACCGCTGTTGGAGTTGTCATCGGTGAGTGTTCGCCCATAAGGTCAATAGCTTGCACCTGCACTTCGTAGGTTTCGCCCTCTGTGAGAACGGAAGCTGGAATCAGCATTTGAGTAGAGCGTCGGTAATATATGCCAGAACCGATGGTCGCTTTGTCGCTCAATCCGTTCATAGGTGAGATAAGGAAAGCGTCATCCCCCGTTTGTCCTTGACGTTTTACACTTACATTATAGCGCATTTGCTTGGCTGGAGTCTCGGCATCGTAAGCATCAGCCCAGTTGATGAAGAGACCTTGTTCCGTTTGGCGAGCAACGACGGCCGCAGGAGCCAAAGGAGCTTGATTGGTAATCTTCGTTTCCAAACCGTTTGGAAATTCGCCATTGGCCAGCGGTTGCCAATGATATTCATCTAAATTTTCAAAATAGCTTATATCAATAACCTTATAGTTAAAGCCTTCATACATCATGACAACTTGTTCAGAGAGCACAATGTCTGGGAAACCGTTGTTGTCTAAATCGACAATGCAACGAAGCCTGTCATTTTTGACGTTGATACGTACTTCCTGGTCACAAATCCATTCACTCTGCGGTCTGCCTTTAACGATGACAAATTGTTTCGCTTTGCTGTCGAAATAGTAGCCATCGACCAGGCCATCGGAATTGAAGTCGGCCACACCTGCAAGTTCTTTACCGCTAAAGATATCAGGCTTTGAATATGTGATGTCTGCTTGCGGTGTCTTGAAGGATACTTTCGTCTTCCCCATACCATCAAGCCAAATGAGGTCGGGGACACCATCGCGATTCACGTCGTAGAAACCGACGATTTTAGCTCCATATAAATAGGAATCCCAGTAATTTTTATTGCTGAAATGCAGGTTGTCGCCTTGGTTGACGAGGGGTATATTACGATCGTCCAATATGTCGAAATATCCATCGTTGTTTAAATCAACGACATACTTCATTATATATCCTTCATAGTCGGCTTTTTTCTCATATTCATAGTCGCCATCACCTTCGGCCATATTGATATAGAGATTGCCCTTATTCACATTGTCGATATAAAAGTCGGGAAAACCGTCACGGTTATAGTCGAGAGGCAGATAGGTCTCAGCGTCTGCGTATTCGAAATCTGAATTGAAACTCAAACGCAGCTTTTCGTACTCACCTTTAGGATTACGCTTCAGAAATGGGCTTATTTCTAAATTTGTTTCTGTCATAATTTCTGCTGCACCATCCTGATCCATGTCTACCATGACTGTAAGAATGGACTTATCTTTCGCACTACCGCGAAATGGCAAGATGAAGGAAGACGTTGCATTGCTTTCCATGTCTTGACCATTGGCTTTGTGCATGATGACCTTGATGGGGTGTTCTCCCGCTTTTGTGAAGAAGGCATTGATTTCTCTTCCGCCAGCGTGTGTGGCCGTAATTTGTGCATTCGGCAAAATCCATTCATAGGTGGCACCAGCTTGTGGATTGAGCACACGTAATGAAAGAGTGTCTGACGTGGCATATCCTTCGCCTATCGGGGCAATGACAGGAGCGCTGACTTTGTGCACGTAAACGGCTTCATCCGACCATTCACTTCCTAAACGCCCAGCATCGATGGCTTGAACAGATACGTAGTAGGTTCCTTCTGCCAAGTTGTTGGTGTTAAGGAAAAATTGCAGATTGCGACCCATTTCGCCTTCAAGCAAGTTGCGACGCGTGCCGTCTGGCAAGGCATTTGCACACATGATGTCGTTTCCTCCAGGTGTGCTGCCGATGCGCAGTTCGTAGGTGAGGTCGCAAGCTGAAGTCTGGGCATCGTGTCCGCGCTGCCAGGTTATTTTAAGTTGGTTGCTGTTGGGCTGATAGATAAGCTGTGGACGATTCATTTTGTCGGGCCGCGTATTTACGCTGGCACCTTCAAGAGGATCACAAGTCACTTCTTCACCAATATAGGATTCTGATTTAGAATAAATTTTCTTGGGGTGAACCATTTCAGTGATGCCATCATGGTTGAAGTCGGCTAAGAAGAGCGTATAATGCGCAGGCAATGGTGTTTTGCTGAGACTCAAATTGGCAGCAATATGTATCAAGGCATTTGTGGCGTAAAGCTCATAAAGGCCATCACCATCGTAATCGGCGCAGCTTTGTCGTACCTCATAAATGCCCTCAATATAGCTTTCCTTCTTTTTGAAATTTCCTTTGCCGTCATTGCGCAGGAATACGAAGTAGGTGGCATTCGCACTTCCATCGGGTACAAAGAGCAAGACATCAACATCGCCGTCTTTATCAAAGTCGCCGAAGAACACATTCTGCAGTTTGCCATTAGAAAATATGGTTTTGGGAGCTGAAAGACTTCCATTGGTTTGTGTGATGTAGAGATTGACCTTGTCTTTGGTAAAGTCAAGGAAGTCTGCTAAACCATCGCCATTGAAATCAGCGGAATAAATGCGACCGTCGTGGGCACTTTTGAAAAATTCGCCTCCGCCTAAATTATAATAAATGCTTTTCTTGAAATAGAAATCCATCTGGCCGTCGCCATTGAAATCGGCCACATACATCTCGTTGTTTTGTTCAGGTGTGAAGGACTGAGGCTTTGCATTGCCGCTCTTCACCAGTTCAAAATCGGGCTTTCGTGATTTCACAAACATACCCTGTCCCAAACTTGTCACGTTGCCGTTACTTCCACCGTTGGTGGCACTATTCCAGCCGCCTCCCGTTGAAGCCTTGATATCGGAGATGGCACGTTGGGCAATGCGGCTGGTGTCGCTGGTAACGCTCATTCGCTCTTCCATTAAACTGCCATCAGCCTGCAGTTTGAGAACTTTAATATAATTCTCTCCAATGTATGAATCTTCAAAGCAGATGTCTGATATGATTTCTTTTTTCCCATCACCATCGAAATCTGCAGTGAGAGCCGTGTAAATAGAATGTTGTTTATTAGAATGGGTATATTTAGTGGTATATGGGATTCCTGTGCAAAGGTTGGTGAATCCATTACTGCCACCCATAAGCATGAGATTGTCCGATGCGATTTGTTCTATGCGTGGAGATGATTCATTTCCGTTGCAGCCGCTGGGAAAAGATTTATGTGCGGTTGGCGAAAGGAATATAATACTCTTGGAAGAGTTTGGATAGTAGTTGATGGCCATGTCTATGTGTCCGTCTCCGTCAACATCATAGGCTGTTTTTTCACCAAATCGAAGTTGATATGCACCCCCTTCGCCAGGTATATAATTGCGCTTGTCGGAAAAAACAGGTAAGCCATACCCATTACCATTCTCGCCTCCCCAGCATATCGCGGCATCGTTAAGTTTGTTGTCTGGCACATGAATGTAGCAAGCAGACCATGGCACTTTGTAGGAAGAAAGCTTGTCCAGCCATTCGTTGTATGCATTACTATTGTACTCAGACATATAGTATATGCCACGCTCTACAAACAGATGACGCACTGCAGAAATGTCACCTCCTGCGGCATCTTTATAGAGCGATTGAACACCTAAAACAGGAAATTCTTGCCCGCCATAGGTGAGTTTGGTTGGTACATGCACATCGGTAACATTAGGAACTCCCGTCACCACCCATCCTTCGGAGATGGAATTGTGGCTGTATTCATCGTCTAATTCAACATACCCTGGCCTGTCGTTGCCGCAAAGGTAGGTAAAAACAAAGCCGTTTTCGCTATGTTTGGTTTGATTGGGTATGCTTCTACCCCCCCCCAATTTGCGCACAAAGCGGCAATCCGCCCATAAGCAAGGCAGAACTGAGGATTAGTGGTTTAAACCACTTGCCCTGTGTCTTTTTACTTTTGGTTGTCATATTACTTGAAAATTAGTCAGCAGCTTGATATTTAATGAGATTTAATGGTGGTGGAAAAATAACTTGGGCTGTTTTGTCCTGTGTTTTTTTCGACTTTGTAACTTCGAAGAAGGAATGTAATAGGCTACATGTCTGAGGAAGCACCTCAAAAGAATTTGATACCCTCTTATCTTCTCTACAAAAAAAGTTCAAGCTATTTGTCTTTCATATCATAGGGAAGCAAAGAACAATGACATACGCACATGCCAAAGAATATCTTAGCTAAGCGCTGCTGAAGCTTAAGCAAAGTATTTCGGCTTATCAAGGCAAAGGTAATTATAAATTATTGGAAAGCTTGTGTGTTTTTTAAGAAAATGAAATCGTTTTCAAAAAAAACATAGAATTGCTTCGCTCAAACGGAATGGCTTTAGAAAAGTTTTCCTGAAACGCATCTGGCGGGGAAGCAGGTGTTCAATATAAGGTAATAAAGCCTGTCGGTTGGGAAATTCCCGATGCGGACTTTGAAGGGACGGATTACACGCTTTTTGCGGCGGAGGATGGGGTGAAGGTTTGGGCCTTGGACGGCGTAACAACGAATTACACGAATTGACGAATTGTTTGCGGCGGAGGATGCGGCGCCAGCATTGTAGCTCACTTTGCTTGCAAAGTGAGGGCCACGAACACGTAGCGAACATGATCAGCGCTTTGGAGCATAATCTTGTTATTTTTCAGGCCATGCTTGGCCGCCGCAATATTCGTCCCCCTCACTTTGCAAGCAAAGTGAGCTACAGTGCTTCGCCTCAGACCTCCGTCGAATGTTCGCGCATCGCCGCAGGCAGCGATGCCGCAATCGATATGCTATTTGGTCTAAAAAAAACAAGGTTGGTAGAGAGGCGATAGCGTCCCTGAAAGGGAGGGTGCTTAAAATTGAAATATCAAAGGTTAGCGGTAGCGCCCTCGCAACGGAGATTTACACTGACCCGCACAATCGTCTGTTGCGGCGCCAGCATTGTAGCTCACTTTGCTCGCAAAGT
>OARX01000171.1_pt1 | contig 12899 bp, 9 predicted proteins | sample 1494841 | NCBI WGS metagenome assembly OARX01 (sample SAMEA3360670, study PRJEB22359) | human gut metagenome | biome: ENVO:urban biome; feature: ENVO:human-associated habitat; material: ENVO:feces | place: Bangladesh | collected 2011 | reverse complement strand
CTCTATCATCTGTGATGAGTTTGATACCCTTTACTTCTGCTCCTCTACCAGTATTCCTGATAGATCCTAATGCTCTTAACGAGAAGGACGGACTCATTCCAGCTTCAAGCTCAGCGTTGAACTCTTCTCCCTTATCATTAAAAGTACCGAAAAAGTTACCCATTACAAGATCACCATCGGTCCAGAATTTAGTATAGATACATACACAGTTATTTGGGTCGATAGTCTGCTGTCTTGTAAGATCTTTAGACATTGGGTGACCATTCTCACCTCTCATGTTTCCAGTTGAAATTAACTCAATCTGTCTTGGGGCTACTAATTCTGGAAACAAATCTCTAGAATCATAAAAACGGCCATTACGGTTTTTCATATTAGCTTCTTGTAATACACCCTCAGCTAATACTCTTCCATCTCCGCGTTTCTCTATAATTTTTGCTGGCATCTGATTTTCTGTAGTAGCTGTTTCGATTACTACATAGCCAAGATCATTCGATAATTCGCTCATCTATATATTTCCTCCTTTATTATATTTACACTATTATACGAATGTTGTGGCTACCCATATATACATGAGAGGTCTAATTGATACCCTCAACACTATAATAAATTTAGATTAAAGGAGGGTGTTATAATATGAGAAGTCACGGATCCATGATTGCTAGAAATGTACAAAATAGAGTTCGGCGATTATCTATGGAAGTACCCAAATATAATTCTCGCATAAAGGTTACTAACGAATCAGCTATCACAGCAATATTGCCATTGACTGATGGTAAGATTGATTCTAATAGTTTCGATTTTGCATTACATGTATTAGAAAGTGTAACCAATAAGTCTACCTCACGGAAAGTTGCAAAATTCATTGCCCATGAAATTGCATTAGGATTAGATCCTAATGTGAATATTTCTTTGGAAAAATATGATATCCCGGAAGAGAGTAGGGCTATTGTTGAAGAAGCAGTATCGGAAGCTGCTGTTTGTCAGCGTATAATCAATAATCAAAATATGCTGAACAAAAGATTCAATACCGATGAAATTGTAAGGGAGAATAAGTATAATACAGATAGAATTATATCTGAATTATGCGAATTGATTGATACTTATAATGTACCTGCTCATTATAAGTATAATGTCGCTTTAGAGAATATAGTATATATCTTAAGCAAAAATCACGTAGAAGTTCCAAGCGATGATTACCTTGCAAATGTTATTACTGAGTATTTTCTTTTCAGAGATGAAGAAATTAGCGATAATGTATATCAAGCATATCAAGATGTGCTTAGAGAAAATTCTGTACTTACTTTATCAGACCCTACTGATTTAGTAGAGAGTTTCTTAGAAGCTTCTGGCACGCATTATACAGATCAGACAAATTCCTTGTTTGAATGTATGGACGATCAGTTCATCAAAGAATCATTTGAGAAAGCATTCAATTCAATCAAAGTAGAAGCAGATGCTGCTGATTATATCGATGAAATGGATGCTTATTTTGAATCAGATGAGGATATCACTACTAAAGATAAAGGTATTATGATCTTTACTCTTAAAAACCTTCCAAACTGTAAAGCCGGAACCAGTAGAGATTTTGTTAATATTAAAGCTAAACAGACACTGGGTGATGATATCTTTGACGGTATTGATTCTCCAGAAAGTATTATTTCTAGTTCCAAACCTATCAATGAGAAACCAGATCCGTTTAACTATACTTCATTTTATGAGAATTTGTTCTCAGAAAGTGATGATTTCAAATATGCATCTACAGATAATATTCCTAAAGTGATTGAAAAATTTAAAGCTGAACAGGATAAGTCCCCTAATAAGGTAGCAGCATTTATCCGTAAGCTTCATACAAAATCACCAGAAAGTATTATTGATGGAATGCCAAATATCATGGGATTAACCAGAGGATGTATTCTTATTTGCGTTGCAGGTGCTACACCTATTGGACCTATTATTGCTGCTATCTTAGGATTAGTAAGTTGGCTTATCTCCAGAGATATTAACGAGAAAGATGCTAAGAGATTAAAGACCTGCATTACTAATGAAAAAGAGAAAGTTCAAAAGAAAATGGATAAAGCTTCTGGTAAGAGTAAAGATGAACTGAAAAAGTATTATGATGATCTTGATGCTTGTGAAAAGAAAGTTCAAGATTATCTTGAAACACTTGCAAATGACAATGAGGAGAAAGATGATTCTTCTGACGATGATGACGATTTCGATTTTGGCGATGATGATTTCGAGTTCGAATCAGCACAGGGAATTGTTGATGTGGCAAATTTCTTAAGTATTTGCGAAAGAGTTGCCGATCAAAGCACGATTAAATTTAATATGCAACTTATGTTTGAAGCTGCTAATGCTACAGGTGTAGTTTTCGATCTTAGTGATATTTGCAACGCTGCATCTGTTTGCCAAGATACATGTACAAAAGCTATCAATAAAACTATATCAGAATCATCACAGATTGATGTAATTAGACCACTCTTAGAGGCAAGAGAAAATCTTAGCACGTCCAATGTAAAAATATCATCTCCTAAGGATGTAGTAGCTATGGAGATTGCTAATGATACTCTTATTGAAGCAGCTGAGATCGTAAATGAAAAGGTTAATCTTAATACTCTGAAATTGGCTTTACAGAATGGAAAAGCTAAACTTAAAGATCTTAGTATGAAAGAGAAATCTATGTGGCAATCTGCTGATGCACAAGCTAGTGGAATGATGAAAGGTATTGAAAAAGCTATGACTTCTGATAGAAGAGAAGCTATCATTAAAGGTAATATCATTCCATCATTCTCTAAGTTATGCAAATCAGCTATTGCATTATCTGGAGTTGGAATTGTTTTTGGACCTGCTACTGCAGCTGTTGCAGCTTTGGGTGCTCTTGGAGTTTCTGGTGCTTTAAATGCCAGAGAGAAGAAATTGCTTATGGACGAAATTGATACTGAATTGAAAGTAGTGGAGAAGCAAATAGAAATCGCCCAGAATGATGGAGATATGAATCAGTATAGATTCTTATTAAATTATCAGAAAAAACTTACTAGAGAATATCAGAGAATTAGATATGGTCTTAAAGTATCAGGTAGAGATATTCCTAGTGCAACTATTCCGGGACAAGGAGGACGCGACTAATGAGTTTATTTGATGCTTACTTACAGCAGTTTATTCTTGAAGATAATGGTCCTGATGATGATGAAGATCAGAATATCCAGGATCAGGATACTAATACAGATGACGATACCCAAGATCAGGGCGGAGACAATAATGAAGACACTCAAGATGCCGGAGACGATGATGATGCGGATGAATTTTCTATGGACGGCGATGGAGATGATTCTGAATCAAATACTGATGATGACCCTGATGCCGATGTAGCTGCACAATCTGATGATGGTGGAGATGCTGCTGATCAGGGTGGAGATGACAATGGAGGTTCTGATGACGAAGATGAGTTTTCGATGGATGGTGGAGATGATGATGAAGGATCCTCTGACTCAGAGAGTGATTCAGGGAACGATGACGGTGGGGATGCTACTGACTCTGGTGGTGGCGATTCTTCCGACGAGAATAATGACACCGACGATGGTGGAGACGAGTTTTCGATGGATGGTGACAATGGAGATGCTGACCAAGGCGGGGACGATGATAGTACAAGCGATGGAACCGATTCCGGAACAGATGTAGATGATAATGGTGGAGATGACAACGATCCATCTTCAAAATTGAAATCATTAGAAGATTCTATCTTTAATCAGCTTAGCCCAGAGCAGCAGAAATCTAAGATTAAAGAATTGAAGAATTTATATGATGATGTATATGACAGATGCCAAACTGTTATCAATATGGTAGCTAGTTCCGAAAAAGACCCGCAACATGCCAAAGTATACGATTATGTCGTTAACAGTCTAGTAGATCTCCAGAAATACATCCGAGATTATTTATCATCAATATTTGACAGCAAAACCTATATTGAAAATATGACCGAACTACAAAAATATTTAGCCATTCTTGATACGGTTTCTAACGTATTTAAAGAAATCAAAAATAGTATCAAAGATGACGATAAATAAGTCCGGTAAACTGGCGATTTATAACAATATAGTAATTTAATTCAAAAATTAAATAATTGGAGATAGAAAGGAGAAACAAAGCTATGATTATTGGCGACGCACCAAGACTTAATATGTCTGATAGCTATAAACACAATGAAATGCATAACTTTGCTGAGTCATATGTTGACCTGACACAGGGACTGATGACAGAAGCAGGAGTAGATATTTATGGTGAATCTGGTAGAGCACTGATGCTTGGAGCATCTAACGAAGCTCTGAAGAGATTCTTCGTAGAAAATTCTTATGATCCGGAGGGAATGACTCCAGATGAAATTGAAGATCACGTACTGACAATGGAGCAGCAGTATGACAACGACCGCCAGGGACTTCTGGAGCACGTTGCCGGAGCTTATATGAATCCAATGATCGGTATTTCAATCCCGATGCACAAGTTCATCCTTATGAACATGGTATTCGATAAAGGATCAATCCCGAAATTTGTTGCAACAAAGCCGAAATTCACAATCTCAATGGAATATCGTATCCTGGTAGATACGGAAGGAAACGAAATCGATATGTTCCGTGATCAGAATCTGATGACAGATGCTATCGAGGCAACAGCAAGAGAAACAGAATTCGAACTTCCGGCGCTTCCATTTACAGATGACAATGAGATCGTTCATACATATCTTGGAGGACTTGGTGGAGCAGATCACCTGTCTGTAGAGACAAGAGTGTCAGCTTTCAAGATTGAAGATCAGTATTTTGAAAAAGGTGATATCCTTCCGGATGAAACAACAGGATACATTGAACCGGACGGAAAAATTGCAGATACACCAGGAGTACATCCGGTATGGGTACGCTGCAAATTCCCATTCGCACCGGCATATGGTGATATTGAAAGATCATTAATGGCTCAGATCAAATATGAGTACAAGGCTCAGGAAAAAGGTCAGGTCGTTATGAAGACAGTTTCTGACTATGTATCAGGAACAATGCAGGATGACAGATTAAACATCCAGCTTCTCAAAGGAAATGTAAAAGGACTTCGTGTAACATCACGTCTTGATACATCAAATGCTCGTCTTACAACATGCTCTGTAAGATGGCATGAGAAAACAGATATTGTTGAAATTCCAAATGCTATTCCGATTGACTTCACAATCAGTCCGGAAGAAACAAAGGATATCGCAGCTCTGTACAATGTAAATCAGGTTACAAAACTGATGAGCATGGTTAAGACTGTTCTTGCCAACTACAAAGATGACAAGATCAGAAGAGAACTTGATTACTCTTACAAGACAATGGATGTTCGTTCTAAGAGTTACTCTACGTTCGACTATGCACCTCGTGAGGGATATCATGGAGATCATGTTGAGTGGAGAAGAAATACATTCTTCGATTACTTCGATCAGCAGATGACACATCTGTATCAGGTACTTAACGATCCAAACATGACAGTTTCTGTATTCGGTGATCCGGACCTTATCCGTCGTATTACTCCAGTAGAGTATTCATACCAGACACCTTCAAACATCGGACCGGTGCAGCTTGACTTCACAAAGACAGTTGTTACATCTGACACAAGAGTATACAACTTCATTGGTTCTGATAAACTTCGTGGATCTACAGAGTTCATCGTAATTCTGTGTCCGAAGGGAACAGATCGTATCATCTACAGAATCTATGATTATCAGATGTACATCAGTAACGAAATTAGAAATGCAGATAACCCGGCTCTGCCGAACGTACACGCTTTCGAGCGCTGGAAATTCGTAGAGTATCAGCCAGTTCAGGGTCGTATCAATATCTTACATCCGACAGGACTTACAGATCATTACGACTTCATTCAGGTTAAACAGTTATAAAAATAAATGCAGGATTCCCCTTCCCGATTATGGGAAGGGGATTTTAATTGTGCAACATATTTATAATAGGATCCTGATAGGATTTCTATTGTCACAATGCATCTTTTGTTAGCCTTAAATTGTTGGGACAGTGTCCTTATTTTTCATTGTGACCTTTCTTGCGGGTAGAGAGTCTGGGGTAATTCCCAGACTCTCTTTGTTATTTACTTTACCCTAGACATGCAAATAAAACATGTAAAGGAGCAATTGCCATGTATAATAGTGTAAAATTTGGAAATATTGCGGTCAAGTATCAGGCTGGTATGTATATGATAGAGACTGCTAATGGTGACAATAAACGCCCACAATATAATGAATATAAGAAGGGACAATCAATATCAATACAGCTTCATAATCCATTCCAAGATCAGTCTATTGTGCGGTTTGTACGATATGATCCAAACGAGAGAAAGATTTATCTCAAGATACGCGAGGATGATATATACGAGTGTTCTGAGGAAGAATTTCATAAATTAGTTGGTATTCGTAAAGATGCTGATTTTGTGATAGGTGTTCCAGAACCAGTTATGATAGATGCTAAAACAGGGATGCCGTATTCTAATATAGCAACTGATTATGTATTTTTATATGAGCTGGATGGATATGAATGGGATCTATTCAAATTTATTCATGCAGATTTTTCTAAAGAAGATGAGGTTGCTATTATAATGGATACAGAATCAACCCCTCATGACTATAAGATTCTTAAGTTCACCAGAAACGATAATGGAACTTATACTATAGATAATCCTCCTACTCTTCATTTACGTGATTATCATAAACGTTAATCTGAAACATCAGCGTAATGGAAATTTAGAAAGGAGAACTAGTAATGCTTAATCAGACAAAGAATTTTACTGATATTTATAAATGGATTGCCGATATTAGATCTGCAGCAAATGATCAAAACCCGTTAAATACTGTAGAACGTAGCTGTGCAGGATTAAAAAATGCATTAAACAAATCTTTACAAAATCTTCATTGCTTTGAAGTTAAATATACACCGAATTTTGATAAACAGTTTTTCGGAGTATACGTTACCCCGAGTGGAATTCCGGCAGATGAATTATCTAAGAAACTGCTTAAAGGATATTGTGATCTTGATGGGGAATTCACCCAATTTTCGTTCAATCAATATTCTCTTGAATTAGACGGAAAGCTTTTGAGAGAATTTGCATTCTTATCTACAGAGCAGCTGTGGGCTATTATTTATGCAGAGATTGCTACTGCTTGCGATAAGAAGGCTACAGAGAAATTAAGAAATATGATTGACTCTTATATTGCTCTCACTAGAACTCGCATCTGCCCGGATACAGTATTATCATACCCGCTCTTATTTGATATGATGTGCAGAATCACTATCCATAATATTACATCGTTATTTGCAAGATATGATGTACTTACTATGGATGAGATTCCTCAGGCTATCAGAGATGCTGGATTAGAATCTGTATATGCAAGTGCATTAGAAGCATTAACTACTGCTGGTATGAAACCAGATGAAGTTGATACTAGCGGAGTTATGATGGACTGGTATTTCAATAACTATACAGCTTTCGATAACAATAGATACGTTGAGTTTATGCTCAGAGATTCTATGAGTATCGAAGCTTCTTCGTTAGTACGGAATATGTGTTTCAATGCACTGAAACAAATCACAAGGGTGACTGCTGGAGATTATAATTATTATTCAGTATCAGTAAATGAAGCAGGTAAACGTAAAGGATTATTATATCAGATGAAGAGAAATGGAATGAAATCCATTGAAGAAGATTTATTTGAATACAATATGAGATTACGCAACGTAGAAACCCAGGATGATGCTATTCTTCTTATGAGACAGATCAATTCAAGAATGAGTATTCTTGAAGATTATCTTAGAGAAGAAGATATGGATGAAAAAGATCGTGAACGCTGGGAAGACTGTTATAAGAAGTATCTTGAATTGCGAGAAGCATTATCGAAAAAGACTGTATACAATAAAAAGATGTATGGTCTCTTTGTAGATTATAATGCTTTAACAGAATATGTCTCAGTCTGGACAATTGATGAATACTTATTATTAAAAAAAAAAGATTTTGGGTATAGGGAGAAATCCCTATACCTTTCTTTTATATTAAATTTAGAGCTCTTAAATGATGATAGTTTAACATTTTTACTACATGTGCAAATGGCAAAAATCTTCCACAATTGCACATATGATAATCTCTTACTGATTTTTCTATAGGTCCATGATACCATGATTTAAAATCTGCTATATAAACCATATTATATGTGCCATCCCAATGTATTGGGCAATTTGCGTATTTATTCTTAAAGTATTTGAAATATGAATATCCAGTGTATGTTATAGTTCCGAGATTAATTCTAGCTTCTTCTCTTGCTTCTGTTTCTACTTGATATTTATATGATCTATTCTTTTCAATAGATCCACCTGGTATCCTATATCCATTATGTATTGGTGTAATAAATACATCATCAAATTTATCGAAAATAAATACTTCAACTCTAGCTCTGAATAACATTCCAGGATGATCACCAAAAGTAATTATACTATTCCAATTATTATCAATATCATAAAAACCGCCGCTCTCGATGATTTGTTGTGTTGTTATCGACTTGTCCTTAGGAGTTCTCTTCTCAGCTTCTGACAATTTTTTCGCCCCCTCTAATTTAACCTATTTACTATATTGTGGGAATAATAATTCTATTGTAAAAGTATAAAATTATAATTGTATATTATAACTATGATACACATATTACTATAAGAGAAAAGGAGACAATACGATGGAATTTAACATGATTCAGCACAACGATGAAAACCCATTTAGATTTAATGGGTTTACAGTTAAAAAAGGAAATTGGTACGGAACTGGATGGGGTAATGTACCAGTAGTAACAGCGGGACACCGAAGTAAAGGAAAGGTTCTATTCTTTATTGGTGATGGCACCACTTGGAATGAGGTTTGGATTGACGAAGACGATAGGCGTATTCCTATCGACGTCAGTCAATATATTTACGCTAAGTATAAACAGCTAAACGCTAGTCTTAGACGTAAGCGTAAAGAATAAAAAGAAGGCAGGGTACGGGATAAAATCCGTACCCTAGTTCTCTGTAAAAGTAGCTGTTTTTCTTTTTTTTTGTTCGGAGTAAAACGTGAGAAAAATCATTTATTCAAGGATGTACAAAGTTGTATAATAGAAAAGCGGCAGAAATTTCCGCCCGATCCTGCAATCTACCGCTAATCTATTACTTTATTGTTATCTAGTTATGAAGAAACAGCTATCATCCATCTTCATATAATAACCAGGATTAGTCTCTTCAAAAGATTTCTTTGCATATTTGTAGATAGTTTCTCTGCAAGAAGCAAAATAATCTGGATTATCTACTTTCGTAATGTTCCATCTAATTACTGCAAATGAATTAGATCCGAGATATGGTTTCATTACTGTTTCGAAAGCTTCGCAATAATCCCTGCACGCTACTATTTCTTTTGAGATAGCTTTACGTGCTTTATCTGCAGCTTGTTCTAAATCTTTAGAATCTGTGCTATTCACATCATCAGCTTCATTATTACTTTTTTGTCCAGTAGAGGTGTTTGCTGAAAATGAACTAGCATCGTAAGACCCTACGTCAGTATAATCTCCTAGATCTGACTGCACATTTTGTTTTTTAGATTTTTTTATTTTTAATTGCCGTGCTGGATTTTTGAAATACTTTACATTATCTCCAGCTTCATTGATAGAATTGTATACTGTCCCACCATAGCCGATCAATGATTCTGATAATGTATCGTATACTGATCCTTCTTTAATATATAACTTTCCAATATTTCCTACAGAAAGATCAGGCATTTCCATACATCCTCTGTAGTTACTTGTTTTAAAAATCTCATTAATAAACCTGATAAATCTCTGTAATTCTTTAGCAGATGATTCCGAGTCAATAGTATACTCTCCAAAAACCCAACCTTCATTAGTTGGTTCTACTGCTCTACTTTTACAGAATTTCATCTGATTTTCTTTTTTGAGAAGTTTTAATTTTTCCCTAGCCATAGCAGCAGATATTTTACAATCTTCTGATAATGTAGGATTTAATTCCCTTACAATAGCACTCTCATCCATTGCAGATTTGAGTACCATATAATATCCGCTATCCGTAGTTTTATCTATCTTGAATCCATAAGATTTATATGTATGAATAGCAATCTCATTGTTCTTCTGAACTGCTAATCTAGTAGCACCTAAATTCTTTACAGCTACATCAAGAACTTGTTTTGCTAATCCTTGCCCTTTATAAGATCCAAATACTTCTAAACCTTGAATCCATTTAGAATCATCATCTTTCTCTTCTACATTAACCATAGCTACCAACTCATTGCCATCGAGCCATACATATCCTTTAGTATGATTATTTACTTTAACATGAGATAATCTAGGGAATTCTTTTTTATATACTTGAATGAATGAATCAGATATTCCCATCTTAGAATACGAAGATAATGAAACAGTTTTTTTACTTCCCATATCTTTTGCTGTTGAGTCTGAGATCCCTTCATACAATACATCTGATGGATCATACTGGTGGTGTTTAATATCCTTACAATGACGCTCTGTAATTTTATAGTCATAATTATAGAAGTTGAATCCTCTATTTACAAGAGAAATATTGTCAAGATTTGTAATATCTTGAGGTTTCCACAGTGAAGGGACTTTAGATAATTCCTGGGCCTTAGAAACAATCTCCATAACAAATCTAGAACAGAACCATTTTTCATGATCCTCACTATCATTATTGAACCAGATGTCAATCAGACCCTTGATGTCATATTTAAGTTTATCTTTCTTATCAATAAAGTACTGTAATCTTTCTTTCATAGATCTGTATGCTTTATTCGACACATACATTACATAGACACTGTATTTTGCTGAGTATTTATCAAAGAATTTATCTTTAGGACTGTTTACAGCAAAACCAGTTCCATGCTCTCCATTTCCTTTAGACCCAAAAGAATATAATGGATCTAATTTAGAATTAAATGCAATACATGCATGTGAAAATTCATCTCCAGTAGCCTTTTTAATTACATTAGCTAAAGGAGTTCCACTGTGCATTAATACAATATATACTGGATTTTTGAATTGTTTATCATAGAATGCTTCTTCGCTGATAAACATATTATTCTCATATTTCATAATTGCACCTCACTTATCAAATTTATTTGGATGTGTCTTCACATAATATTAATAGCTACAGAGGCTATTAATATTAATTTCTTAAAGGAGGAAATATTATGGCACTTAATGGAATTGACATCAGTAATCATCAGCATGGATTAGATCTTAACAAAGTTCCATGTGATTTCGTAATCCTTAAAGCCACACAGGGAACAACTTTCGTTGATAAATACTGTGACGGATTTTATCAGACAGCAAAGAATGCAGGAAAATGCTTAGGTGTTTACCATTATGCTAGTGGTAAAGATCCTAAAGTAGAAGCAGATTTCTTCTTAAAAAATGTAGCAAACTACGTTGGAGAAGCTATTCTTGTACTTGACTGGGAAGCAGGAAGCAATGCTAGTTGGGGAAAGAATGATAAGGCTTGGATCAAAACATGGTGCGATTATGTGCATGAGAAGACTGGTGTAAAACCGATGGTTTACATTCAGCAGTCTGCTATGAGCAAAGCTCAGGGAATTGGCGATTATGGTCTTTGGATTGCTCAATATGCATCTAACAAGACTACAGGTTATCAGGCAACTCCGTGGAATGAAGGAAAATATACATGCGCTATTCGTCAGTATTCTTCAGCTGGAAGATTAAGCGGATGGAATGGCAATCTTGACCTTGATAAGTTCTATGGAGATAGAGATGCTTGGAAAGCGTATGCAACTGGTACTGTTACTGAAGATACTAAGAAAGATCCAACACCTGCACCTACTCCGACACCGGCCCCGAACGCTCCGTCAGGAACAACTCTTGACCTTGCATACGGTGTAATGACAAATAAGTATGGCGCTGGAGATGCACGTAAAGCTGCTCTCGGAACAAGATATCAGGAAGTACAGAATTTCATCGATCATATCTACAGCGCAAGTGTTGATACGCTAGTTGCTGAAGTAAAAGCAGATAAATATGGAACTGGTGAAGTTCGTAAAGTAGTTCTCGGATCTCGATATGATGAAGTTCAGAAGAAGATCAATGCTGGATCAAAGAAATCCAATGCGCAGATCGCTCAGGAAGTTTTGGAAGGAAAATGGGGAAATGGTGTAGATCGTAAGAAACGGCTTACTGCAGCCGGATACAACTACGATGCTATTCAGGCCATTATCAATTCTAAATCAAAACCTGCATCTACAGGTAAGGTATATTACACAATCAAGAGAGGAGATACGTTAGGCAGGATTGCATCAAGATATGGAACAACTGTATCTAGAATTTGCTCACTGAACGGTATCAAAAACCCTAACAATATCTTAGCTGGTAGAACTATTAGAATTAAATAGGGAAAAAGGTGTAGGGGTTATCCCCCTACACCTTTATTCTCATCTTTGGTTTTAGATTCTGCTTTCTCCGTTGATGCGTCTTCAGATTCTTCGTCATTTATCAATTCTTCAATTGTATCCGATATCGGTTCTGGCAAAGTTTTTTTTATAAATCTTGTCAACACTGCACCCATAAATTTGCTGTTTAATACTAGCGAAACAATCCATGGGCTCCACATACTCGTAACCACACACAATAGTACATATACGCTAAATGATAAGTTTACATATTCTCTGAGAGCACACATCGCAATAGTGGTAAAAACAGTCGACGCTAATACTTTTGAAATATCAATACGTTGTCTTGCGTTAACATTACCTACTATTTCTCTAATGGAAACTCCAATAATACTCAAAATAAATGTGACTGCAAATTTATTGTATAAGTAGTCGAGAAGCAG
>OARX01000169.1_pt1 | contig 13106 bp, 5 predicted proteins | sample 1494841 | NCBI WGS metagenome assembly OARX01 (sample SAMEA3360670, study PRJEB22359) | human gut metagenome | biome: ENVO:urban biome; feature: ENVO:human-associated habitat; material: ENVO:feces | place: Bangladesh | collected 2011 | reverse complement strand
GCGTCACCTAAGACCCTCTATCTAAATGCAAATTTACTAAAAACATTTATGCTGTGCAAATTTTCAATATCATTTTTTCCATTTGAAATAGTGATATAATAGATAACACATTGAGTGAGAGACATGAATCGCACATAGATTCTACCTTTAGAAAAGCTATATAATAAAGCGAAGTAACTAAGAAACTTGATAAACACTAAATACAAATGTATAAATCTAAGCCAGATTTATATAAATCTAAGCTGGGTTTATATAAATCTGGCTTGGATTTATATAAATCAGGCTTAGGCGTATACTTTATAATATACCTTATGCTTGTTTGTTAGCATAATAAGAAAAGAAACACACATATATCACTTTGGGAAGTGATATATGTGTGTTTCTTTATATTTAATGTTTAGGCAAAAACTATTTGCCTATTAATAAAGAAATATCTTATAGTCTTTGATGCTACCAGGAGCGCCCTGCTCTGCACGAGGAAGGTATTCGAGAGCAGAGATGGTCTGTATGCTACCAAGATCGATTACCAAGAGGTGTGGGAATCCACTACCCTTCACTGTCTGCCAATATGTAGACTCCTGAAGGTCGAACACCTTGTCGCCAGTATGGTTACCATTCTCCTCTTCGCTATCAGCATACTTGGTAGTCCAACTTTCTCGGCTCAAGCGCTTGCCATTGGCACCTTGAACATATAGCTCGGCAATAGCAGCAATATCGCTACCATCGTGCAAACTGCTACACTCAATAGCAAGATAACGTCCCTTGGCTGACTGACCGAACTTTACTGTTTGCCATCCATTACCAGAGTTGAAAGCACCCTTAGCGGCAGGAGTCATAGAGTTGAGGTCAGGCTTGTCAGCGATATTGTTATGTTTGTTGCTCTTTTCGAGCTGAAGTTTGTTTAGTTCTGGCTGTGCCTGTCCCCAAACAACAGCATTGCGTGGACCAACAACATCAAGAACAACAACCTCATTCCTACCCTTCTTCAACCAACATCCAGGAACATATAATGTCTGCTGAGGACCGATACTCCAAATACGTCCCATAGCATGACCATTGACATAAACCTGTCCCTTACCCCAAGTTTCAAAATCGAGGAAGGTGTCGCCAACCTTCTTGAGGTTGAAATAGCCACGGTAATATCCAGCCTTGCCTACAGCAATGGTCGACTTACCCTGCTTAGCAAGGTTGAGAGCATTGATAGCTGTTTGATAATCGTCAGGGATGGTACTATTGGTCCATGTTTTAGGCTTGATAGTATATTCATTATCGCCATCTTCGGTAGTGATGGTAACATCGCCAACGATACCCTTGAAGTCTTTGATGGCACGACCGAAGTTTATACGTCCCATACCTTCGACAAGAATCATAAGCTCATCACCTTTCTTTACAGCAGGTAGGTTTACTACCTTCTCATTCTTCACACGGTCTACCTTACCTATGTATTTTCCATTGAGGTACACCTGACCGAAGTCGTGAATGTTGGCAGAGAGTGTGCTTGCAGAAGGAATCTCTGGCAAGACACAGCGATACAACATAGACCCCCAGCCCATATCCATCTCTTCAAAAGTTTTAAGGCCAGACTTAGTAATAGAGTCAACACCAAAAGCAATAGGAGCAAACTCAGAGAGCTGGAACTTAGGAAGTGTGACAATGCCCATAGGAGCATTAGGAATGGCAGGCATTTTTTTGCCATCGTTATACTTTGCCATCATCTTACGAAGTTCATAGAACTTAGGTGTTGCAAGTCCCCACTCGTTGATAGGTGCATCATAGTCGTAAGATGTAACATCAGGAGCAAAACCTGGAGAATTGGCGCCAGCCCAATGACCGAACGATGTTCCACCGTGAGTCATATAGAGCGAGAAGCTGATACCCTTAGAGAGCATCTCGTCCATACCTTTGACCATATTCTTAGCAGGACGAGTTTCGTGACGAGCACCCCACTTATCAAACCATCCACTCCAGAATTCTGAGCACATCTTTGGAGCATCAGGACGAAGTTCACCAAGACGACGGAACTGGTTATCGATGTTGGCACCGGTACCAAAGTTCATTGTCCAAACAAGGTCGTCGAGACCATTCTTTGTAAAGTTTGACGACCAGTCGCATTGGAACAAAGCAGGACCAACAAGTTTACCATCGGCATTCTTCTTATACCAGTTGGCTTTCAGCACATCGCGTATTTCGCTAACATAAGCTTTGTCTTCGCCATAAGAGCCATACTCATTTTCCACCTGAACCATGATGATAGGACCACCATTCTGAATGGTCAGCGGAGCAAGCTGCTCGGCAACCTTCTCTTCAAAAATCTTCACACGCTGCATGAAGTAAGGGTCTTGCTCACGAAGGCGGATATCTTTTTTCTTCAAAAGCCACCAAGGCAGACCTCCCATCTCCCACTCTGCGCATACGTATGGACCAGGACGAACGATTACATACATACCATTCTTCTGAGCCAGACGGCAGAAAGCAGCAACATCATTATTGCCAGTGAAATCAAACTGTCCCTCCTTCTGTTCATGGATATTCCAGAACACATAGATGCAGACAGTATTCATGCCGAGAGCCTTGCACATTTTTATGCGATGGTCCCAGTAAGCTTGTGGGATACGAGGGTAATGAACTTCGGCAGCCTTTACAACAAACGGGTTGCCATTGAGTAAGAATGTGCCCTTACCAACCGTGAAGTCGCCTGCCTTTGGAGCAGCATCAGCAACCGAAGGTGCCATGGCCATAGTGACTGCAAAAGCAAGTGTAGTGAATAATTTGGTTAGTTTCATATATTTAATAATTGTATTAATTACAAGTTTCGTTGCAAAGATAGTGCAAAATATATGAAGAGCAAAGGTTTGAGAATAAAAATATAAGAATAAAAATATGAGTAGAAAGCAAAAGGTGGCGACACTTGATAGTGCCGCCACCTTATTATTATATAAATGGTATTGAACTAAAATCAATAACCAAAAGTTGATAACGAAGGATATTATTCCTTAACCTCTACCTTACGAGACTTGGTCTCCATCACAGTCTTCTCAGCCTTACCGTCAACGATGACGCAACGGTTCTTGTCATTCTCAGCGAATGGCTGAACGCTGTCGCCCTTAGAGTCGGTAGCGATACGGTTTGCATCGATATTGTACTTTTCAACAAGCTCTTTCTTGAAAGAGTCTGCACGCTTCTGAGCATACTTCTTGTTGAGAGCAGAAGTACCAGTGCCCTTGTCAGCATAACCTACAACAATGATAGTAGCATCCTTGTAAGTATTGAGGAAGTTAGCGATGCGGCTCATCTGAGCACTCTTTTCTGTAGACTCAGACTCACGGATAGCATAGAACTTCTCCTCGTGGAGAGTTACAGGTTCCTTCTTGTAAGTAGTATCAACAACTGTGATATACTTAGGCTCAGGCTTCTTCTCCTCAGTTACTACAGGAGCTGGAGCTACAACAGGTGCAGACTTCTTAGCCTTGTTGCCGAGACGTACGCTAACACCGAGGAACAAAGAAGTATACCAGTCGTGAGAACCATTGTTAAGACGACCATTGAACTGATCGTTGGTGTTGTCGGCACGATATTCAAGGTTCAAAGAAACATCCTTTGAGATAGCCCAATCGAGCTGAGCACCGAGACGAAGGTTTGGTGAGAACTTTGAAGAGTTGTTTGTAGGCATCTCCGACCAGTTCAAACCAACACCGGCAATACCGTAGAGGTTCAAAGCACGTGGCTTGCATGAAACCAAGTTGAGAAGATTTACCATAGCATCAAAAGAACCAGTAGCATACTTAAAGTTCTGCTTATCGCCAGAGAACTCGTTGTATACCTTTGATTTCCAGCCCTCAATTCCCAAACGAGTAGAAACGATAGAATTAATGTTGCGACCTATGCTGAAGCTATATACAGGCGAGATAAGATCAGACATACCTGGAGTGTTAGGGAGCTGAATGCCACCCTGAGCACTAAAGAACCAAGTTGGCTGGAATTCGCATCCACCACAGCAAGCCTTGCCTTCATTGTCGCAAGACTGAGCATTTGCTGACATTGCTGAAAGAACAGCTGTCAATGCAATAACAAATATCTTTTTCATTGTTAATTTCACTTTTTAATGATTAGAAGGGCAACTTAGCTGTGAGCTGCATACGCCAACGGCTGTAGTAGTCAGTGTATGAACGCATATCGAAAGAGCCCTTGTTTGTGAACTGATAACCTGTCTTCTTGCTCTCAACAACCGCACCTGCATTGTTTACCTTGTATACCTTCATGCTACCATAAGAAAGTGGTGAGTAGTAGTTGTAGCCACTCTGTGACAATGTAGCACCCCACTTCTTGTTCAACATGTTGGTGAAGTTGATGATGTCAAGACCAATCTGGATGTAGCGAATTTCCTTACCCCACTTGAAACCAAACTTGTGGTCTACGTGAAGGTCGAGACGATTCTCCCAATCCTCATTGTCGCAGTTGCGCTCGAAGTACTGTCCACGATGGTTCTTAACATACTTCTCGCTCGACAACCACTGTTTAAAGTCTTCACCCTGCTGCTCTGGAGTCTTTTTTAAAGCGCCTGTTTTCTTATCTGTTACAGGAACAAACAATCCCTTAGCAACCATAGCGTCAACCTCAGCATCTGTTGGGATATACATCAAGTCGTTGTAGCCACCATCACCATTGAGATCGCCATTTACATAAATAGAATAAGGTGAGCCTGAGTTACCTGTGTAGATAAGACCGATAGTAGTCTTGTTGTCGATAGTGCGACCTGGGTTGTGGTTCCAGTTGATGTGCTGATAAGCAGAAACCATTACCTGATGAGGGATGTTGAAGTTTGACTTAGCAAGCTCTGGACTATTAGGATTGCCGTGAGTATAGTTGTACTGCCAGTTAGAAGCAGCAACAGAAGAAGAACCATTATTGATGGTCTTAGACAATCCGTAGGTGTAGCTTGCCATAAGGTCGAGACCAAAGTCGAATGACTTCTCTGCCTTGATAGATGCGCTATAGCTATAACCCTTAGAAACATTCTCGAGTACATAGATAGCAGAGTAAGCACCTCTCTTGAACATAGGACGAACATCACCGAAGTCTGCCAAGCCCTGAGCCTGAGCCAAAGTCTTACCAGTTTCGATAATATTGTAGTTCTTAACGATCATATCGTTGAGAGTCTTAGAGTAGATACCCTCAACAGTCCAGTTGATACCAAGAAGCTTGAAATCTACAGCGAGGTTTGCACGAAGCTGCTGAGAGAACTTGAAGTCCTTGTCGAAAGCATTGATAGTCTGTAGCTTCTGTGCAGGAGTTGTTGGGTTTACTGTTGGGTCTGCCTTATAAGCATTATTAGCATTGTACTGAACAGTGATACCATCAGTATTATATGTATTATAAGAGAACTGAGCAACACCTGTGTTAGAGAAGTTGTTTGAAATCCAAACGAAAGGTACACGACCAGTGAAGATACCTACACCACCACGTACGATAAGACTGTTGTTCTTAAGTGTGTTCCAACGGAAGCCAAGACGTGGCGACCACATTGGCTTAACAGCAATCTTCTGGTTTGTCTTAAGACTCCAACCCTTCTGTGCTGCATATACATTGAATTCACCATTCTCCAATGGAGTATCAAACATGATAGGCATATCAGCACGAAGACCATAAGTGAGGTCGAAGTTGTCGGTTACAGCCCACTTATCCTGTACATAGAAACCAAACTGACCTGCAGAGAACTTAGGAGTCCAATTCTTTGAACCTGCAACAGACTCAACAGCCTGACCATAACGGAAACGGTTGATATTGCCAGCGAAGAAGTCGGTTGGGTTGCTAAATTCGTATGTACCATAGAGATCCTGGCAGAAGAGGTTGCCAAACTTATAGAACTCCCCGTGTGTACCGAGAGTGATGGCGTGACGACCTGCATTGATAGTGAAGTTGTCAGTAAGAGTATAGATGTCTTGATCCAAAGCATTAGCCATAGAAGAACGCTCATTACCGATACACAATGTACCACCACCAACGTTAGAAATCTGAATCATTGGGAATGGATCACCAGGATTACGCTTGTCGCGAACAGATGTCCAGCTTGCATGGAACTCGTTGCTCATATTGTCACCAATACGGCTGTTGAGTTCGAATACCAATGCACTTGTCTTTGAGCAGAAGTCGAAAGCATAGTCATTGGTTACAAGATTCTTTGCTGTAGCAGTTTTATTATTTTGCTTAGCATCAACGAATGACCAACGCAAAGAAGCGTGGTTACGATCGTTGATATTCCAGTCAAGCTTCAAGCCTACCTTATCAGAATATGTATATTCCTTTGGTGTGCCAAGAGTACCACGATAGGTTACACCCTGAGCAGCAGCATCAGTTCTTACCTTGTCAAGAATCTGGTTTGCTACACCAAAGTCTATCTTTGACATACCATTGTTTGTAGAGAAAGCATTGTCGTACTCCTTCTTAGAGCGCTCGAAGTTAGCGAAGAAGAAGAGCTTGTCCTTAACGATAGGACCACCGAGAGTAGCACCGAGAGTCCAGTCGGTCATATCACCATAGTCTGCAGACTCTGAACCATCATGCTTCTCGTACTTGTTAGATACCATGTCGCCATTCTGGAAGTAAGAATAAACACTTCCGTGGAACTCGTTGGTACCAGACTTGGTGATAGCGTTAATAGCACCACCTGTAAAACCAGACTGACGAACATCGAAAGGAGCGATAGAAACGTGGAGCTGATCAATAGTCTCCATAGAGAATGGCTGTGTACCTGCCTGACCACCGTTAGCACCATTAGAAGTCAAACCGAAAACGTCGTTTGACATGGCACCATCAATCTGGATGGCATTATAACGGTTGTTAGAACCTGCGATGTTGATAGCACCACCCTCAGTAACCTTAACGAAAGGATTTACACGAGCAATGTCAGCAACGCTGTGGTTGATAGAAGGAAGTTCTTGGATCATACGGTTGCTAATGGTCTGGGCAGCACCATTGCGAGTGCCGTTTACACCAGCCTGACCGCTAACGACAACCTCTCCCAAGGTCTTGGTATCGTCAGCCAACCATACCTTAAGATTGTAAGATTCACCGAGAGACAAGGAAATGTTCTCGAACTCTTTTGTCTGGGCACCGATGTAAGACACAGTCACTGTGTAAGGACCACCGGAACGCATACCCTGGATAGAGTAAATACCCTTGGCGTTGGTAACAGCAGCATACTTGGTACCTGAAGGTACGTGAACGGCCTGTACGGTAGCACCGATAACATCCTCACCGGTAGCCTCGAGTGTTACTTTACCGTTGATGCCAGAAGTTGTAACCTGAGCCATTGCTGATGACAAAACCATCATCAACATAGCAGCAAGAAAAGCAATCTTTTTCTGCATAACTTTGTGAATTGATAATTAAATAATGTATAGAAAAAAATAAAAAAACTCTTACCTATCGTTTCGTTTGCAAAATTATACAAAAAATGCTAAACAAACATTACACTTTAAATTAAAATATGTTAAGTTCTTATTACAACTTATTGTACATCAAATAACAAGCAATAAAAAAAACAGCCGCCAGATTGCTCTGACGGCTGTTTTTTATGTAATATATCTTTAAAGATTACTCTGAAACCTTCTCGGCAAAATCAAGAACATTCTTCTTGTTTGCTTCGATACGATCATATTCTTCCTTAGAGCCAACGATGATCTTGTCCCACTGACGAAGACCTGTACCAGCAGGGATGAGGTGACCGCAGATAACGTTCTCCTTCATACCCTCAAGATGGTCTACCTTACCACGGATAGCAGCCTCGTTGAGCACCTTAGTTGTCTCCTGGAATGATGCAGCAGACATGAAGCTCTTAGTAGCCAAAGAAGCACGAGTGATACCCTGGAGAATCTGAGTAGATGTTGCAGGAACTGCATCACGAACCTCTACGAGACGAAGGTCACGACGCTTCAAGCTTGAGTTCTCATCACGAAGCTTGCGGGCTGTGATAATCTGACCAGCCTTCAATACCTCTGAGTCACCAGCGTTGGTAACAACCTTCTTACCCCAGATACGATCGTTCTCCTCAGCGAAGTCGAGCTTGTCAACCATCTCCTGCTCAAGGAATGTTGTATCACCTGGATCGTCGATGCGAACCTTACGCATCATCTGACGAACGATAATCTCGAAGTGCTTATCGTTGATCTTCACACCCTGGAGACGGTAAACGTCCTGTACCTCGTTAACGATGTACTCCTGAACGGCAGTAGGACCCTTGATAGCGAGGATATCGCTTGGAGTGATAACACCATCAGAAAGTGGAGTACCTGCACGTACGGCATCATGCTCCTGAACAAGAATCTGTTTAGAGAGCGATACGAGGTACGACTTCTGGTCGCCTGTCTTAGATGTAATGATGATCTCACGATTACCTCTCTTAACCTTACCCATTGTTACCTCACCATCGATTTCAGATACGATAGCAGGGTTAGAAGGGTTGCGGGCCTCGAAGAGCTCTGTTACTCGTGGAAGACCACCGGTGATATCACCTGCACCACCTACGGCACGTGGAATCTTAACCAATGTGGTACCAGTAGCGATGGTCTGACCATCCTCTACAGCAAGGTGACCACCTACAGGGAGGTTGTATGTACCCAATACCTCACCAGATTCAGAAACAATGTCTACAGTAGGAACCTTTGTACGATCCTTAGAATCAGTAATGATCTTTTCGGTCATACCGGTTGTATCATCGGTCTCAGCACGGAAGGTGATATCACGCTCTACATCGTGGAACTTAACCTTACCAGCATATTCGCTGACGATAACGGCGTTGAATGGGTCCCACTTAGCAATACGGTCGCCCTTCTTAACCTTGGCTCCATCCTTGAAATAGAGAGAAGAACCATAAGGTACGTTAAGGGTCGACAATACGATATCAGTGTTGATGTCGATGAAGCGGATTTCTGCAAGACGGCTTACTACCATCTGGCATTCTATATCCTTCTCACCATTGTTTTCTACGAATGGAACTGTACGAAGCTCATCAAACTCGATACGAGAATCGTTCTTAGCTACGATGCTGGCATTAGCTGCTGCGTTACCAGCCACACCACCGGCGTGGAAGGTACGAAGTGTAAGCTGAGTACCAGGCTCACCAATAGCCTGAGCTGCGATGACACCGACAGCTTCACCAAGCTGTACCATGCGAGCGGTAGCAAGGTTACGTCCGTAACACTTCATGCAGACACCCATCTTGCTTTCGCAAGTGAGCACCGAACGAATTTCTACGCTCTCGATAGGAGAAGCCTCGATACGTGCAACCTTATCCTCTGTGATTTCCTCGCCAGCATTAACGATAACATCGCCAGTTGTAGGATCAACAATATCATGAACTGATACACGACCGAGGATACGCTCACCAAGAGAAGAGATGACCTCGTCACCATTCTTCAAGGCTGTGCACTGGAGACCACGGAGTGTACCACAGTCTTCCTCTGTAATGATGACGTCGTGAGAAACGTCAACAAGACGACGTGTAAGGTAACCTGCATCGGCAGTCTTCATCGCGGTATCCGCAAGACCCTTACGGGCACCGTGAGATGCGATAAAGTACTCGAGCACTGACATACCCTCCTTAAAGTTAGAGAGGATAGGGTTTTCAATAATCTGAGCACCCTCGGCACCAGCCTTCTGAGGTTTAGCCATAAGACCACGCATACCAGCAAGCTGAGCAATCTGGTCGGCAGAACCACGGGCACCAGAGTCAAGCATCATATATACAGCGTTGAATCCCTGGTCTGCCTCTGTCATCTGCTTCATCAGAGTCTTCTTAAGGTCGGTGTTAACGTGAGTCCATGTATCGATAACCTGGTTGTAACGCTCCTTGTCGGTGATGAAACCCATGTTATAGTTGTCCATGATAGCCTCAATCTCCTTGTTACCCTTATCAACGATTTCAACTTTCTCCTTAGGGATGATGATATCGTCGAGGTTGAACGAAAGACCTGCTACGTAAGCCATACGATAACCGAGGTTCTTAATACCATCGAGGAATGAACAAGCGCGAGCCATACCCACAGCCTTGATAACATCAGCGATGATACCGCGAAGAGTCTTCTTAGAGATGATATCGTTGAAGAAACCTACCTCGTCAGGAATGATACCATTTACGATAACACGACCAACTGAGGTTTCTACCATACGCTTCTCAATCTTACCATCAACGAGGTCGTTGACAATAACCTTTACCAAAGCGTGGAGGTCGCAACGACCTTCATTATATGCGATGATAGCCTCTTCTGGACCATAGAATGTGAAGCCCTCGCCCTTAGCACCTGGACGAATCTTGGTGATATAGTACAAACCGAGCACCATATCCTGTGAAGGAACGGTGATAGGAGCACCATTAGCAGGATTCAAGATGTTATGGCTCTGAAGCATCAACACCTGTGTTTCAAGGATTGCCTCATTGCTCAATGGCAAGTGAACCGCCATCTGGTCACCATCGAAGTCGGCGTTGAACGCTGTACATGCCAATGGGTGGAGCTGAATAGCCTTACCCTCGATAAGCTTAGGCTGGAATGCCTGGATAGACAAACGGTGAAGTGTAGGGGCACGGTTAAGCATAACTGGATGACCCTTCATCACGTTCTCAAGGATATCCCAGATAACAGGCTCACGACGGTCTACTATCTTCTTAGCACTCTTTACAGTCTTCACGATACCGCGCTCAATGAGCTTACGGATGATGAATGGCTTATAGAGCTCGGCAGCCATAAGCTTTGGCAAACCAACCTCGCCCATATTGAGCTCAGGACCTACGACGATAACCGAACGACCAGAGTAGTCAACACGCTTACCGAGCAAGTTCTGACGGAAACGACCCTGCTTACCCTTCAAAGAGTCAGAGAGTGACTTCAATGGACGGTTGCTCTCGCTCTTAACGGCAGAGCCCTTACGGCTGTTGTCGAAGAGTGAGTCGACAGCTTCCTGCAACATACGCTTCTCGTTACGAAGGATAACCTCAGGAGCCTTAATCTCCATAAGACGCTTCAAACGGTTGTTACGTATGATAACACGACGATAGAGGTCGTTGAGGTCGGATGTAGCAAAACGTCCACCATCCAATGGTACCAAAGGACGAAGCTCTGGTGGGATAACAGGGATAATCTTCATGATCATCCACTCTGGACGGTTTGTCTCCTGAGAAGTACGGAAAGCCTCTACAACCTGCAAACGCTTCAAAGCCTCAGTCTTACGCTGCTGGCTTGAGTCGTTGTTAGCACGGTCGCGGAGCTCATAGCTCAAGCTATCAAGATCCAAATCTGCCAACAGGTCATAAACAGCCTCGGCACCCATCTTAGCGATGAACTTGTTAGGATCATCATCCTCAAGGAGGTCGTTGTTAGGATCGAGCTTCTTATCAATGATTTCGAGATACTCATCCTCTGAAAGGAGGTCATACTTATGAGAACCATTCAAGTCCTCAATACCCTCCTCATCCTTACGTCCCTCAAGGGCACCTGGCTTGATAACGATATACTTCTCATAGTATATTACGGCATCAAGTTTCTTGGTAGGAAGACCAAGAAGATAACCTATCTTGTTAGGCAAAGAACGGAAGTACCAGATATGAGCTACTGGGACAACGAGTTCAATGTGACCAGAACGCTCACGACGAACCTTCTTCTCAGTAACCTCAACACCGCATCGGTCGCAGACAATACCCTTATAGCGAATACGCTTGTACTTACCGCAGGCGCACTCATAGTCCTTAGTAGGACCAAAGATACGCTCGCAGAACAAGCCATCACGCTCAGGTTTGTAGGTACGGTAATTGATGGTTTCAGGCTTTGTAACCTCACCATACGAATTTTCCTGTATCTCCTGTGGTGAAGCGAGACCAATGGTAATCTTCGTGAAATTATTCTTTACCTTAATATCTTTTTTGAAAGCCATTTTCTTTTCCTTTAATCGAGTTTAATACTTAATCCAAGACCGCGAAGCTCATGCAAAAGCACATTGAGAGACTCAGGGATACCTGGTGTTGGCATAGCATCGCCCTTGACAATAGCCTCATAAGCCTTAGAACGACCAACGACATCGTCAGACTTAATGGTGAGAACCTCCTGAAGAACGTGGCTTGCACCAAATGCCTCAAGAGCCCAAACTTCCATCTCTCCGAAACGCTGTCCACCAAACTGTGCCTTACCTCCAAGAGGCTGCTGAGTGATGAGTGAGTAAGGACCGATAGAACGTGCGTGCATCTTGTCCTCAACCATGTGACCGAGCTTAAGGAAGTATGTCACACCTACAGTAGCAGGCTGGTCGAAACGCTTACCTGTCTCACCATCATAAAGATATGTAGAGCAGAGGTGTGGCAATCCTGCCTTGTCTGTCCACTCACCGAGGTCTTCGAGTTTAGCACCGTCGAAGATAGGAGTAGCAAACTTAACACCGAGCTTACGTCCAGCAGCACCGAGGATTGCCTCGAAAATCTGACCAAGGTTCATACGTGAAGGCACACCCAGTGGGTTCAATACCAAGTCTACAGGACGACCGTCCTCAAGGAATGGCATATCCTCCATACGTACAATCTTAGATACGATACCCTTGTTACCGTGACGACCGGCAAGCTTATCACCTACACCAATCTTACGCTTCTTGGCTACGTATACCTTAGCCATACGCAGGATGCCTGAAGGCAGCTCGTCGCCGATGGTGATGGCGAACTTCTTACGCTTCAGCTCAGCGTCGAGGAGCTTGTACTTGCGGATGTAGTTCATGATGAGCTTAGAGATGAGCGTATTGGTGTGCTCGTCTTCTGTCCATCCGTTCGACTGGATGCCGTCATACTCAAGGTTCTTGAGCATTGTGGCAGTAACCTTGGCGCCCTTGTTGATAATCTCAGCACCTGAGTAGTCCTTGATGCCCATAGAGGTCTTGTCCTCCATAAGGGTAAGGAGCTTGTCAACAAGGATGTCCTTGAGGTCGTCGTTCTTTGCCTCGTACTCCTCGTCAATCTTGGCAAGTATCACCTTGTCCTGCTTCTTCGACTCGCGTGTCTTGATGGCACGTGCGAAGAGCTTCTTGTCGATGACAACACCGCTGAGTGACGGATTGGCCTTGAGAGAAGAATCCTG
>OARX01000167.1_pt1 | contig 13237 bp, 13 predicted proteins | sample 1494841 | NCBI WGS metagenome assembly OARX01 (sample SAMEA3360670, study PRJEB22359) | human gut metagenome | biome: ENVO:urban biome; feature: ENVO:human-associated habitat; material: ENVO:feces | place: Bangladesh | collected 2011 | reverse complement strand
GATGAAACGGGTCTTGCGCAGTACAATACATTAAAGGAGAAAGGCTTCTACTCAAACATCATGGGTACGAGTGCCGTATTCAGTATCTTCTGTGACAGTATCAAGTTCGACAAGGAGAAGATGGAGTTCACCTACTATGGCAGACAGCGTATTGAGCGACGCACAAGCATTCTTACCAGAGAACTTGTGACGGCAGGTCATTTGAAGCGAGTTCCCCGAACCGACAATAACCCACATGGTTTGCTTATCACCAACTGGAGAACCCTTCTCAATAAGGATATAGAACAAAAGACTAAACTGACATATTGATATGGGATGGAAGAAAATGTTTATCGGTGAAAAGATGCCGGACAAAGATGATCCTCAATATCGTCAGAGATATGAGACTGAGGTGAAGGCAGGACGCAAGTTTGCCAAGACTATGAAGCTTGATGTGCTTGCAGCCAAGGTACAACTGTTTGCTAATGACCATAAACTGTTGTTCCTCTACCTTGTATTTGGTTTCATAATCTTCTGTTTTGGTCTGAACATCTACAGGATGGTAGTGGTGTATAGTCATCAACAGTCAAGACAAAGTGCTACGGAAAGGCAAGAGCAGATGTTGCGTCTGCGACGCAGCAAAGTCTGGAAAGCTGTTGAAAATGCCTACACCACGCATCATGCCATGAATAGAGATAATCAAAAGAATAATAACGAAAAGATAGAAAACGATGGACGCATTGAAAAAGATTAACTGGAAACAGCCCAAGTATATGATACCACTTATCATCTACTTCCCTCTGTTGTTTGTCGGCTACTTCGTCATTGACCTCTTTCATACGGAGAAGGCAGAGGTTCCTGATGGTCTCACAACGACAGAATATCTTAATCCTGACCTGCCTGATGCCAAGATGAAGGGAGACGGTATTGGTAACAAGTATGAGAGCATGCTTAAATCATACGGTAAGATAGACGATTATTCAGCAGTAGGAAACATTGAACGCAATGAAGAAGATACCAAGGAAGAGTATGATACAAAGTACTCAGATGAAGAACGTAAACTGGTCGAAGCCCAGGAAGCCGAGAAGCTCTCTGAGATGCAAAGGCAGCTACAGGAGAGTGCACAGAAAGGCCAGGAAATCGCCAAAGACAACAATTCTGCAGAAAATGATCGCTTAGCTCGTGGCAAACAGCGTGAGCAGGAGGCGATGGAAGAACTCAATCGAGCCATTGCCCAGGCAAGGATTCAGGCTCAGCAGGTCTCTTCCCCATCCATGCAGGCCGAAGTAACTGCCAAAACGGGCGATGCCAAGGAAGGAAAGGTTGAAATTCCGGAAAAGAAGAAGACCGATGATGAACCGCATGAGGTCGTCAAGAAGGTCAAGGTTACTTTCGACTACTTCAACACCCTGTGTGACAATGACAAAGAAGCTGGCCTTATCAAGGCTATCATAGACGAGAACATCAAGGCGGTGGATGGATCAAGAGTACGACTTCGTCTGCTCGATGATATTGTCATCAATGAAACGGTCATTCATAAAGGCTCCTACATCTATGCCACTATGAGCGGCTTCGGTTCACAGCGTGTCAAGGGCACAGTCAAGAGTATCATGGTAGATGATGACATCGTCAAGGTAAACCTTTCGCTCTATGATACCGACGGACTTGAAGGATTATATGTACCAAGCAGCCAGTTCAGAGAGACCACAAAAGATGTTGGTAGCGGTGCTTTGAGCAACACTTCAACCCTTACCAACAGTACATCTACTGGAGGTGGCAATCTGGCATCCTGGGGAACACAAGCCGTTACCAATGCCGTTCAGAAGACAAGTAACGCCATCAGCAAGGCCATCAAGAAGAACTCAGTCAAGCTGAAATATGGAACCTTTGTGTATCTCATCAATTCACGTTCAAACCAGAAAGATAAATAATAAACATATACGAATATGAAGACTATCAAGAAATTCTGCGCATTGGTAGTATGCGCATTAGCCTCTCTCCCATCCATGGCACAGCAGACGTATCAGGAAATGGAGCAGCTAACCATCAATGAGAATGTCACAACAGTCATTACCGCCTCTGAGCCAGTACGCTTCGTTGATATTTCTACGGATGCAGTGGTCGGCGACCAGCCAATCAACAATACCATTCGTCTGAAACCCAAGGAAGGTGCAGCCGTACATGCCGATGGTGACATCCTTGCTATAGTGACGATAGTTACCGAGCGTTACAGAACCCAGTATGCTCTGATATACACTACACGAATGCAGGAAGCAGTCACAGACAAACAGATTCTTTCCTCTGAGAAAATTCCATACCATAATCCTTCTGTATCAATGAGTACTGAGGATATGACCAGATATGCCCGAAAGATATGGAACTCACCGGCAAGAATACGAAACGTGAGCACCAAGCAGCACAGAATGACCATGAGGTTGAACAACATCTACTCTGTTGGAGAATACTTCTTCATTGATTTCAGCATTGAGAATCGTACCAATATCCGCTTTGACATTGATGAGATGCGTATCAAACTGAATGACAAGAAGGTTTCCAATGCAACTAATGCCCAGATGATTGAGCTTACGCCAGCTATGGTGCTTGACCAGTCCAAGACCTTCAAATATGGTTATAGAAACGTTCTCGTCCTGAAAAAGATGACATTCCCTAACGACAAGGTACTGTCTATCGAGATTTCTGAGAAGCAGATTAGTGGAAGAACCATCAGTTTGGATATAGACTATGAAGATGTTCTGTATGCCGATTCATTCAACTCATACTTAATGATGGAGGAATAGGACGATGAAGAAATACATTTTATCATTGATGATGGGACTGTTTGTTTCAGTCTCATCATTCGCCCAGAGCCATAGCGACCGAATATCCGTTGGTGCAGGAGCCTTATATCAGAGAGGCTTGGATGCCACAATCTCATGGGAACATGAAACACGCTACCACAACGCTTGGGAGTACTTCATCAACGGTTACATCAAATGGGATGAATGTGCATCATGCGGACATGTCTGCCCAGAGTCGTTTTGGAACAACTACCGTACATGGGGAGTTGGTGCTGCCTACAAACCCTGTGTGGCAAGAGACAGGAACAACTACGGAAACCTCCGAATTGGCGCAAGTGCTGGCAGTGACACTGACAAGTTTGTCGGTGGCTTGCATGTCGGTTACGAGCATAATTTTGCCCTACGTCATGGGTGGGGATTGTTTGTTCAAGCCAAATGTGATCTCACTCTTCCCAAACGGGAAGACTTGTTTCGTACTGGCATCGTGATAGGATTCAAGATACCCACATTAAAGAAATAGCAACAATGAAGATACTACATATCATTTGTGCTACTCTCATGGCAGTAGCATTTGCCTCATGCGATGAGCATCGAGACTTTCCTGATACGGCAATGAAGACCTGCGACATCCTCTGTACAGATGGCAAAGTCGTAAGATTCGAGGAAGTTAAGTCCCAAAACAAGACTCCTATAGCCGTGGTATTTTATGTGAATCAGAACGAGGACATCCAAGGCACAGGCTATGCTGTCTATCTAAAGGACATTGAGCCGTTTGCATACTCAGACTCTCTCGGATTGAAGCATAACACATCAGCTGACATTGCTGCATTTGATGGTAATGTAAATACGCATGCTATGTATTCCACTGGCACTTCGCCTGCAGCTTCAGCAGTCTTTGACATGTGGCAATATGGTCAGAGTGCCTACATCCCTTCCGTTGCTCAGATAAAACTCTTGTATCAAGCACGCAGTGCGGTAAATACGTATATTCGCAAGTGCGGAGGCGATGTGATTCCAGACAATCCGGATGAGTGTTGGTATTGGACTTCGACAGAGGTTAAAGACCAGGAGACTACCAAAGCCTGGCTATACTCGTTAGCTTCAGGGGCACTTCAAGAAACTCCAAAGACGCAAGCACATAAAGTCCGTCCAATCATCACTTTATATAATTAGCATTAAATATTCACTATAATACAAGAATAAGGTTTCATGGAGGAAACAAAAGAATTACAGACCATGTATAAGATATTCCGCTGTCTGATATACTTATCATTGATAGTGGAGTTCTTTGAGTATGCAATAGACCCAGCGTTGCTTGACTATTGGGGTGGCATTGTTTGTGACATTCATAGCCGTGTAAAGAGGTGGTTCATCTATATGGATGGTAACCTCGTATGGAGCAAGATTGCTACCATCGTGCTTATCTGTATCACCTGCATTGGCACCCGAAACAAGAAACACTTGGAGTTTGATGCTCGTCGTCAAGTGTTCTATCCGTTGGTGAGTGGACTGTTCGTTACCATACTGTCTATATGGCTTTTCGGTCATCGTATGGATATGAGGTTCTATACCATCAGTCTTAACATCTGGCTCTACATGGCTACCTCTATTCTTGGTACCATCTGCATCCATGTTGCCCTTGACAATATCTCCAAGTTCCTGAAGGAAGGATTGCTCAAAGACCGTTTCAACTTCGAGAACGAGTCATTTGAGCAATGCCAGGAACTACAGGAGAACAAGTATAGCGTAAACATCCCGATGCGCTATTACTACAAGGGCAAGTTCCGCAAAGGTTGGGTGAATATCGTGAACCCTTTCCGAGGAACATGGGTAGTTGGTACTCCTGGTTCCGGTAAGACTTTCTCCATCATCGAGCCGTTTATCCGCCAGCACAGTGCCAAGGGTTTTGCTATGGTTGTATATGATTACAAGTTTCCGACGCTTGCGCAGAAGCTGTATTATCACTACAAGATAAACCAGAAAGCCGGGAAGGTGCCACCAGGATGCAAGTTCAACATCATCAACTTTGTGGATGTAGAATACTCCAGACGTGTGAATCCTATTCAGCAGAAATACATCGGCAACCTTGCTGCAGCCAGTGAAACGGCTGAAACTCTGTTGGAGTCTTTGCAGAAAGGTAAGAAGGAAGGTGGTGGCGGTAGCGACCAGTTCTTCCAAACATCAGCGGTCAACTTCCTGGCAGCTTGTATCTATTTCTTTGTCAACTACAAGAAGGTGCCATACGACAAGAACGGCAATCCTCTTATTGCTGAGATGACAACAGAGCCAAAGACTCATCGTCCGAAACCTACTGGCAGAGTCTTTGATCATACCGGTAGAGAGGTGGAGCCAGAGTATTGGCTGGGCAAGTACAGTGACATGCCACATATCCTTTCGTTCCTCAATCTCGATTACCAGACTATCTTTGAGGTTTTGGAAACGGATCCTGAGGTTGCTCCTCTCCTTGGCCCATTCCAGACAGCCATGAAGAATAAGGCTATGGAACAGTTGGAAGGTATGATAGGTACACTCCGTGTCTATACCTCCCGATTGGCTACCAAGGAGTCTTATTGGATATTCCATAAGGATGGTGATGATTTTGACCTGAAGGTGTCAGATCCGAAGAATCCTTCATATCTGCTCATTGCCAATGACCCAGAGATGGAAAGTATCATTGGTGCATTGAATGCTTTGATTCTGAACCGCCTCGTCACCCGTGTCAATACTGGCCAAGGCAAGAATATCCCTGTCAGCATCATCGTGGACGAGTTGCCTACGCTCTACTTCCACAAGATTGACCGACTTATCGGTACTGCCCGAAGCAACAAGGTTAGCGTGGCTCTGGGTTTTCAGGAGTTGCCACAGCTTGAATCTGACTACGGCAAGGTAGGTATGCAGAAGGTTATCACCACAGTCGGTAACGTGGTGAGTGGTTCAGCAAGAGCAAAAGAGACTTTGGAATGGCTCTCCAACGACATCTTTGGCAAGGTAGTTCAGCTAAAGAAAGGGGTGACCATCGATCGTGACAAGACCTCCATCAATCTCAATGAGAACATGGACAGCCTTGTTCCTGCCAGTAAAATCTCAGACATGCCTACTGGTTGGATATGCGGTCAGTCTGCTCGTGACTTCATTAAGACCAAGACCGGACGAGGTGACAGCATGAATATCCAGGAGTCGGCAGAGTTCCAGACCTCTAAGTTCTACTGCAAGACAGACTTCGATATGAAGAAGATTGCAGAGGAAGAAGCTGACTATGCGAACTATAAGATACCGAAGTTCTACACCTTCCCATCCAAGGATGCCAAGGAACGAATCCTATATCAGAATTTCGTGAGTGTAAACCTCGATGTCAAGAATATGATTGACGAGATAAACAAATTCAAGATAAAATGACTTTCAGAAAGATAATATTATTCCTGCTTATATCATTGAGTCTGGTTGCGAATGCACAGGCTCGAATGCCGACAGAGCGACCGGCATCAACGTCGGTGTCCATTTTTGAGTTGCCACCTTTTGAGCGTGCGGTATGCTGTATCAGGTTCTATGAAGGCATGCACCGAGCTAAGGACTATCCTTATGTAGGTTATGGACATAAGCTCAGACCTGGAGAACGTTACTCTGCTAATATGTCAACATATGAAGCAGAGCAACTTCTTCGTAAAGACCTCAGAGAGTTATGCGCTATGTTTCGTTCCTATGGTCAGGACTCCCTACTCCTTGCTGCATTATCATATAATATCGGACCATACAAGGTGACCGGATATAAAGACAAATACCCTAAAAGTTCTGTTTTAAAGAAACTCGAAGTAGGCAACCGGAACATCAGAGACGATTATGTGAACCATTGCCATTGGCGAGGGAAACGAATCCCTTCCATTGAGCGAAGACGGTATGCAGAACTCATGTTATTATTTACTCCATGACAGAAAACGAGCCAATCAAAACTGTTTCAGACGGTATCACATTCCTATCCACTGGTAGATATTATGATGGTATCAACCGGTGGGTAGCACATAAACTGAAAGATGGAGACCATGATGCCATAGACTATGCTGCACGTCAGATAGCAAAGCTGTTACCTCAAAATGCGGTTCTCGTTCCAATTCCAGGACATCATGGAAAAGCCGAACGGACCATGCAGTTAGCAAGAGCTATCTCGTCATATACTCACCTCCCTATCGTTGAAGCCCTCCGTGGTATAGAGCGAGACTCACAATATGATGCTAAGAAAAGAGGCCAGATGCTTTCTGCCGAAGATATGGGGTTCTACAGACATAAAGACTTGCCCTCGAATCGTACACCTTATCTCATAGACAATGTAGTAGATACAGCCAAGAAAAGAGGCCTGACGCTTTCTGCCGAAGATATGGGGTTCTACAGGCATAAAGACTTGCCTACAAACCGTACTCCTTATCTCATTGATAATGTAGTAGATACAGGCAATACCGCTAAGGCAGCTATCAGAGCACTTGGCTGTGGAACAGTTGCTTCATTTGCAATGAGTGACACTCTTCTACAAAGAGAAGAAACCAGAAGTCTTCGGCGATAACACTATCCAAAGATTAATTTATGTCCAAACCAAGAAGAAAACAAATAAAGCCAATCGCAACTGCAACAATCTATCATTGTAAGGATTGTGCTAAAAGTTACGATTGGCATAGCAAAGCTTTAGACGGGCACCTTATCTTGTGTCGTTGCCCACACAAACAGGAAGGTGGCCGCTATTGTATATTCCTTAATGACCCTCAATGTGAGCATTTCGTGAAACGACTGAAAGAAGAGTGTTCTATGTAATAGTCTGCTCTTCATTTCGACAAATTATAGGTCATCCATAATTTGTTTTCTAAGTTTCTCCTGATTCGCATTATCGAAATAACTCAACATCACATAACATGAAGAAACATCATCATGAGCTATTTCAAGTTGAATATCTCCTTGCTCACAGGTAAAAACTGAATAGTACTTATAATTATCGAACTTTATTCCATACATCTTGGAAGAAGCATCACGATCATAAAGCTTATCGAAATACTCCTCGCATTTTACCGGTTCACCATACTTTTCCGTCAGCATGGATTTATACCCAGAATAACATTTATCCAACTCACCCCACTGATCCATACTAGGAAAAATGACTGTCACTTTGCAAATCATACCACTTTTATCAGCGATTGCACCAATGGTACAATTTTTATAACCCGCAAATTCACCAGTTAGCATAGATACTCCATCCTGAATGCCAATTGGTGTAAAGCCCTTAGTTTTCAACTTTGTTGTAAATGTTTGGAGAGTTCCTTCCATAGGAATCCCTTTGAATTTCATATGCTCAGTTTGGGCATATCCGATGCCGACAGCAAATGTCAGCAATAAAGTCAATAAAAATTGTTTCATAATTATATGTTTAATGTTTATTACAATTATTAAAAAGCTTCAAAGCCAAATTTCTTAGTATAATATGGCATTTCATTCTCAGCAAGATCATTTATTCGTTTTGCTGCGAAATCACTGTTGAGCCACATTGCATTCAGAAGCCAGGTTTCAAATATAAAGCTAGACGTAAAATCAACATCTTCAGTATATCCTGTTATCATACGTGCTTTAGTTAATCGCTTAAAATGCAGAATCTCTTCTGTGTTCATTTTCAATGTGCTGCAACTTCCAAAATGAACATTCCTACCTTCGAAAATACCACGATTTGCATCTTTTTCAGCAAAAGCAATCAAATCCAAATTTGTTTTATCAGCAAAGCAAATACTCTTTTCCAACCCATGAAAGCACAAATATATCGTGTCGTATGCGCTATAACTTGGTTGGTGTAGATGTTCTATATAATATTTGAAATCTGATTCAGTAGCTACCTGTCTGAATGTATAATCTACTTTTATAGCATTCTCCAAAAAATCAAGAAGAGGTAAGACCGGTGATTTTTTCTTCAAATCATGCAGAGTCTGATCCCATTCTGTTTCCAAGCAAAATATTTTATTCATCGTATTTTATTTTTATAGTTCATACACGTTTTGTATTATTGAAATCGATTTGTTCATTACATCATAAGTCATTGAGGCTTGAATATTGATGACTGACAAATATATCCATGAGTTTATTCGTAAGTGATTGTGAAATGCGTTCGTCTGGTTGATATTTACCTTTTAGCAGTTCTTTCGGCAAATACAGTTCACAATCCTCCATTATAACGGGGCCAACCACGTTCGTTAAAACATAGCCAGTACAGTCATCAACTCGATGCAGATCTTCAATATCTTCAAGGAATGGCATGGTTTGTTCACCAATGGCAATTGTTTTCATAAGATACATGAAATACTGCTCACCATCATAATACAAGAATACCACTTTATCACCTTTATTTGGTAAGTCACGCTCCCAAGGAGGAAAACCACCCCAACGAAAATAAGTATATCCTTTCTGCCACAGTTCGTCAGCCATATGTTTCCATTTGTCCTCTTCGGTAACAACCATCATTCGTAGTCGAAAGTCATCTTTTTCAGGCTCTTCTTCGACATCTTTGTTTTTTATAAAGATAGAGATGTGAATGCGGTCACTGTAAGGCGCATCCTTTCTTAGTCCACTGATTTCAGTTTCAAAGACATCTTGCCACCCCATATCAAGTAATGCAGCCAACGACTTATTTACCTTTCTTGGTATATATCCAAGAGTTGGTCCAACGTCCTCGTATTCAGATCCTTCATCACCTGCTATGGCTACCGCTACAGCATTTTCATCATGGACGTTGTATTTCTCACGAACAAGGACCAGTTTCGAACCGTCTTGTAGCTCGTCCCAAATATCATCAATGTTGTAAAACGCTGCACCTGCTATGTTACATTCCAGGAACAATTTTCTTTTCTCTATAGGAAAAAAGTCCATATTCCCTTCTATCGGATCGTCTGGAACAAGTCCATCTTCAATAGCAAGGTCACCTTGTAAAGGCATAGACATACCTTGCGTTCTTTCGGAATCGTCATCAGGAACAAGAAGAGAATAATCTTCTACCTTAGTTTTGGATAGATAATTTCTTACCATTTCCCTAAGTTTGGCATCTTCAGAAATATCGGTAATACCTTTAGCTTCCAGCTTTTCTTGAAGATCAGCCAATTCTCCATCACACTTCGGGCAAGTGCCTTGACACTCACCTTTATGATTACATTCTGAAGGCGTATATTCCACGCCATACTTGTCCGCAACATAAGTACGGATAGCTTTCAGTATCTCACATTTTTCTTTTCCTTTTCTCATATCGAACTATTGTTTTGAATCAAATTTAGCTTCTCGTTCTATGTATTTGATTTGAGAAATGTTCTTAAATCCCATCCTCTTCAATTTATTAATGCTTCTATCGACATCTACCTGCGTGTTGAAATGAGGAATAAGAGGCACTTTGATTGTAACTTTATCTAATGGCACAAACTTTTTTAAGGTATGGAGTTGCCATTTAATATCAGAAGTCACCTTCGTATAATTCTTGTATATAGAATCATTCATATCCTTAACATCAACAATCCATTCATTTATATATTTGGACAAAGTCTCTAACAAAGCCTCTATAGTCTCAAATGAACAATGAAGAGATGTCTCTATTGTTAGTTTCCAATTTCTGGGGCATAGTTTAGCAAACTCAATGATAAAATCCGCATTCATTGTAGGTTCTCCACCTCCAAAACATATACCTCCACCAGTAGATTGAAAGTAGATATTATCAATCTTCACAACATCAAACAATTCCTTTGGTGTAAGCATCCTTATGCCTTTTTGCAAAGATCTACCATCATTTTCATATATTGGGGCATGACATTGATCATTCAGGCAGTACCTACACTTCAATGGGCATCCCATGAAGGCAACGAGTGTAGTAACCCCATTTCCATCTATGCCCATACGATGTCGGCTTATACCGAATATTGGTCTTTCCATATTATATTTGTCCATCTTGTCTTAAATGAATATTTTACCACATTTAACTTTTCTAATAAGCTCCTCTGTTTCAAACTCAGCATTTCGCCATCTACACGATACACTATGCCCATGTTCACTATTAAACAGTCCAACTATATTTTGGATGTCTTTAGGCAGTTTCTCCATGCCAAAGTTGTACAGAGCATAAGGCATCTTGTTATAATAAGCACCAGCAATGGCTCCAGTTATAGCTCCCATTGTATCTGCATCACCTCCTAACGAGATACATAACCGCAAAGCATCCTCATAGTCTTTGCTGTCGAGAAAAGCAATGATGGATTCTGGCACTGTACCTTGACAACTGCCGTCAAATCCATATGTTGGGCGTATATCATCGCAACTTCTGTTAAGATCGTAACCGAATGTATCGGTAATAAAACAACGTATTTCCTCCTTAGAGTTACCAGTCCTTGCCATAAAAATAGCAGCTGCCGTAGCCTGTGCTCCCTTAATGCCTTCGGGATGGTTGTGCGTCACTTCGGCACATATCTTTGCAACTTTCATTGTCTCTTCTAGGGTATCAAATGCAAAGCCGACTGCAGACACACGCATTGCAGAACCATTGCCCCATGAATTATATGGTTTCGGATTGTCTTTGCGTAGCCACTGTGAGAACATGTTACCATATGCTCCCATAGGATTAGGATATTTGCGTCCCCATTGCTGCATACGTTCAACTAATCCCTTCTTGGTATGCCGCTTATCGTTCAAAATCCAGTCAGCCACAGCAATGGTCATTATTGTGTCATCGGTGTAGTCCATTCTCTTATCTTGGATGTTTATATCCGTTGACTTGTGCGGATCAAACTCATAGATACTTCCTGCAATGTCCCCTAATATAGTTCCCATGAGCATTGGGCAGTACACGTTGACAGGATTCTTTTGATGTTCATTACTTTTTCTTAAAACATTAGTATAGTCAAGAGCTTCGTACCAACTGCGAAACGTATCAGGCGTCTCGCAGCAACCCCAATGGCAGAAACGGTTGTAAAGAATTGCCTTCATGGATATTGGTACACCATCATTGGCACAGAAATCGCCAAGCCCTTCTCTTATGTAACACAGGGTCTCGTTCAATAGATAATCATCATTATTAAAATGAAATCTAACCCAATATCCTTCATATTGACCCACATGAGCACCGCAATCCTCTGGAATATCTTTGCCATAGTAGAAACAATGTTCAAGATAAGGAGCCACTATTACATCATAGAACTCTTTGGGAAGATATATGTTACAAACTGCTATTGCCTGCTTGAAAAGAGGAGCAATTTCTTCTGCCTTGAAACCTGCAATACCACAACCAATGCATGTAACCAGAAACTTCATTTCTTGGTGTTCTTGTGCAAACTCAATAAACTCATCAACGTATGGTTTGATAGTTTCCACACCTCCTTGCATGGTTGGTATGGCATAAGCTTGACCTGTCAACCCTACACCTACTCCCCATTGAGCTCCAAATTTATTATGTGCAGCTTTTGCTGCACCCCCAAGATGTTTCCCTGCAAGATTACTACCAAAGACGAAAATTTCATCCTTTTCAAGCATATCTATTCTACCCGAAGCTATATTGGGGTTTTCCGTTCTATTCTTGCTCATAATCTTGTTCTATTCTTGCTCATAATCTTACTATTTTTACGTTTATGATTAACTCTCAGAAGTCAGTTTCTCCCAATCTATGATAAAATCAGGATTTTGGCTTTCCATCCATTTCAAGTATTGAACATCATCGTTATAGATGCTTAGCTGGGTTTTACCCCTATATTTGCCGAATGTTATCAAATCATCTGGCTGTAATGTCTTTAGATTACTTCTGTGATATTCAATTATAGAGTCTATATCAGCTATCAATCGCTGTGACTCAATGATTGCCCACTTCACATAGTTCCAGTCTGTATCAATAACTTCTCTAATAGTTTTGTTCTTATATTTTCCGAATGTAAACACATCATCCAATCCGAGTACTTTAACTTCATGCTCTTTTGCACCTTCTCCCTGTATTTCAAGTAATGCCCAGGAGCCGCATCCGCAGTTTGGTATTGGCTGAGGTTCCGTATCGTCCTTCTTACACCAACATAATTCTGGTGAGTCTGAACTATCTGCCCTTTCGCCATTACGATAATAGAAGCCATAAGCGATACCATACTTACCAAATCTGCCATGTGGTTCTACTCTAACAACCTGAACGTATTGATTTCTGTACCAATCAGATACTCTACCATCAGGAAACCTTTGGGCAGTAAAAGGTAGAACCCTACCAATATCATAGTAGAGCTCCATTATATTATTTTGTGGAAACTTGCAATTTATTGCATCTACAAGTTTCTGTTTATCTTCTGTATTCATACTTATAAATTATCTGTTTGCCAATCGAGCAATTCATCATCCGTTGTTGTTGGATAGTTGTAATGCTCAATCAATTCTCGTTCCGTAAATGTTCTTTTGAAAGTACTGCCTAAAAGCAGAACTATCATATCATCCACCCT
>OARX01000164.1_pt1 | contig 13368 bp, 15 predicted proteins | sample 1494841 | NCBI WGS metagenome assembly OARX01 (sample SAMEA3360670, study PRJEB22359) | human gut metagenome | biome: ENVO:urban biome; feature: ENVO:human-associated habitat; material: ENVO:feces | place: Bangladesh | collected 2011 | reverse complement strand
TGTAAAAGTCGATATTTTCAATTGTATATTATAATAGTGATATAATAATAAAGTATTATTATATCACCATTTATTTTCTTTGATCCGTTTAGTCTAATGGTACGAGTAATCAGACTTGTGAAACGATTCTTAGAAAAAGAAAAATCATTCGTATTAAAAGTATTGGCTGCCCACTGCCTAGTGTGGGAGAATGGAGACAATTATGTTAAAAAGATCTAGAAAAGAAAAAAACTATAGTGTGGAAGATATGGTAACTTGGATAAAAGAAGCTGATGTGACAGAAGCTCCTGAACTGAAAATATCCAAAGAATATGTGATTGATCATATCAATTATTTCATTGCTATCGTTAATACATTTGGCGATTCAGACGAAATGTTTCATTGGTTCATCCGAAACAGGAAAGTGGCCGAACCAATGTTATTCAATGCACCGATAGGTGTAAGTGAGCAGTTCGCAATAATAATTTTAAATGCAATAGAGTTTGAGGATTGCGAACCTGTTATGGTAGTACGAGCATTGGAGACTCTTAAGATGTATACTAATGCCACTGCACCTTTTAGAAAAACATTAAGAGAAACGATAAAAAAATGTTTTGATAAATAAATCAAATTAAGCCGGCACGCCGTTTAAGTTGCGTGCAGAAATGGAGACAATTATGTTAAGAGTACGGAAAGCGACAAAAAGGGAACTGAAGACATTTGATTCAGGAGTATATTTTAGCAAATACAACACGGATGTATTTGTTTACTGTAAAGCAGTAAATAATACATATCCTGGACGTTTACGGATGAGACTAACCAGAGACCAGTATATGGCAATGAGAACAGAAGGTATCATCGACATGGAAGTTCCAATGATGGTATATTCTAGGACAGGAAAAAATTCTGAAAAAGGATTCAAGAATAAATCTGTCCGAATCAGGTCAAACACAATCACTAATATGTATCGAAGAAGATTCTTCGCTATATTAGATGATATGTGGGACGTTGAATCAGAAGATTCAACCCACTCATTTGGTATTGTTGAATTTGAATTTAGCAATGCTGTTTTGGATATGTAACTATATTGGAGGGATTCATAAAGAATCCCTCTTTTATTTTTTATTATCTTAGTAACCCTATAATAAATTTATATAAGGAGGTAAACTCATGGAGGATAAAGTACTTGATGGAGAGAGATTATGTGAATTGTTTATGAGCAAACAAGATACTCTCGAAGTTGCGGAGATGAAAGGAAAAGCAAGTAAATTTCTTGACGCTGCATGTGAGGAAATTGAAAAGAATATTAATGCAGGTAAAGAACCTATATCTATAGTATCTACAATTGAGAGCAAAGCTGGTATTATTGCTCCAAATAAACAATTAGAGTCTCTTTTTACATCATTTTTGTTCACTACAATTATGAAGAAAGAAGCAAAGAAAAGAAAACTTGTGGTCGATTTTCAGCCTAGCGTAAAGCAGGTATCGGCTGATTCACAGCCGATCATGGAATTGATTTTGGTATGTACATTTGATATATAAAATAGGTGTATGGGGATACCCATACACCTTTCTTTTTTATAAAAGACCTTCTTCGATCAGGTCTAAAGAAATATTCAACTCATCTTGAGCTGCTTGTTCTCTTCTCAATCTACGATCGTCATAGAATTTCTTTAATTCTTTACGATCAGTAAATCTCTTTTCCATAAAGTCTTCGCTGTTACCCTGCTCAAATCCAAGTAACTGAACTGCTTGAAGATATTCATTTCTATTCTTCAATACATCTTTCTCTTCTGATTTGATATCGGCGATAACTTTCTTCTGTGCTTTGATATTATCAGCTAACTCTTTCTTGATCTTAGGAGGAAGATCCTTATCATTCTTAAGATCACTTTCCATTCCTTCTAATATAGAAAGAATACGGTCTGGAGTTCCAGGATGAGCTCCAATCAATCCATCCATTTCCATCATCATACCATCGACTTTGTTGAACAGTTTTCTAATTACAGGAATTCTGTGAACAGTCTTCATGTACAATCCTTGATTGTCTGGATTTCCCATTTTAACTAATGCTGTACTTGCTGCTGGGCCATAGCCATACATTGCAGCAAAATCATCTGACAATCTTTCTAATGATCTTGCATAAGCATTCTGATGGCCAGTAATAGCTACTTGCTTACTTGTTACTGTTTTCCAATTCCATTTATTGATATGATTGATAAGTGAACAAACACCTGTAATAGTTAAAATAAAATGAGCTACATTACTAATAGTGCTCAATAAGAAATTAGCAAGACCTAACGTGAGTAGATCGATTTCTCTAATTACAGGAATCTTCTTTTTGAGTTTATTGAACTTTGTTCTAAACAGTTTAAAGAAGTTAGTTGACATACCGGCATCTGTAGCTGCTTGAATGATCAATTGAGGATTCATGAAAATGATTCCTAAGATGATCTCCCATACAATCTGAATTATTACGGTGGTTATATAGACATCTTGCTGAGCTTCGATCATTGGAGACCTGTGTACAAAACTATGTCCGATCTCATGCAGGAACGTAGCAAATACCTCTTCATCTGTAAATGCTTTATTTGCAAATAACCCGCTTGTGATATATGATAAAGCTGCTACTCTGGCACCTTTAGTAAACTTATATCCTTTAGATGTAGTAACTATAAGATCTCCAGCATTTACATCAATACTGCTCGCTACCGGGTATGTCATCGCATTTGGTGTACCATTTGGTATAATTTGTAAGCTAAATGCACTGAATCCGAAAAACTTTTCAATCATCTCTTCTATTTTAGCTGTCTGTTTTGCATTCTTAGCAGTTTTCCAACTAGCATAAGAATGACGCAAATTGCAGAATTCTTTGAATATCTCTTCAATTTCATCTGTCTTTCCGATATATACTTCTTGTATAACCATAATTATCCTCCTCTATTTTATTAAAATTACTTTGATGTGGAATTTAAAAATAAATAGCTCTTAACAATAAATTAGCGGCAAAGTGCTGGCCTGCGAGCCTCATCCCCGTATAATGTTACATTTGGACAAGTTGACATTAGCTATGAACGTGGCCAGCCATCCACTTAGATTCCCTATAGGAAAAGTTTTTGTATTCTTTTTCCTTAAATATTTGTTTTCCTCGGGTGGATGCGTATTATATTTCGAAATAAATATTTAAGCTTCTTCCAAACTTATCTTCCATCCGAGGTTTTTGGTAATGGGCATTCGCCAAGCGGTAAGGCACAGGACTTTGACTCCTGCACTTCACCAGTTCGAATCTGGTATGCCCAGTTCGCTTATAGTTATCTAAATTAAATACCTATGAGTGACACGATTTTTATATGTCACATGGAGTAGAGGCATTTGCCTCTACTCCACCTTTTTGCTATTTTTTTTAATATAGCAAAAACAAGATAGTAAATTACATATTAAGGAGGACTAATTATGTCAGAAGAACAGAATATCGTAGAGACAGAAGAAATTGGAAATATTTCGCCAGAAGAAGAACAGGAACAGAAACCATGTTTCATGCAGGTTGCTAAATTTAGGAAAGTTTCTTTTAAAACTTTCTTAAATGAATTTAAACCATTATGGTTAGCATCAGCAAAGGCTGAAGCTGGAGAAAACGAGCCGTTCTCTTACAATGAAGAACAGCTCAAAGAAACTGCTAAAACAATTTATGACAATATCCAATTACCACGTAGAGCTACTATTGGATCTGCCGGTTATGATTTCTACTTCCCGTTTGGGTACACAGAACTCAAGCCTGGAATGTCCATCTTAATTCCGACAGGTATTAAAGTACAAATGGTAGCAGGTTGGGCATTAAAACTTTACCCGAGATCAGGACTTGGAATAAAGTTCAGATTGCAGCTTGATAATACAGTTGGTATTATCGATGGAGATTATTACGGTAATCCGAAAAATGAAGGTATGATTATCGTTAAACTTACAAACGATTCAAGAGACGGACAGACTGTTTGCCTTGATAACGGAATGGCATTCTGCCAGGGAGTATTTGAAATCTTTGGAGTTACTGCGGATGATGAACCTGTAGCAGAAATGAGACAGGGTGGATTAGGATCTACAGATCAACAGCAGGAAACAGTGCAGGTGGAAATGCCAGTAGCTGAAACTGATACCGTGAATAAAAATGGTTCTAAGATATCTTCAGAAAAAGAATACAATGCGGAATCTCAGGTAGAATTTGAAGCCAATGCGGATCATCCTACAGACGACGGTTGCTCGGAAGTAGCTACAGTTGACGTAACAGAAGCTTATCCTGATGGGGTAGATTGCGCTGAACCAGAACACTAAAACATTCTTATAATATCTAAAAAGGAGGTATTAGAGAATGTTATTACAGAACAATACACAGGTCACATTTGGCCTTGATGTAAAACTCACTTTCGATAATGGAACTACAAAAGTTGGATCTGTTAAAGAAGGTGATTATCTTCTCTTAAGATTTTTATATAACGGAGAGAAGCTCATGAGAGCTTGCCAGGTAACAACAATTCAACCGGTACAGCTCGACACACAACCTATCTCATACGCTGCATCGCTTATTGTAGATTGCTCTACTAAGTTCAATGCGGAGAGATTAAGAATCTCGGCAAAAGATATCTTGAATATCAGATTCGTTGATAAAGATTTCATCGATTCTTTAGCACCGGATTATGAAATTACTGAAGATATGATCAATAAGGATGCTATTCCATCCACACCGGAGAATCCGTATCAGACATCTGGTGTAGGAGTCGCTGGAGTTGATGAGGCTAGAATCCTTAGATAGGAGGCTAGTTAAACATGGCAGAACTTACAAAAAAGAAGAGACAAGATATTGAAAAATATATCTATGGATTCTTCGATATATTGGACAAATCGGGGACAAATACTCGATACTATAAAGAGTTATTTGCCTCTATGTCTGATGCACAATTTATAAAATTCATATCTAAAGACTACCCGTTCAAACTTCAGGTTAGACAGAGTGTTGTAGAACCTAAGATGGACGATATCGTTAAATCATGTGATTATACGGGAGTTCCATTATTGGAAGAGATCCATCTTCCTTATCTTTATAAAGATGCTAATGGAAATTCCGTAAAAACTGCTAAATGTTTTGTAGGTTATCAGCACCACAAAAAGGTTCAGCAGATTGTAACAAAGAAAAGTAAATGGGCTCTTGATACAGCTAATCGTGACATGAAGAGTGGTAGACTTGTAGGTCATGATAAGGGTACAGGAGTCTCAGATCGAGAGTTTGAGGGTTTAGCTACCCTTGGACTCTACGATACGATGTACGAATTCTCTAGACCTAAAGCAGACGCGATGAAAGCTAAAGATGCTATGAACGCTGCTATTAGTACAAAAGGATTCGTAACTCAAGATGACATTCCAAACGATGTGGATGATGTATTATCAAGAAACTTAGTTAATGTCTATATGACAAGTGCATTGCTTGCAACAAACTTAGTTGATCAGGATAACTATACACCATACACATTGAAGAACAAGCAACGTCAAGTAGAAAGACGTTAGTGGAGGGAATTAATATGGAAAAAAATAATCAGAACGGATCCTATGTGATTCAGGAACAGGGAGATCTTGGTCTTGGAACTCAGGCTATTGATCCAAAATATGTTGGTGAAAATGGAGAGATCAGGATTCCTAAAGATGATAAAGATCAGGGATTCAAAAGACGGTAATGAGAAGCGGGTGGAGGGAAACCTCTACCTGCTATTCTTTTTAGGAGGGGAATAATATGAAGAAAATATTCATTATTTATAGTGTAGTAGCAACTATTGCTGCTGGAGCTGCTGGGTTAACTTGTTTCAGATTAATAGACAAGATTGAAACTCAGAAGTTTATCATTACCAATCTTAATGACATTGCAGAAATGAAACAAAACCGTTTAGATGAATATGCTTCTAAACAGATTACGATAGATATTTTAAATAAACAAATCAAAGATGCGCAGGACCAGTTAGAAACTCTAAAAAATAAATCAGATGATTCTAATTAGCCCAGATTACATCAATACAGAGCACCTAACACATCTATAATAGACATATAGAAATCAAAGGAGGGTGTTTATGTGAGAGATAAACGATATGAAATTATAATTGACGGGAATGCTACAAATGGTATCAAAGTAACTAATGTTAACACAGGTGATCCCGTAGAAGCGTATCAACTTCAGTCGAATGAATTAATTCCAGAGTGTCCGGTATATGAAAATAAGTATAAAGTTGATAGCGAGTCACTGTGGGTAAATATTAATCCGTTTAATGGAATTAGTTTTGTTATTGCAGGAACTATATGTCCTGGATTAGTACAAGGCAAATATGCTTTTTATGCGCTCATGAATGATGATGACAGTCAAATAACAGTCTACAATTTTACGTATAAAGAGTTGAAAACTATGTTTGCAATAAATAAGGAGGATAAATAATATGTTTTGTAGATTAATTGGATTAGGAGCAGCTGGTAATAAAGCAGCTATTACAGCAGTCGAAAATGAGATTATGCCAATCAAGCATGTAATGCTGGTAAATAGTACGCTTAAGGATATTCCGGCTGACTATCAGAACAAAGATGGAGCAAACGTAAAACAGTTTGTTGGAGCTTACGGCGGTTGTGGTAAAGAAAGAGATCTTTCTTATAAACTTGCCGAAGATACATTAAAACAGAATGCTTTAGGATTAGAAGAATTTCTGAGCATTGGAGAGGATAATGAAGCTGAACTTGTTATCTTAGTAGCATCTACAGAGGGTGGTACTGGATCTGGATCAGTTCCGTTAATTGCAAACTTCATTAGAAACGTGTACGGTATTCCGGTGCATGTATTTGGTATTGCAGGATTTGAAGATGATGTCCGTGGTATGAGAAATACTGTAGACTTCTTCAAAGAGATGGCATCTAACTTTACAGTTGAATGTATCAAGAATGCTAAGTTCCTTAGTGAATGTAACGGGAACAAGATCAAAGCAGAGAAGGAAGCAAATAAAGAGTTCTGTAAAAAGATTTCAGTTCTTATGGGGCTGCAGATCAGAGACTCAGAGCACAACATTGATCCTACAGATCTTTTGAAAGTATCTACAGAAGAAGGATATATGATCATTGAAACTTGTGTATTCACTGATAAGATTAAGAATGCAGAGCAGTTCAGACAGGGTGTAGTTGATGCTCTTGATAAATCTAAAGCACTTGACGTAGATTCAGAAGCTATCTCAAGACTTGGAATCATCATGAATATCAAACCTGAGAATACAGATTACATTGACTATCAGGACGTGATCGTAGAACGCTATGGTATCCCATATGAAAAATTTGAGCATATTCAGCATGAAGTGCAGACTATGCCAGAGTTCATTTCATTTATCATGGCAGGTATGAAGATGCCTACAGAAGAAGTGCAGGCTACGTATGAAAACTATCAGAAATCTGTAGCAAGAGTAAATAAATCAGCAGATGATTTCTTCTCTACAATCAAAGAGAAGCAGATCAAAGCTGATGACTCTAAGTTTGATCTTGAGAGTAAAGATCAGAGAAAGAAAAATACAATGAGTGCAGCTGATTTCTTTAAGAAAGAAGCAACACCGGCTGGAAAGTTTAAAAACACTACAACAAAAATGATAAGTGTTGAAGATTCATTAGAGGAATACTAGGAGGAAATTAAATATGTTCGGACAGTTAGAACCAGTCAAACCATCAACAGATTTTGTCACTGTTGATCTTACAAATACAGTATTACTTACAGATGATGAGCTATGTTCAAAGTTGGATGATGCTAGTTTAACTGACGAACAATATTACAAACTCATCACAAACTATTACAAAAAGATGCTTGATGATATCTTTACAAAGAAAGAAACTCGTCAGGCATCTGTGTTTACAAAATACTTTACTCAATCTAGATTCGTATCTGTACTGACTCAGGTAATGTATACTGTAGAAATTACGGATGTAGATAGAAGAAGATTGAATAAGATGTGCTATGACTATCTTAGTATCAGCGAAGCAGATGAGTATGTAACTGGTCTGCTTATGGCATTATCTAAGACAGTCAACAGAGATAAACTTCCAAGACTTTGTGCAATCCCATTGCCGGAAGATTTAGCTACAATGCTGGCTTTATCTAGATACTCATCTGAGAAAGATGTAGTTAATGTTAGACGATTGAATAAAGTGTTAATGTCTCAATCAATAGAGTTCATGACAGAGCAGAAGATTATAGATATATATACAACTCTGTTTAGTCATGTTCTTCCACTATTCACTGGAGTTATGCTTGATGTGGTATCACCTCAGAATCTGAGTTCAAATTCTTCTGAGGTTTATGGTACTATATCATTAGCGATGCTGGATATCATGAACGAACTTCCATTAGCAGATATCAAAAAAGGATTAAAACTGTTTGATGAGAATCGTAAAATGCAATATCCAGATAATCCGTTGAGATTTAATATTGAAAGTTTTTCACCTGTAGATTATCCAAGAATCAATAAAGCTTTGGATGATCTTAAGTCTGAAGGAGTAGTATTATCTATACGATAAGATTTAGTCAGGTGTAGTGATACACCTGACCTCTTTCTTTTTTATGATTTTAACTATACAAAAACTATCAAATAAACTAATTTAGGAGGAGAATATTATGGCAGATATTTCAGTTGCAGGATTATTTAGAGAGAAAATGAAGACATTAAAAGATCCTAGAATGTCTATGGAAAATGAGCCTGATTATGCTTATCCAACAGGATTCCTTACGTTCGATTTCATGAATGGGGCTGTTGTGCATGTAAAGAAAGATGATCAGAGATTCACATATAATTCCATCGGTATTGTAGATGGGTCTATGGTAACTGTTATTGGACGATCAAGTTGTGGTAAAACGACATGGACTGTTCAGACAGCAGGAAATATTATTAGACCATTCAAATCATCTTCAGTATGGATGGATAGTGTTGAGGGGGGTATTACAGATGCCAGATCTCAGCAGTTATTGAAACTTGTAGGTGAAGATTGGAAAAAGAGATGGATTTCCAGAAATACAGGAGTTACGGCAGAAAACTTCTATGAGCGTGTTAAAGCAGTTCATGATTTGAAAATGGAGGTAAAAGATGAAATTACATACGATACAGGAGTTTACACGTCAACAGGTGAAAGAATCTACAAAATGGAGCCGTCTTGCTATATTCTTGACAGTCTTGCTATGCTTACGCCGGATAAGTATGCGGAAGAAGACGAACTGTCAGGGCAGATGTCGGTAACAGCTGCAGCTAAGACAAATACAACAGTATTTAAGAGAATTATCCCTCTCCTTAAAGCTGCAAATATTATTCTGTTTGTGATTAATCATATCACAGAAAGTGTGGATATTAATCCGTTCTCTCATTCTCAGGGACAATTATCTTATCTTAAACAGGGAGAAAGACTTGGTGGTGGTAGAGCCGCTATTTATGTAACGAATCTTCTTGTTAGATTAGATGACCACTCTAAAATGAAGACTGGAGAAGGAATTGATATTGATGGATCTCTCGTAGACTTCACATTACTTAAATCAAGAACAGCATCCGTTGGCCAGAAATGCACTCTTGTCTTTAATTATAAGACTGGATTTGATCCGGATTTATCATTATACTACTTCCTAAAGACATGTAAGAAAGTCAACGGTAAGGGTGTCGGAATGTATATCGGAGATCGAAGTGATTTGAAATTCTCGCAAAAGAACTTTACTACTAAGCTGAAAGAAAATGAAGAGTTTAGAAAAGTATTTGTTTCGGAAGTATTAGCAGAACTTCAGAATCTTATCTATGATCCGGGAGAGACTGATGAGGTTGATACAGGATTCGACGTTACATCTCAGATCCTGAACAATATCCAAATGGCAGCATAATGATATATTATATATATGAGAATATAAAAGGTACACGAACTCATCGTGTACCTTCAAATATTCCAAGAACTATAGAAAGGAGACCGGTTAATGGAACCAGCTACATTTATTAAAGAGTCTCAAGAGAATATTGACAGATTAAAAGTCAAAGAACAGATGCTTGGAAAGGGGTTATGCCAGCCGTTCGCTGATTGTAACTCTGGTTCAAGAAAACTTATGTATGCTATTCATATCGAACAGTCGCTTCCGCTATTGGAACCAGAAGTACCGTTCATTATGACAGGATACGAACAGCGGTATGCTGAGAGATCTTCATCGATCATCAAAGCGGATGCTGACTATGAGGTGGTAGCAAAGATTAGCAAATTTCAAAATGCACCTCAAAGACATTATTTCTTAATCTTAAGAAATATTCACAACAACAAGCTTAAAATGCTTGAGAGAAAAGACTATTCGTACAGTTCAGAAACATATGGTTATGCATATGACAATACTGTTATGGATAATCTCGATATTGGTTATGAAGTTCCACAGAATGAATTGGTTAGACGATCAACAGCATATGATTCTTCTATGAATCCAGAGAACAGTGTGAACTTATTGACCACATATCTTGCAACTGATGCAACGATGGAGGATAGTATCTGGATATCTGAGACAGCTCAGAAGAAATTATCATCCAATTTATATAAGAAAGTATCTATTATCTTAAATGATAATGATATGCTTCTTAATCTGATGGGGGATGAAAACACATATAAGAGTTTCCCGTTAGTTGGCGAAAGGGTTAAAGATGGAATCCTTTGTGCCGTAAGGCGAGAGAAAATTGAAGATTGCTTATTTACACAATCTACAGAAATGCTGAGAAGAATTCTGATGTCTGATGATAAGTATACACCAGGATTAGACACAGAAGTTATTGATATTGATATTGCTTGTAATAACCCAGAGTTACTGAAAGAAAAACACAGCAATACTCAGGTATTGCAGGTGTATAATGATCACTTAAGATTTGCAGGAGAGTTCGTGTCGACGATATCTAAATTGTTAGATCAATATGGACTGAATATCAAAACAGATACAGATTATTTCTTAGGTGAAATGTATACAAAACTTAAAGCAGAGGTTGATGGAACTCAGTTCCGCGAGAATAAGGTATATTCAGGAACTAAGATCACATTTATGCTTAGAGAAATAAGTGTTCCGTCTATTGGTGATAAGCTTGCTAATAGATATGGAGGAAAAGGTGTAATCGCTAAGATTGTACCAGATGAGTTGATGCCTAAACTTGCATTGACAAATGAACCATTAGAAATGCTGGTAAACAGTTCTACATGTATTAACCGAGAGAATATTGGACAGTGGCATGAATTGTCCTTAACTCATATCGGTAAATGCATTACTGACTTAGCTAGAATTGGATATTTCACAACAGATGAAGCTTTACATGAGATTGTGAAGTATTTAAGTTTTGCTTCTCCGGTGGAGGCAGAGTCACTTGCTGATTTCTTATCATCAAGATCCGATGAAGATAAAGATGTATATCTTCAATCTATCATCGATTCTGGAAATATTATTGTATCGAACAAGCCAATGTCTGAATCTATGAGTTTGGATATGCTTGCAGAATTATGGGATGCATTTCCATATGTAACTCAAAGATCTATTTTAGCACCATTGAAAGGATCTAACGGGAAAACTAGATTTGTTCAAGCTAGACGTCCGGGTGTAGTAGGTCATCTTAGTATGTACAGATTGCAGCAATATGCTCAAGAAAAACATTCTGTAACTGCGCTGTCAGCTACTAATCTTAGAAATGAGAATAGTAGGAATAAAGCTAACAAGTATTATAAGTCTACACATCAGGCTACTCCTATCAACTTTGGCGATATGGAGACTGGTAACTTTGGACATCTCGGATTTGAAAATGTCGTAACAGTTCTTATGATTCATTCAGCATCACCACATGCGAGAAGACTTGTAGAGAAGATGTTTACAGACGATCCATATCTTGTAGATATTAAACTTGATGAAGATTCAAGTAATAGATCTGCAGAGATTCTTAATACCTATCTTAAGACTATTGGTTATAAGTTGGTATTTGAAAAGAAGAGAAAGAAACTTGTAAGACCATTTACAACTGCTCCGTTTACAAGAGGTGGTAATAACCATAGTATGCCAAAACCATTCTTTAGAATTGATCCAACGCAGCAGATTGCAGATGTACAGGCTTACTTCAAGTGGTTGGAAGAATGTGATGAGAAGATCAAGAAGCGTCCATTCTTATATAAGCCATTCAAGTACGAAGTTAAGAAACAGACAGAGTAAACAAAATTTTGGTTGCATGATATAACCATGCAACCAAATATTATTTCTAGAAAGGAGGAAACTATGACTATTCATGAAATAGCAGAAAAAGTTCAAGTAGGAGACTTTCAATCTGCATATGATAATATCATTCAGATTGGAGAAGCTTGTACTAAATGCTTGGACTATGCTGATGATGAAATGAAGAATAATAACTCAATAGAAGATTTGTTAGTAGATCTGATTACTATAGGTAATTGCACTTATAATAATACTGATCGAGACTATCTTCCAATAGATGATGGTGTATATGATCTTCTGGCAGAGAAACTTAAGAGAGTAAACTATTATAGGTTCGTACCAGGAGCAGCACCGGTTAAGACTACTATTGAAAATAGTAAAGATACTATTATAGACACTAAGACAGAAGATATAGTTAAGCCGTTTACAATCATGAGCAAAGATGATAGGGAAAAGATGGATAATGCTTTCTATCCTCAGATATTAACAATGGCAAAACCATATGATCTTAGATCTAACGTGTATAAACCATTTTATACAAAAGATACTGGGATGAATTATGTTACTAAGAGACTCCATGATACGGCACACAATTATCCGAATCTTGTAGGAACTTTGGATAAATGCAAATTCGTATTAACTAAACAGGCAGTAGATTTAGGAGTGGCAAAAGATCCTAATGTATCTATACTTGAAAGGGATTTCTTTGAACCATTGTTACGATCTGGACTGCTGGATATGCAAACTCCTATCGATATGATAGGTACTCTAAAATATGATGGTGTTTCTGTGGAAGCTGATTGTACTGATGAAGTTGTAGGAGCAAGATCACGAGGAGATACAGATAATAATGTGGCTTCAGATTTAACTCCTATTCTTGGTGGATATAAGTTTCCTAATGCACCTAAACTGGATAACCCTATTGGGGTAAAGTTTGAAGCAATTGTTCGTAATGTAGATCTACAATTATTGAATGAGTGTTTCGGGACTAGTTATATCAATGGTAGAACGGCTATTATAGGAATACTTGGATCTTCTAATGCAAGTCAGTTAAGAGATTTCATTACATTAGTTCCACTTCAAGCAGACTTCGGGTCGGATGTACCAAAACCATCTAGAATAGATGAAATAACTTTCCTTAATAAGTATTA
>OARX01000162.1_pt1 | contig 13507 bp, 8 predicted proteins | sample 1494841 | NCBI WGS metagenome assembly OARX01 (sample SAMEA3360670, study PRJEB22359) | human gut metagenome | biome: ENVO:urban biome; feature: ENVO:human-associated habitat; material: ENVO:feces | place: Bangladesh | collected 2011 | reverse complement strand
TATCTTGTTAAAATATATCGCCAAAAAACTATTGGCTTTGACTTCTATAACTTCTTTAACTTCGAAGAAAAAACTAACATTTTCTAAGCAAACCACAACAAAATCACATGCTATACATATAAAAAACGTGTTTTTTACCGATAAAATATAAGATTTTGCTGAAATAATTTCTTTTATTGTAGCATTTACAATATCTTTGTAGCAGAAAATAATTTAAACGCAAACAAAACACCATAAATGTATAAATACGCATTTGCAAAAAAGGACACATAGATTATAAATTTTGAGTTAATTACTGTTTTTTAGCGAAAACGCCACGTCGTGAGACGTGGCGTTTTCATTTTATCAAGCTTCTGTAGCAGATTTTCCTAATAACAGTAAAGAAAACGCAACATTAAAGCTAAATATTATTACAGGTATACCAATATTGCAAGCAACTATCGTTCAGCAACTTAACAGACTTCACTCGTTATCGAAACTATATCTCAGCCTATCTTTGCTTTCTAGCAAATGTATCTATGCTTTCCAGCAAATCTATATCTGCTTACTATCAAATGTCAATATGATTACTATCAAATTTGATTTAATACGAAGGGGGAATAAGAAACTCACTCCCCACCCTTCTTCAATATTTCGTCTCTACATTCTTCCATTAGCCATTTAGGAGTACTGGTGGCACCGCAGATGCCGATGGTTTCTACGCCCTGGAGCCATGCCATATCAATTTCGTTGGCACTCTCGATGAGGTGGCTGTTGGCATTGACACGGCAGCACTCCTTGAAGAGGACTTTGCCGTTGCTACTCTTATGTCCGCAAACAAAGAGGATGAGGTCGTGGCGAGAGGCAAAGGCTGCGATGTTTGGCATGCGGTTGGCAACCTGACGACAGATGGTGTCGAAGCTCTTGAAGGTGGCTGAAGGAGAAATGTGGGACTGGATATAGTCGATGATATGATGGAAATCGTCGAGTCCCTTGGTGGTCTGAGAATAGAGGTAGATGTCCTTGGTGAAGTCGAGCTTCTTGGCATCATCGATATTCTCGATTACTATAGCATGCTGGCGAGTTTGCCCCACCAAGCCAAGGACTTCGGCATGACCATTTTTGCCAAATATCACTATCTGGGCATCGTGGGCAGCATCGTATTGTCGCCTGATGCGACGCTGCAAAGCCAGCACCACAGGGCAGGTAGCATCGATAATCTCGATGTTGTTGCGCTTGGCAAGCTCGTAGGTCTCAGGCGGTTCGCCATGGGCTCGCAACAGGACTTTGACATCGTGGAGCTCGGAGAGCTGCTGATGGTTGATGGTGACGAGTCCTTTGGCATGGAGGCGTTCTACTTCCATGCCGTTGTGTACGATATCGCCAAGGCAATATAGCGTTTTGCCCTTGGCAAGTTCTTCTTCGGCTTTGCTTATGGCGGTGGTAACACCGAAGCAGAAGCCACTACCATTATCTATTTCTATTTGGAGCATTTGAGATGATTATTTGCTTGTTTTTACTCTCACAACGAGCTTTGGATTGTCAGGATCGTTGGTGATCATGAGGATTCGAGGCATACGCTTGGCAGTCTTGAGGTCGGAGGCTACGGCAGTTACACGAAGGCGAGCCGACTCGCCAGGCTGAATCTTGCTCTTGTTGAGCGAAACCTGCAAGCCCATGGTGAACATTTGGAGCGAACGGATGTTGAGGGTAGACATGCCGGTATTGACGATGGTGATGTCGCCACGAAGCTTCTTCTTGCCAGCAAAAGAACCGAGGTCGAGGGTGTCGGTGGAGAGCTGGATATGAGGAGCTACAGCCAACTGGTCGTCGCTAAGTTTCTCGAAATCAGGCAAGAGAACGGCTGAAACCTCGATGGCTTTGTCGGCAGAAACCTTGTCGCCCTGGGCAAAGCCAAGGTAGATGTTGGTTTGCGAGAGTCCGAAGTCGCGAAGCTTGTTGGAATTGAGCGTTACGGTAACCTTGCCCGAACGGCCAGGACGGATGGTGGTTGGCGACACTTCGGCAGAGAGATAAGGAGGCAGGTGCATGACCTGTGGCTGCGCAGGCTGGTCGCTGGTGTTGAGGATGTGGATGGTCTGATAAGGACGAGAGCCACGATTTACATCATCAAACTCTATATCGTTGTTGTCGACCATCAAAGCACCAAGGGTGTAAGGATAGCCACCCACGAAGTCGGTGACCTCTTCGACAACGACGCCACGAATTGTGAGGCGCAGAGGTTCGAGATTGTTGTTGAGAGTGAGGTAAGCACACTTGGTGAAATGCCCCATGATGCGAGCATCGTAGGTGGCGGTGACGGTATAAGAGGCGTTGCGCTCAACTACGCCCTGAGGAGCACTAAGAGTGGTGCATCCGCAATCGGTATAGATGTCGTCGATATGAAACGATTTGCCTGTGGTGTTCTTCAGTTTGAAGGTTACGGTGACAGGCTTCTGGAATTCTATCTGTCCGAGGTCAACAAGTTCCTGAGTAGCCTCGATGGTTTGTGCCGAGGCTACGGCAGAAGCCGCCATGAGCAAGGCAGCAAGGATGGCATGTTTTTTTGTATTCATAGTCGTGAAGGGAATTAAAAAAGAGCTGTTATTCATTGACAACAATCTGAACGGCCTCGGCTCTGCCCGAGAACTCAGGACTGTAGGCACACTCGGCGGTGCAAACGCCCGAGAGGTAAGAGCCAGGACGATCAACGAAGTATTCTGTTTCTACTACGTGCTTTCCCTTAGAAAGACGGTCGAAGAAATAGTTTGTGCAGTTGTCTTGTGGAGCAAGATAGTAGCCATTGCGATAGCCACTAAGCTGAGACACAGGCTCGAGACATGCAGCACGCTTATCGCAGAGCTGAACGAAGTCGTAGTCGCGGTCGGCAACGATGGTGATGGTGACTTTCACTTTGTCGCCCACCCTTAATGACTTGCCTGCAGTTTCGATATTGCGCTCTACGCGAATGCCTGCATTAGCCGACTTAACGGCAGCGATAGGCTGCAACGACTGACCATAGACGGCACCCCACGAAGCACCATCGGAGGTTTTGGCAAACGATATTTCGGAAGCCTTAGGATTGTCGATGGTGGTCTTGACATAGCCTACGGCAGCAGTAGCCTCAGGCAAAGGGAGAGCCTTGCCATCAAGGGCGATGGTGGTGAGAGAAGGCTGATTGAGCACTTCGTCGTTATCCACCAAGAAGGCATGGATGGCATCTACGCTATTGAGCGGAGTGTCCCAACTCTGAGTGCGCTTCTGCTGCAAGAGCCATAGGCGCATATCATCGATGGTGGCACGGTCGGCAGGGGTGATGGCAGCGATAGCCTCGATGGCAGCAACCTGGGTAGGTATGCGATAGTTGCGCCAGCTATATAGCGCCCTTGGAGTGTCGACATATCTGCCCATGCCAGGCTTGCTGACGGTATACTGCTTGATAGACTCCACATATTCGCGAGCTGTGGCATTGTCTTTGCCAAGAGCAATGGCAGCAATAGCCTTGGTTCGAATGTCGACCTTGCGATTAGCCTTGAGGAGCAACGACTTGAAGTATTTGATGCTTGGAGTTTCGCCAGCCTTGGTGAGAGCGCAGAGGTAGAGATAGTCGAGGTCGACGGAAGAGAGAGATGGCAGTTTCTGCTTCTTCATCTCGTGCATGCGAGAGGTGGCTGCAGCATCGAGATAAGCCATAGCCTTAGAGAGTATGGTCTCGACATCTGAATTGGAATAGCCATAGGCAGAAAGACGCGACAGGAGGGTGGCTACGGAGGTGGTGACATAGGTGCTGCTGCGCATGCCCTTCCACCAACTGAAAGAGCCGTCGGCATTCTGAGTCTCTGCCAAAAGCTTATTTATGGTAGAGAGCTTATAGCTGAGATTGTTCTTATTATAATATGTGGCGAGTAGAGCCTTCTGTCCGCTTTCGTCTTGAGCATCCAACATCCATGGCGACTCAGTGAGGACGATAGACTTCAGCTCGTCGTTGCGCTGAAGATTAGAGAGCAGCGAGGTGTTGTCGGCAGTCCAACTGTCAATAGCCTTCTTAATCTCAGGGTTAGACTGAAGGATGTTTGCCGAGATGGTGGTGGCATAATATGCAGCTGCAAGCGAGAGGGAACTCTGGTTGCAATATTCAGAAACTGTAGGCAGAGTCTGAATCATGAGCCACGAAGGGTTGTTGGTATATTCTACTGTGAGCTTGCGCTTATCGGCTTTGGTTGGCAACACACTATCGAGCGAGAGAGTGAGGGTGGCAGCAGAAGTCTGGGTGAAAGGAATGGTGGTGGTGACCATCTGCTTGTCAGACAATACAGGAAGATAATGTTGTTCGCCATCAGAGAATCCCTTGCCCGAAGCCACGATGCGACAGATATAGAAGCCCTCGGTGGCAGAGAAATTGAAAGAGACAGCCTGAGTCACCTCGCCCTGGAGCGAGAACGACTTCTGCTGAGTGAAGACAACCTTGCCGGATTCAGCATCTAAGATTTCGATGCGAGCAGTACCCTTGAGAGCATCGGTAGTGGTGTTGCTGATGCGAGCTGCGATGACAGCCTTGTCGCCATGGCGCACGAAGCGAGGCATGTTAGGCTGCACCATCACCTTCTTGCTTGCTACAGCCTCAGCCTGGATAGTGGCAGAGTTCATCTGCTTGTCGTGAGCCAAACCAAGGAAGCGCCATGTGGTGGCACTCTCAGGAAGAGTGAACGAGATGGCAACTTCGCCCTGAGCATTGGTGGTGAGAGATGGCGCAAAGAATGCAGTCTCGCTGAAGTTTTCGCGAAGCTGAACGGAAGCATTGGCAGCAAGCTCAGCCTCGGAAGTTTGTGCCGACTCCTTTTGGCTAAGTCCTGCGATGGCACCCACAAGCACTCGTTTTTCAGTAGGAGCCATGGCAGCCATCTCGGTGGCGCAAACCATAACCTTATCGCTCTTTGCCATAAGCCTGTTGTTGCCATAGCCTCTGACATAAACGAGTTTGCTGTATGGCATGCTAAAGCAATCGTAATAGAAATGGCTAAGCTGCATATACTTGTATGGCAGGTAGTTGAAAGACTGGTAGCCATGCAAGCCTGTGGCCTGATTAGAACCTCCACGCCATGAGGCACTTGGGGTATAGAGATTGAAGAAGCTGCCATTGTTGATAACATCCAACGAATGAGCGGACAAAGCATCGAGCGACTTATCATAGAGCGTAGCCATGAGCTGAGCATCGGCAGGCTTAGAGTCAGGAGTTGTTATCTTCAATGTCCAACGCTCGTTTTGCCCTGGAGTGAGCTTATCGCGGAAGCTGGTCCACGACATATTGAGATGCTTATCTGGCTGTGGACGGAAAATCCTGGCAGTATGCGTGTACAAATGACCATGATGCACCCAAGCATAGGTGACGGTGATGCCATCGCCATATTCAGGCTTATAGTTGAAGGTGTGGTTGTGGAGAGAGTTGTGACCCTCTAAGATGCCACTCTGCATAAACTCGCCATTCGAGAACACATTATAATATATGTGGTGCTCGTCGTCGGTATTGCCAATCAGGATAGTGGCAGGGAATGTGGTAGAGCTTTGATAATACCAGTCGTGGGTTTCGACAGGAGCCTTCTTGTCCTTAAGCGAGAAGACGACGAAAGAGCGCGCGATGGTGTCGGTGCCACAAATGGCTTTGAGCTGATGTAAGCCCGAATGAAGTTTCAGAGGCTTTAGGTCGATGGCGGTATTGGCTTGAGCCTGGTATGGTTTGCCATCGATGGTGTAAGCCACGTTGCCCGCAATCTTTTCGCCCGAGATATTCAGATAGTTGAAGGTAAGGGATGGAAGACTGTCAACGAGATTCTTCTCAGGCAAATTGCATGTGAAGACTGTGCTGACATTGCTCAAAGGCAACGACAAGAAGCCTTGCTGAGTTTCGCCTGCAGCATCGGTAACCAAGGCTGTGGCTTCGATATTGAAATATAGACGCGACTTAGACTTCTGCTCAGGCAACAGCATAGGCATGAGGAGAGTGAAACGACCATTATCGTCGGTGAAGACTGTATCGTTGAGGATAAGCTGCTGATCGTTGCCATCAAACCACATTCTCCACCAAGAGCTGACGTTGCGCTTGATGGTATATTTAACCTTGGCATTCTGAATAGGCATGCCTGCATAAGAACGGGCAGTACCAGTGAGCTTTAGGGTGTCGCCAACGCTATACGCTGTAGTAACCTTATCGAGGTCGACAGTAAACGTTGGACGCTTGTATTTCTCAACTCTAAAGGTTGTGGAATTGCTATTGGCAAGGATGCGATAGCGTCCAGTAATGCCGTTGGCAGGGAGGTCGAAGACTGCCGAGGCTTGACCATATTCGTCGGTAGTAACGACCTGAGAAGCGAGGTCTTGATAGTTGGCATCGCGAAGTTTCAAGGTAACCTCCTTGCCTACCACAGGGGCTGCTGTAAGAGCCTTGCTATTTGGTTTCCAATAAACCACAGAGACGTTAACCTTCTGACCAGGGCGATATATAGAGCGGTCGGTATTGACAACGCTTCGCTCGCTATCACCGTAAGATTTGCCATGATAGAAGCCTGAAAGCCCAACCTTGGCGCAGGCATTATCGTCGGCAGTATAGGTGTAGGCAGTATAAGGATTTTGCTTAGGACATTGGTAAACCACCTCGCCATTAGCGCCTGTGGTGACGGTTATATCGTCGATTTTCTGTTCCGTCCAACGCTCATTAAAGCACAATCTAACCTTTGCGCCTGATACAGGAGCACCCGTTGTGGCATTGACAACGGCTATACGCAAAGCATTGTTAGGAAGCTTTTCAGACATGGTGTAGAGGTTGGTGACATGCAACAGGCAACGCTCAGGCTTGATGCTATTGTTGTCGGTAGTAACCTCAAGGAGATATACGCCTACAGGCAGCGGAGCTATGGACATAGAGTCGGCATACTCGTCGTAAGCAGCCTTGCCAACATAGCGTAGCTGGTCGGTATGCACCACGGTGCCTACGATATGCTTCTTTATCTTCTGATAGTCTTTATCGTTGTTAGGATCGAGCTCGGTATCACCAGCAAGCGACAGGCGATAAACTGCCAAATCTAACTGCGAGATGTTACAAATGGAATTGACTCTAACCTTGCGAGCCATGTTAGGCAATAGCATCATGTCGCCAACGTTGATGTCGAATCGTGGACGCTCCAGTTCCATCTTGGCATTGCGAAGATAGTTGAGCGGAGGCCATGCGCCCCATTTGCTAACGGCATAGTTGATATATTGCACCTTCTCGGCAGCTGTGGCATTCTCTATTTGCTCCAAGCATTTATAATGCTCTAAAGCCAGTTCGCCAGCCACCTTCAGGTCGCCATAGATATTTATCAACGAGTCTACACTCTGCAGATAGCGCGACTTGCGGACTTCAGTTTCGTCATTCTTTTCCTGACAGCGGATAATCTCGAGAGCTGTGATGCAGGCAGCATTGCGATTGCCCGAAGCTGCATAATAATCGTGCATAACCTTGAAAGCCTTAGCCTCGTAGCCAAGCACATGGAGCATATCATCGTTGAAAATCTTGCTATAGTTGGCTTCAACCACAAAAGGCTCGTAGACAGAAGTCTTTACGGCAGCAAGCTTTGCCACATTCTGCAACGACTGGGCATAATAAACCTTGCTCTTTGAGGCAAACGCAGTCTTCTGCTTAGCATCTCTTGAACCATCGGCACGGAGATTATACAAATGGCCAAGGGCAGAACTAAACACCGCTTTAGCAATATCATCATTGAGAGCAGCTTCGCGAGCCTCTAATCTTTCAACCTCTGGCTGCAAAGAGTCGGGAGAAAGACAAGCCTTGGCTGTGGTTTGCAAGAGCAACGCCTTAAACAAATGACCATATTCTTTTTCAGCCTCAGCCTTTTTGGCTATCTTGGTAAGAGCTTTTAGTTTGTCTTGCTGTAAGTCTTTAGTGTCGGCAACATCCACACTCTTCCAAAGCGAAGAATAGCTTTGGGCAAGCATTGTCATAGGCAACAGCATCGACAATAGTATAGTAAAAATGCCTTTTTTCATGCTTATTATTGGTTTAATGGTTATCTATATTGCAAAAGTAACATTTTTTTTTCATATCATCTACGATGATAGTTAAAAAAGCGCAACTTTTATTACGTTTCGACATATATTACGAAGAATTATAGTATCTTCGCAATAAATTATATGGTAATAAAGAAGTTAAAGGAGTAACACAATAAAAATGAGAAGTATATGGAACATAACACACAACACAACATTATCAGCGACAGCATGATTGATGCTGCCGAGAACATACGCAAGGTGGAGATTGCCGACGCGAAAGCCATAGTAGACATCTATAATTATTACGTCGAGAATACCGCAATTTCGTTTGAAACAGAAGCGCTAACGGTAAATGAAATGGCTGAGAGAATAAAGGATATTTCGAGTAAATTCCCTTATTTCGTGTATGAGAAAGATGGCAAAATATTGGGCTACTGCTATGCGCACCAATGGAAAGAGAGGGCAGCATATTCGAAGACGCTCGAAACAACTATCTATATCAATAAGGATGTAAGACATCAGGGGCTCGGCAGAATAATGGTAAAACTATTGATAGACCTCTGCCGCAACGAGGGGTATCGTGCGCTAATAGCTTGTATCACACAAGGCAACGAAGCAAGCATAAAAATGCACGAGAGCTTAGGCTTCAAGCAAGTTTCGGAGTTCAAGGAGGTTGGCTTCAAGTTTGATACTTGGCTCGATGTCGTTGACTTGGAGTTGCTGCTGTAGAAAATATAAGGAATGATAGTTCTATTAAAAAAATCATCCTATGATAGTAAATTGTGGAAATAATCACTATCTTTGCATAAAATAGACTGCATCTTAGCATAATCTTAGTATCAAATTATAATATAATTAAGGAGGAACGAAATATGAAAATTAGTGTTGCAAATCCTATTTATGACTCTGTGTTCAAGTTTTTGATGGACGACGAACGCATAGCAAAGACCGTGCTTTCTGCTTTACTAAAGAAGGAAGTGCTTAGCGTAGAAATGCGCAAGCACGAACATCCTAATATCACTCGCGATAAACTATCCATGTTTAGAATAGATTTCGCAGCACGAGTAAGGGAGAATGACGGTTCTACACAATTGATATTAATAGAATTGCAAAAGACATGGTTGGATACCGAGACTTTGCGTTTTCGTCGTTACCTCGCAGCACAATACAACGCTGAGGAAAATATCCAAAAACAAGGAGAAAATCAGGGATATGCATTGCCAATGGTTGCTGTATATCTGTTGGGACATCGCGTTGGCGATATAGATAAGCCTGTGGTTTACGTTGGTCATAAGGCTTTAGACTATGATGGCAAAGAGGTGGAGAATGGAGAAAATGATCCATTTATCAGCAGTTTAATACACGACAGCATTATTGTACAGATACCATTGCTCCATGGCAAGATAAACAATAGACTCGACAAAGTGCTTAGCGTATTCGACCAATCTCAAAGAACAGAAGAGAGCCAACAGATTATCAATTTGGAAGAAAATCTATATAAGGACGACCCTGAAATGATGCAAATTATTCATCGTTTGAGTTTGGCTACAATGAGCGCTGAAGTAAGACAAGAAATGAATGATGAAGATGAGTTCTTTGCTGTTATTGAAGCTCGTGACACACAAGTGATGAAGCAAAAGAAAATAATTTCTGAGCAGCAAGATAGAATTACGGAGCAGCAAGATAGAATTACAGAGCAAAATGCGCAAATAAAAGCGATGGCACAAGCAATGCTTAAGAATGGTGTAAGTATAGATATTATAGCACAATCCATTAACAAGAGCATTGAAGAAGTCAAGGCTATGCTATAATCTTTAGCAAAACAACAGAAACACGCACCATGGCAAACAACGAGGAAAAGAGAATAACTGAGCAAAGCTCGCTATACGACCATCTGGAGAAGATGGGTGTGGCAGAACTTACTGCCAACATCAACAACGAGAATAAGAAGGTGGCGTTGGCGGTAGAGGAGGCTTTGCCAAAGATAAATATATTGATAGAAGCCATAGAACAACAAGTGAAGAATGGCGGACGATTGTTTTATGCTGGTTGCGGAACAGGCGGACGACTAGCTACTCTCGACACCATAGAGGTGCAAAACACCTATGGCATAGACGGTTCGCAAATACAGGCGATATTCCCTGGCGGTATAGGATGCTTGACGCAGACTAAGGAGTCGAGAGAAGACGACTTGGAGAATGGATGGCAACAACTTTGCGATAAGCACATCACTAAGGATGATATCGTGGTGGGATTCTCGGCAAGCGGCACCACACCATTTGTGTTGTCGATATTGAAACATTGCAGGAAAGAAGGAATACCTACGGGCTGCATAGTGAACAATCCCCACTCTCCTATTGCAGAATGGGCAGACTATGAGGTAGAGGTGATAACAGGACCGGAGTTTGTTACTGGCAGCACTCGCATGAAGGCTGGCACATCGCAAAAGCTGATCCTCGACATGATAAGCACCACGCTACAAATTAGGCAAGGCAGAGTGGAAGGCAACAAGATGGTGAACGCCAAACTTATAAACCATAAGCTCATAGACCGTGCTTGCAGAATATTCATGGAGCGCAATTCTGAATATAAGGATTATGAGGAAGTGCGACAACTGATATTGAAAGCAGGAAGCGTAAAGAAGGCAGAAATGATGATTTCCCGACATTTTGACATGTAATTCGGTCAAAATGTCGGGATTTTCATTATGGGCACGAGGTTTGAATAGTAGTAGGCAGAAACGAATAAATTTTAGAAAGGAGACATAATATGACATTAGACAAATTCACAATCAAGGCGCAAGAGGCTGTGCAAGCTGCCGTGAACATCGCCCAGCAAAACGGTCAGCAAAGCATTGAGCCTGTACACTTGCTGAAAGGTGTCATCGAAAAGGGTAAGGACGTTACGAACTTCGTATTCCAGAAGCTCGGAGTCAACGCTCAGCAGATAGACACTCTCGTGGCATCTGAGATACAGCACTTACCACGCGTACAAGGTGGCAACGTATACTTGAGTAATGACGCCAACAAGGTGTTGACTCGCGCTCAGGAATATGCCACAAAGATGGGCGATGAGTTCGTGTCTATAGAGCCTATTTTGTTGGCTTTGCTCGACGTTAGTTCTACGGCAAGTCGCATTCTCCACGATGCAGGATGTGCAGAGAAGGAGATGACGAAGGCTATCACAGAATTGCGTCAAGGGCAGAACGTGAAGTCGCAATCAGGCGACGAGAACTATCAGGCATTGTCGAAATATGCCAAGAACCTCGTTGACGATGCTCGCAAGGGTAAGCTCGACCCTGTAATAGGTCGTGACGAAGAAATTCGTCGTGTGCTTCAGATATTGAGCCGTCGTACTAAGAACAACCCTATATTAATAGGTGAGCCAGGTACTGGTAAGACTGCCATCGTGGAAGGTTTGGCTGAGCGAATCGTTAGAGGCGATGTGCCAGAGAACCTTAAAGACAAGCAGCTATATTCGCTCGATATGGGTGCATTGGTAGCTGGTGCAAAATATAAGGGCGAGTTTGAGGAACGATTGAAGGCCGTTATCAAAGAGGTGACAAGTGCCGAAGGCAACATCATACTCTTTATCGATGAGATTCACACTCTCGTTGGTGCAGGAGGTGGCGAAGGTGCCATGGATGCTGCCAACATCTTGAAACCAGCTTTGGCTCGTGGAGAGTTGAGGGCTATTGGTGCCACAACGCTCAACGAATATCAGAAGTATTTCGAGAAGGATAAAGCTCTTGAGCGTAGATTCCAGACCGTGATGATTGAGGAACCTGACGAGGCCGACGCTATCAGCATCCTTCGTGGACTGAAAGAGCGCTATGAGAACCACCACAAGGTTCGTATTCAGGATGATGCCTGCATAGCTGCCGTTCAGCTCTCAGAGAGATACATCAGCGACCGTTTCTTGCCTGATAAGGCTATCGACCTTATGGACGAGGCTGCAGCAAAATTGCGTATGGAGCGCGACTCTGTGCCTGAGGAGCTTGATGAGATTACTCGTCACTTGAAGCAACTCGAGATAGAGCGCGAGGCTATTAAGCGCGAGAACGATGAAGCCAAGATTGCTATGCTCGACAAGGAGATTGCTGAGCTTAAAGATCAAGAGAAAGACTTCCGTGCTAAGTGGGAAGGCGAACGTGCCTTGGTGAACAAGATTCAGCAAGACAAGCAGACCATGGAGACATTGAAGTTTGAGGCTGAGCGTGCTGAGCGTGAGGGCAACTACGAGCGTGTGGCAGAAATAAGATATGGTAAGCTGAAGGAACTGCAAAACGATATCGACAGCATACAGCAGCAACTGAAGTCGGCACAGGGTGCAGAGGCTATGGTTCGCGAAGAGGTTACTGCCGACGATATAGCAGAGGTGGTAAGTCGCTGGACTGGAATACCAGTAACTCGTATGATGCAGAGCGAGCGTGAGAAACTTCTTCACCTCGAAGAGGAGCTCCACAAGCGTGTAATTGGTCAGGAGGAAGCCATTAGTGCTGTTTCTGATGCGGTAAGACGATCAAGAGCTGGTCTCCAAGACCCTAAGCGCCCAATAGCATCATTCATATTCCTTGGTACCACGGGTGTCGGTAAAACAGAACTTGCCAAGGCTTTGGCAGAATATCTGTTTAACGATGAGAGCATGATGACTCGTATTGATATGAGTGAATATCAAGAGAAGTTCAGCGTGTCACGTCTTATCGGAGCGCCTCCAGGATATGTAGGATATGACGAGGGTGGTCAGCTTACTGAGGCTGTTCGCAGAAAACCATATAGCGTAGTATTGTTTGATGAAATCGAAAAGGCTCATCCTGATGTTTTCAACATCTTGTTGCAGGTTCTCGACGATGGTAGACTTACCGACAACAAGGGTCGTACCGTAAACTTCAAGAATACTATCATCATCATGACTTCAAACCTTGGTTCACAGCTCATACGTGAAGAAACCGAGAAGGCGGGCGGCACTCTTAGCGCAAGCAAGTTGGAGGACATGCGCCACAAGCTCTTCGACATGCTTAAGCAGACCATACGCCCAGAGTTCTTGAACCGTATCGACGAGACTATCATGTTCTTGCCTTTGAACAAGCAGGAAATCAGAGATGTGGTAGAACTCCAGATGAACAGCGTGAAGAAGATGGTGGAAGAGCAAGGCTTCAAGCTTAGCTGGACATCAGCAGCCCTCGACTATCTTGCCAACGTTGGCTACGACCCTGAGTTTGGTGCACGTCCTGTGAAGAGAGCCATCCAGCGCTATGTGCTCAACGACCTCTCTAAGCAGTTGCTTTCAGGTTCTGTCGTTATCGACAAGCCTATCGTTATTGATGCCACCAACAATGGTCTTACATTCAAGAACTAAGTATCGAACAAAGGTTTATAATATAGCCTAACACTAAATAAGGAAGTCCCTGTTTCTCACGAAACAGGGACTTTTTGCTTTCTATAGAAAAATACTAAAATGGAACTATGCTATCTTTCCATTTGCG
>OARX01000161.1_pt1 | contig 13646 bp, 15 predicted proteins | sample 1494841 | NCBI WGS metagenome assembly OARX01 (sample SAMEA3360670, study PRJEB22359) | human gut metagenome | biome: ENVO:urban biome; feature: ENVO:human-associated habitat; material: ENVO:feces | place: Bangladesh | collected 2011 | reverse complement strand
ATTGAACTGAGAAAAAATCAAGGCTTAAGCCTATTCAAAACAGAAAAGCAAAGAGAAGATTTTATAATTTTTTGTTTGAAACAATTAGAGTCATAAAAAAAGGCGGTCAGATGATCGCCTTTTTTGTCTTCTAAGCTACACGGCTTGTGTATAGCTTTAAGTGCAGGCTTTACAACTAAATAGGTGAAATATCATCTTAATATTTCTCTTCCGTCACCGTGACGAAAATAAAAGAAATGGCTTAAAAAAGCGCTGTTAAGCGATATTTTTTAAATAAATTTAATCTAAACATATGGTGACAGATGGAGGTTAAAACACAAAAAAATCTCTTCATAAAAAAAATAAAGCCCACCACCAATTTTACTTGGTAATGGGCTTCGACCGGCTTGTTAGAAACTTTCAATCTATCTTCTGGCAGAAGAATTTAATTTAGATTGTCTGTTTCTAACAAATGTCATGATTGTCTTTATTGTTGGAAATGCTTGTGCACCATACATCTGTAACACGTCATTCCAGTCAATGCCTTTAGCACCTTCTGGAATTGGTTGCTTTGGAAGTACTACAAAAGCATCCGCATTACGCTGCTCTTTGAACTTTGCAACAAGCTCTCTTGCAGCAATCTCACCTGTCTTGCTCTTGTCTTTGTCAGCAAACACTGCAACAGTGTGACAGCCTTCAGGCAACACAAAGTTTTTCATGTTCTGTGCACAGACACAGCAGTAGCAGCCAAGACCTGTAGCTAAATATACAGATAATGCTGTCTCAACACCTTCAGCGATACCTACAACACCTTCTACAGGTTCACCAATCTTGATGTATCTGCATTTAGACTGTAAGCGTTCGTCTGAAGCAGTGAGCTTCTTGGGACACTCAACATCAGCCTTCTTACCGTCCTTTAGGTAAGTACGATGAAGTTGAACTCCTTCGTCTTTTTCTGTCTGGACACGGCAAACAAGAGAGTCAAAATGTAAACTCTTCTTGCCCTTGCCTAAGTAATACTCCAGCTGTACAGCACAGCGAAGATTACGTAAAGCCGATGGTTTGACATTGATTAACCCAGCCAGTCCACGATTGAAAAAATATTTCCAAACTTCAACTGCATCTGGGTTAATATCACCAGTTTTGCTAAATAAAGGAATTGTATCTTTCAACATTTCCTTGTTTTTAGCAACTGCTTCAGCAGAACGTCTTTCAAGTTCTGCCTTAGCAATTCTTTCCTGCTCCTCACGCATTTTGCGATCACGTAGTTCTCGCTCCATGCGCTCCTTGCGGGACTCATGGTAGCCTTTTTCGTACTCAGGGAGTCCTAAAAAGCTACCAACCTTGACAAAGAAGTCTCTCTGATTCTTAGCATTACCTGTAGCTATCATTAACTGATAGAAGGTAACACAAGAACTGTCGAGCCCCCAGACATTACTGTTAAAGTAAAGTCTCCCGTTGTTGTTAAAATCTTTATCGACACGGGCTCCGTCTTTTGAGCCTGAACGGTAAGGATCAGGTACATGCCTGCCACGAGCCTGTAACATACCGATGCACTCTGGAAAGAAATTTCTTAACAGTGCATCATAGTGGCCCTTAGCGGCTAAAAATACATCACTCATGATTTTCTCCTTTAATGAGTGTAGTCATTAAAGGCAGATACACGAGTGACCATTAAGGGCATCATATATCTGCCTTTAATGGCTTGTTTAAAATTGCTCTGCCTAAAATTAGACAGAGCGGTTAAATGTTAGTGAATATTTCCAAATACCTTTCTGAATGAAGATACAAAGCTTTTTTCATCATTGGGTATATACACCACTTTCTTTGCTTCTTCATCAGGCAGCTGTAAAACAGCCATTAAATCACCTTTTCTTTCAACTCCTAAAATATCCATGATTTCGATATTATTCTTATCAAGAATATCTAAGAGTCGATCGCTTATGCCCTGACAGTAATAACTGTTTGCCAGTTCAAAGAGTTTTCGTAAAGGTGATTTTTTAGCAATCTCCCCTTGACGCAATGCTTTTCTAAATTCACGGCAAAATGAATTGCCGATGTTTTCTGCTGAAGCATTACATTCAAAGTGAGGTTCTCCTTCCGTAGTCAGACACACGTTTACCGTGTGTTGTTCTTCGTACGGAATTACCGTAACATTCACTCTTTTACTCTGAAACGAATACGTCAATGAGGCATATTGTTCGAGTACGTATTTAAACACAGTAGGATCCTTGTTATAAGCTCCATACTTATATAACAGACCTTGTAAAAAGCCTGTTAAGTTTTCAAGGTTTTCGATAAGTACCTTATCGCCTTTAATAACATTTTTATCTAAGTTTGAGATTGATGTTATGACGCTATCTATAAAAGAAACGTCTTTATAGGCTGAACTGTACAAACCGAAAAGGCCTCTTCCGCCTCCTCTCTTAATTTCTTTGTCAAAGAAAAAGGAGTTTTGATACAGCTTTGTGCCATTAAGTCTATACAACTCATAGCATTGTAGGCTGTATCCTTCATCTTCATTTCTTTTGGAAGGATGGGGACGAAACTCAAGGCGAAACCTCTCAGCCTCATCATTAAAGAATTTCCAGAAGAGGATCTCATTGATGAGGTTGGAATTTAAACATTTCATAAAGTCTCCTTAATAAAAAAGACAGACTCTATGCGCCCAATGGACAAACATAAAGTCTGTCCATTGGACATTTTTTAATTAACTAACGAAACCAAATTTCTCTCTGAACTCACATGCAAACATTTTGTCATCAAAAGGTAAGCAATAGATTTCATCAGTTCCTTTATTTGGAACAGAGAGTTTGTAATAACAACATCCAAGCTCATCAGGCTCTCGAATAAAGTCTCTGCCTCGTTCTCTAATCTTGGCAAAGACATCTGACATTACGTCTTGAGAGCTGACTTCAACAATTTCTATATTGTTCTTATCTAAAACAGATAAGATCCTGTCACTTAATCCAGGACAGAAGAAATTATTGAGTAACTTAGAATATGGTCTTACCCATTCAGCCTCATTTCCCTTACGGATTTTTTCTCGCAGCTCTTTTGCGTACGAGGTTCCGAAACTTCTCTTACCTATGCATTTAAAGCAAGCCGAAGCTTGCATTTCCTTAGGTAGTTTTAGCAAGAGTAGCTTTGCAGCATGCGTATATGCTATTTCTTCATGATTGTAGAAATCATATTGATACAGCATAGAGTGCAACTTATCTACAAAGCAACCTAATTGCTTTGGGACAGTTCCTAATCGGAATTCTCCAACTTGACCGATGACATCATCAATCAATGAAGCATCTGCATATTCAGATGTCCACGCACCGAAGGTACTTAAATCAGTTAAGAAGGTTCTTTCTCCCCAGTAAAAGGTACTTGAAACATAAACTTTTCCTCGTCTAGAACGTAGCTCATAGTCAGTAAAATGTTTATCGCCTACAGCGCCTTCTTTCAGACAACGAAGTACATATCCGTATCTCTTTGCCCAAAATCCAAAGAACTCCCAGAATTTATCCATCTCACCTATATTAGGAATGATGTGTGGATAATGATCAATTGACATAGAGTCTCCTTAAAAAATAAAGAGTAAAACTCTATGTACCTTGTCAGGGTAAATAGATGTTTTACCCTTTAAGGTATTTGAAGAAATCAGAGGTTATTTAGATATTTTATTTGCAATAGCAAGAATGGTAGAACCTATCATGTACATGCAAACTAAATTACCACAGATCGTTGCTGGTATAACCGTGAAAAACAATCTGCTTTTCATCGGTTTCCCCTTCCTCAAGTTCAACAATGTAGTTTCCCTTTGAAATCACTTTAAAAAGATCAAAAAGAGAATACTCACGATTGCGCTTAGAACCCCTTTCTACCATTCCGTCTCGATTAGTAAAACGTAAATCGTCTCCGTGTCGAAACATGATCTTTCTTGTAGTATCCTGATTAACAAGATCTACAATCTGTTGCTGATTTAAAAAGTTCATAGTGTTCTCCTAGAGGTCAATGACCTCACAAAATAAAAAGATAAACACTATGCACCTTATGAAGGTAAATAGTGTTTACCTTCTCAGGTGTTTAAGGAATACCCCTTACATAAAGTAAGAGGTATTTGATTATTTAAGCCGTGACATTGCCAAATGCCTGTCTGAACGCTTTAACAAAGCTTTCAGCAGAACCATCATGCAGTAAGTAAAATTTATCACCTCGTACGTCTACGTAGGAGACATACTCCTGTACGCCAGTGTGTACTGAGGCGATAACCTTAATGTCACGTTTATCAAGGACTTTAAGGACCTCCCAGTCCAGTCCTTCAAGATTTAATCCTGTGAGGAACTTTGCAGTTACCTTAACACAGGCGTTTAAATCCTGACCTTTGCGTAATACAGTTGCAACAGCATCTACATACTGCGCATCTGCGTTTACCTCAAAGATATGATCAAAGATGCCCATATTTACCGATATGACCATATCATTTTCGATTTTCACATCTACTTTGACTTCTGGCCATACGGAATGAATATGTTTTTCAAACATCCTTTGAAAGACGTCAGGCTCTTTTTGAGCAACTTCCCAGTTATCAACTAGGAACTGCTCTTTAAGAGTTTGAGCAAATCCTTTGACCCATTTTTTGAATGGAGTGGAGTCTGACCATCCAATGTAATCTAGATAGTCAACAAGATAATCAGCATAAGCTGGCTCTATGCAGTGCCAGCCTACGCATGTTTCTATTTCTTTTCCGAACTCAAACTCGAAAGACAAACTTTCATCTTTGCTTTCTTCGTTCGGACGTAAGGGGGTTAACTCAGTTAACATCCTTACGGTGTCATCCTTACCTTCAACCTGCTCAAAAGAGCAAAAGGCAAGATTAAGATTATGTTTGCGAGCTAATTCGCAAAGTGTAACCTCATCGCCGGCAAGGCGATAACGATCAAGAAATTCACTTCGGGATTTCATAGTGTTCTCCTAAATTTATTAAGGTAAACACTATGCCGTAAAGGTAAGTGTTTACCTTTACAGGTTTGGTGGGTAATAGTAACTAAGTTGTTACTATTCTTTTTTATAATTTCTCGTTTTCTTTTGTAAGAGAAATTATGAGTCTTATTAAAATCTAACTCCCCAGTAAGCTGGGGAGAACGTGCTAACTTGCCAGTCGGCGGTTGGCTACCTTGTTCTGATGTAATACTTTCACAAAAAGATTTTGTAATATATCCTCTAATTGTGAAGGGTCTTCAGCTCTAAAAGCAGCTGTCCAATTAGGGCAGTTCTCCCAGTAGCAGTTACCTATCATTACACCATACATTTCGGTACCAGCCTCTTCAAGCAGACTCCAGAGTTTTGGGGCTTCAGCATCACTGCTCCAACCACCATCTGTTACACAGATGATGATACGGCGCTGTTTTCTGTAAGCCATCTGCTCTTCGTATGCGTTAGCTATGGTTTGCCAATCGTTGTTGCCCCGCCATTCAGTAACGTATCTGTCAGCATAAAGCTGTGCAGTAACACGCTGACGTGGTTTTTTAATTTGGTAGCAATGATTGCTATAGCTGTACATACTGGTTACAAGGTGCTCAGACTCCATTCGTCCAAGAGTAGCTGCAAATAATGCAGCAGTCTTTTCCAATGCAGTACGTTCTGCTTTGTAATCCATCGAGCCAGACACATCAAAAAGTACTGTAATGTGTGTATCCAAACACTCTGATTTACCTTTAGTTACAAAAGGATTTTTTGTATAAATCCCCTGTGCAACCTTGGCAATCTTGGTGTTGGCTAAACGCTTTCCGTTTCTTCCAAAAGAACAGGACTGACGTCTTGTATAAGCAAGAAGTTCTTTTTTAACCTTTCCAACTAAACCAGCTGATGATTTAGCGTACTTGGCAAAAATTTCTTCCCACTCTTCTTTGGTATGAAACATCATACGAGTACTTACTTCATTAGGGTTACCCACCCAATATGAAGATTTTTCTTTGATGTCCTCAGGTAACTGAAGAGCGTTATTCTTGCGAACAGAGTGTTTTTCACTCTTCACAATCTCAACAGGCTTATTTGAACACAACTGTTCAAATTCATCCTTTAGCTCTTGTGAACATTGAGATTCCATCGCCTCAATCTCATCTGAGATTGACTTGATTTGCTCAGTGTTCATACCTTTCTCTGAAACTGATGATTGCTCTGTAGAACAAGAATTAGAAGCTTCACAATTCTTCTTTTCATTTGAAGACTCAGACTGTTCATCTGAGCTGTCATCTGATTTTGAACTGTTAGCTTCTTCCTTGTTTTCTCCATCTTTGTCCTGTTCTCCTTCATCGGCTGATGAATTTGATTTAGACTCAGACTTATCTTTGTCACCATCCTGTTTATCATTATCTGATGAACCAGATTGAGACTCAGATTTTTCATCTTCATTTTCTTCATCATCCTCATCGGATGAGTCAGAATTTGAAGATGAATTAGAGCTATCACCATTACTCTCATCTGATTTCTCATCAGATGAAGAGCTTTCGCTGCTTTCAGTGTCTTCTTCACCTTCATTGGATTCTTGCTCTTCTTCAGGAGTATTAAGCAATTCGACAAACTGCTTAAAGTACTCATTCAGAATTCCTTCACTGAAGCGTCCGAGGAAATTTATGCACTTCTTGTGATAAGAAATGCCATCTTCAAGATCTGAAGACAAACTTCTTAGGAATGTCTTCATTATTGAAGGTTGTGGAAGATTATATATACCTTTTGTAAGCAAGGCATCTGCTAAACGCTTTATTACCTTTTTATAATCTACAAGACCTTTATAATTTAAAGAGTTTTGTATTTTGTACATTAAGTACATTGATAAAAGGTTTAATTTACTGCGTTCGCAGAGAGCCTTCTTTGAAGGTACAGCCTTGCCAACTGGCACAAAGTCCTGCTGTGTCAGCCCCAAGATTTTTTGAGCATTTGCAGCATGTGACTGCATTAAATGCTCAACTCGAGGGTCTTCCATGGCATTCAAAAAGTGTTGTATATCAGCATCCAGACATGCTTTTACAGCACGATAGGCGTTGTATGCTTTCTTCTTTTCAAATCCATGTGATGCAGCGTAGTCAGCACACATCCTGTTTAACTCCTCGTGCCAAGGTGACATCACCATCAAGGTGTAGGTATCGTACAGTGGTTTGAACCTTGTATAAAAACAATGTCCTAATTCGTGAAGAATTAGGCCAAGCGCTTGTCTACGCTTTGCTGGCTCTGCAACCTGAGCCACGATTAAGGGGTTAATGTAAATTCTCCCCACACAATCAGTGGACGCAGGAGCAGAGTCACTCTGCTTCGCAACAAGCTTCAGTTCTCTGTCTTTTGGACAGAAAGCTGATAAAACTTGTCGCATAAGAGCGAAGCCCTTACGTAACTCAGTCTTAGCATCTTTGATAGATTTAATATTCATAGTGTTTCTCCTAGAGGTCTTAGACCTCAAAAAAATAAAAAAAAGATCAACACTATGAGCCTCGAAAGGATCGTAGTGTTGATCCTTTCGGACTTTATAAAAAGGAACTCCCCAGCTATTGCCGAGGAGTTAAATTAAAATTTATCTCCATAAAAAAAATTACGGAGATATACCCTCACGGAGCATACACTCCGTAAGAGTTTAATTTATAGAGCCGATTACTCGGCTCTTGCGTCTGTTACAGACCTAAAGACTTATAAAAGTCTTCTACATCCATTGATGAAGGATCAATTGTTATTGTAGGTTCTTCAGAAGCTTTAACTTCTTCAGTAACCTCAGGTTCTGAAACAGGCTCTTCTACAGGAAGAATTACTTCCTCTACTGGTTCAGCAGTTTCTTCAGTTGATATAGGATCAGCTGTGATTTCTGTTTCTTCAGTAGAAGATTGTTCTTCTTGTACAGTTTCTTCAATCTCAGGAACCTCTTCAACAACCTCAGCAGTTGCGATTTCAGTTTCTTCAGCTGAAGCTACAGGTTCTAACTCAACTGAGTTATTCTCTGTAGTAACTGTATTTTTTTCTGTAGAAGTAACTTCTACAGGCTCTACTTCAGGAATTGCTTCCTGCTTTTGAACCTGTTGGTTACCACTGCTCTGTTCGCAAAGAGCTTCTAGCTCTGCGATGGCGTTGTCGATTGAAGCCATCTTTTCTTCTTTTGAAGAGAAGTCTAGCTCGGTCTCGATAACACCACGCTTTGCCTGAGCGATGTCAAAACCACCTAAGATGGTTTCAACATCACCTCCTTTTGACAGAAAATCTTCAAAAGCTTCTCTGCTGCATAATGCAGCCAAGATGTTCTTGTAGACATCTATCATTACCTTTGTAAGACCTGCTGAAGGCTTTGCCATCTGTGCAGCACCAGCGAAACGCTGGTTTACTACTTCAATGACATTGTAAGCTTTTTCAAGCAAACTCTTCTCTGGTTCATCCTTAAATACAAGTTCCATACAGAACTTTGTATCTAAAGCTTTCTGGCAAGCTTTGCGAATCGAAGATCTCTTTTTTCCAACCTCATCTGCTTTGTAAGCAGACCCCTTATTTCTAAGGTTATTGTCATAGTCATATTTAACTATGGCAAATGGGTCAAAAATTTTGTTGAAGTAATCTTCAACAATAGAAGAGCTCTTTTCAGTCTTGCTTTCGCTTAAGAAAGTGTTGACTGTTGCATCTGAGGTCTGTGCCCAATCGAGGACGATAGGCTTAAACCCACATTTAGAAGCGAACTTCTCAAATGTAGGTATCTTGCCTAAAGCTTCTTTACGAAGCTCTAGATCCTCAATTTGATTACATCTTGCCTGTTCGGCTGATGTGTAATCAGAAAAAGATAACTCCATCTCTTTGATTTTGTTATTAAACTCATCTCTAAGAGGGATCATCTCCTCAAGACACGCAACAACAGCGTCCTTTGGAATAAAGAAACCACCATCTATTCCAGCCTTAATTCCGTATTTATTTAATACGGCTTCAGCCTTCTTTTTTATGCCCTTTAACAGGGCAATAGGTTCACTAAATAGTGAAGCCTTGGTGGTAACCTTTACCCTAGAACCAGCCACATCGTCTTTGATATCGCCGGTGAATTTCGACTCATCGGTAACACCTTTTAGTGTTACGGTTTCACACATAAGTGTGATCCCTGATAACACTAAGACGAACTCGGCGGTCTTCTTTTGACCTTCTACAAGAAGATCTTTAACCTCAGTTGAAGCTGAGGTAACAGAAGTTGTAACAACAGTTGAAGTAGCAGCGGTAGCTGCGATTGAAGTAACGTTAGTCATTTAAAGACTCCTTTAAAAATAAAAAAGCCTTAAAAGACAAACACCTGTCGCCTGAGGGCGAAAAGTATTCGCCCTTTAAGGCAACAAGTTAAATAAATTGAAAAGACGTTAGAGTTGGTACTATCTTCAGTACATTAGTAACTCACAACGTCCAACTCACTTTAAGTGAGTGTTTAAATTAATCTAACAGACTCTAGATATTATTCTTACGTGCCTGATAGATAAAACAGCAGGGAACAATAAATACACTTGCTGCGCAAATTGCACCAAGAGCAAATGTTAAAATTCCCCATATCATTTTCTGCAAGCATCCCATAAAACAACACATGACAGTGCTAACAGAATTACAAATATCAGGACAAAACCTGATATGACAGCAATTATACCTAACATTATTTATCCTCCTTTTTTACTCTGTTAATTGCAATATAAAGTGCAACAAACAAAGCAATTAAAACAGGAATTATACCTGCTAGCTTAATTAAAAAAGGAAATACCTCTTTAGCTGGCAAGTTCATCATACTATCTATTATAGTACTTAAAGAATGATCATGATGTTTATCAAGATATTCTCCCATAACAGATACTAATGATACAAAAGAAGTAAATAAGTAAGCAATAGATGCGACAATTAGTCCTTCTATCATATTCTTATCTTCTTTATCTATTAGATATATTCTATTGTTTTTATCTGTTTTAGGGGCGTAATTATTAATAATTACCCTCTTAGATCTTCCCATATAGTCCTCCTAAAAATAAGCGGAGCTATATGTCCCTTGCGGAGCATAAACTCCGCAAACGGGTTTGAATTTTATAGAAACTTTCTGTAGCAAATTACGCCACACATAAAAGTAAAAGTTTCTATAAACAGGAAGAGGTAACCTGAAGCTAACAATCTTCCTAAATATATTAAATCTGTAGGAGTCATATTAAATTCCTCCTACAGAAAGATGTTTAACACGGTCACTTACTTCGGCTTTTTTAGCATTATTAAAACGCTCTAAAGAGCCAGTAAGATAACCAGTTACTCTTCTTACTCGCTGAAAGCGAAGACCTTCGCCTACAACGAGTTCTTTTTTACCATTGGTGGTAACACGGAAGTTTCCGTATGCACCACCTACCAAATAAACCTGATCACCATCGGTTATTACGCCGTTATATTCTGGTGCTTTCATATAGTGCTCCTTCTCCAGCATGTGCTGAAGAATTAAAAAATAAAAACAAAGATAACTAACCTTGCTGAACACTCGTAAATGCTCAAAAAGGTTAGCTATCCTGTTTTCAGGAACACTAACAACTGGAAGATTATAAAAATCTTCCAGTTAATACCCAGTTACTTAAGTCTTATTCTGTTTGCATAAGACGCATCCCTGCGGAATGTATCTATCTGCTCTACAGACATCAACTTATGTTCGACCAGGTATCTTGAAAGCTCTTCAACATCAATACTGCCCTTACGTTCTTCTCGAACGATTGACCAATCTGATGTCTCCAGCTTATTAACTTCCTCAGGTAGCAGTTCAACTAACAGCTTAGCTGTTTCGTCTCTTTGCTCCTTTAAAGGCTTTAAAGCAGCATTAGCAGCTTCATAAGCCTCGTTTTGAGTTTTGTACAACTCAATGAGCTGTACAAACTCTTCCTGAGGTGCAGGTGTAATTGCCCTTTTACCCACTTTAAGCTCTGGCAACTTGCCTGTGTCCATGAACTCTTTAAATCCATGAGCAATAGCGACAAGCTCCTTGATAACATCAGGATCACGTTTAATGATCTGGGTTTTGAAGTTATTTGGACAGAATGTTTTTCCGTCCAAGCTCTTGTGGGTACAGAACACCGCACACGGTGCGTCAGTACAGTAGATTTCCCACTGCACCTGAGCATAGTAGCCGGCGTTCTTACCTGTCTTTGAGAAAGAACCATTCTCAAGAACATCTTTATAAGAAGTTTTGCTCTTGGAATAACTGTTCTTTATTTCAACAGGTATCCCCATATCGGTTAGGCCGTCAAGTGACACCATAAAATATGGTTCACTGACAACTTCAAGACATGGTGTCGGGCACTCACCTGATGGTGAGAGCTTACGTCCCAGTGGAGTGGTTAGCAAGTGTGCTCTTATCTGGGGTTCAAAGAACTTACCTTCGAGCACAGGCTCAGTATTTAACTGAGGTTTGCTTACTAAGCCGAGTTTCTCATCTCTGAGTTGCTCGAACTTTATCTGACCACTCCAGAGGTGGGCTACCTCTGTTCCGGTTATGTGTCTCTTGCGAAACTCTAACCATTCAGAGGTGCCTTGCTCCAGTTCTGGGACAATTCTATAAAAGGAGCTGCTCATGTTACCCCCTTGTTACGTTTACCGTAACAATGGTGTTAGCACTTTCGCTAACACAGCGTAACTGAGCTCCTCTGCTCGTAACGAAATTCTTTTCTGCCTTTAAGGCTTGAAGCGCCTTAAAGTCCTTTATTTTGCAGTTGAGTGTTACCTCAACTGCATCTCTTACGGCAGCCTTATTCAGACTACGTAAGATAGAATCCAAAAAGAGAGCTCTGTTACGAGCAACATCAAAATTTGTAGTGTTCATTTTTTTTCTTCCTTGTTTAAGAAAGGACAACACTACATCCCTAAGGACTTAGTGCTGTCCTTAGGGACTGCATCTGACACATCAATCAGATGCAAATAAATTAAATAAATTAAATCTTGTCTTTGGTCTTAGCCATGTGCTTGTGCTTTACAGGAAGTAAAGCTTCAGCATACTGACAGGTCCAAATCATGACCTGCTCGTATTCTTCGTCTGAAGCATCCTGTAGCATGCCAGCTACAGCTTCTGCAACCTCTTTTGAGGTTGGATAATTCACCTCAGCAGCATCTGCTTTGGTGATAGAAGTAAAGCCACAGTAAAAAACTGCGACTAGACCAGCGATAAGATATTCTAATCTCATCATTTTGGTGTCTCCTTAGAAAAAAAGGACAAACACCACGTCTCAGGACAATGATGTTTGTCCTAAGACATTAATTTTTTAGTTTATAGACCTAACTCTGAGAAGATGTCACCCTGCTGCTCTGCTGCTTTAGCATCACATGCGAAGGTGTTTCTTCTCTCCCACATAAGCCCCAAATCAGCTTCAGGACAAATTGTCTTGAAGTGAGTTGTAAGCTCTGTGAGAACAGCATCCCTTACTTCGTCATCATCATTGATGATTGGAAGTTTTACGCTTACAGCGTAAACGAGAGGCTCTGCCATCTCGTCCTTGTTTGCCAAAAATAACTCGACAAAGTCGAGGATATTTCTTGGGGAAACAACGCTAGGAACGTTGTTAGAGATGAATTGCTGTTCTACTCCTTCAAAAAACTTTGAAGTCATAGATGCAAATTCCTCACTAACCTCAGGAAAGCTTGCCTTCACCATCTTGGCAACCTGATCCTCATTTAGAGAATCAAATTTATCAACGGTAAAACGTGACAGTGTAGACTCATCAATGATGTTTCTGCCATTGTAATTTCCACGTTCTGAGCAGTTGATACCAGTGTTACCAAAGGCAAATAATCTGAATTGATCATTTGCTCTTACAGGCTCTTTTAAGCCTGCAACACTGAAGCTATGACCTTCGATAAGGTCATTTAAAGATGGTGGAAGACTTGCAGGAGCAAGATCTAACTCATCTACTAGGGCCCAGTAGCCACGCTTACATGCTGTAAGCAAGGCACAATCAACGGTTTTCCAAACTCCGTTAAAAGAAATTTGGCGGAGGAACAGATCCTCAATCTCCGTTGTTGCGGAGCAGTTAAACTGCACCACTGGTTGCCCCAATACTGATGCCATCCAAAGGCACATACTGGTCTTACCAGTACCTGCCTCACCATAGCCGTAGAAACCACGGCCGTTACCCACACCGTTACGGCGCATTACAAGGTCTATGACCTTGTTTGCGTGTACTGGCGCAGGTCGGTAGGCTGCGTTGAACTCAGGGATGTGACGAGAGTACTCGTCACAGCTCTTTACTGTTACCCAAACCTTTTTGTGAGGCATCTCTTTGGATACCTCAACATCAGCACCAGCCTTTTTAAGAGCAAGTGCTAATGAAATATTGAAGGGCAACAACTGCTTTAAGGCAGTAACTTCTCCTGTAACAGGATCAGTTACTTCCCATAAAGCAAACGCCTGAGATTCGTTCGGCTTTTCAGCTGAACGATTTAACTTACCTTTGGAGGCCGCCAAGTCCTCCTTTGTAACTCCAAGCTCTAAAAGATCTTGAAATAAGGAGTTGTAACGAGGCTTTAAGTTTTCTGAATTTGACATAGTGTTTTCCTTGAGCGGCTTAGCCGCAAAAAAAATAAAAAGATAAACACTATGCACCTTGAGAAGGTAAATAGTGTTTACCTTCTCAGGTGGTTGAAATGAAACTCCCCTAGACTAAGCTAAG
>OARX01000159.1_pt1 | contig 13729 bp, 16 predicted proteins | sample 1494841 | NCBI WGS metagenome assembly OARX01 (sample SAMEA3360670, study PRJEB22359) | human gut metagenome | biome: ENVO:urban biome; feature: ENVO:human-associated habitat; material: ENVO:feces | place: Bangladesh | collected 2011 | reverse complement strand
CTTGATAATACTCCAAATGATGAAACAGATCCTGGTGACGCAGAACAGGAATTAGACGACGAAGAACTCGATGATGATTCTTCTGAAGAACCGGATGGTGAAGATCCTGAACCGGATACGGATGATGGTGAAGAAGATCCAGAGGAAATCGATATCAAACTTCAAGCTCAGGATGATGATGAAAATAATGATTCTGATCCAGAAGATGGATTCAATACTGATGATTCTGGAGTAGAACCACTTCATGATAATTCTGAAGATGACTTTGAAGAAGCTTGTTATCTGTTCGAAGCAGATGCATTCCAGGCTGAGAGACTTATTACAGAAATGATGTTCAGAGAATCTATGATCGATTACTTATCAGAAGATGCTACTGGGGCAGATAAGCCAGGTATCAGACCAGGAGAAACCGCAAGTGCTATTATTCAGAAGCTGATGGCTCAGTTCCAGAACCTTGTGGTGAAATTCATTACCAAATTCTCTGGATATGATAAACAGGCAGCTTATATCAAGAAGAACAGAGGAAAGATTGAGAAAGCTAAGATTCCAGAAAACTGGACTATCCAGAAAATGAATATGACAGAACTTGAAAAGTTTGTAGTTCCAAATCTGGTAGAAGAAGATCTTGGTTTACTTGGAAACAAAGATAAGTATCTGACTGCTAAATATGGCGAAAAGAGTGGAACAGCATGTAAGATTTTGAGTGATGAATTAGAAGGATCATCTGTCAAAGATCGTATCATGAAACTTTGTTTAGATGATAGAGAACTCCCATACAAAGAGCAGGAGCGTAATGAGAGTATGAATTTTGTTACGCAGGGGTATCAGAAATGTATCTCTAATATCAAAAACGCTCAATCCAGACTTAAATCTGCTCAATCCAATGCAAAGACATTTGCAAAAGAATCTGCAGCGATGGATTTGGAAGCTACAATGATGATGTATTTTGGTGAAAGTGATGAGAATCAAAATGCAGATGGAGAGGGAACGCCTAACGGTAATGCACCAAAACCTGAGACCAAGAATAACGGTGAAACAACACAAAATCTTACAGATAAGGCTGATATTCCAAAAGATCAGGAGAATAATGGAAATATTAAACGTTCAAATGCAGCTCGTTTATACTTTGCCATTAATACAGGCGTAATTGTAGCTGTAATGAATACATACAATAAAGCCATGAAGAAGCATCTTAAGTTTGTTAAGACTCTTGCTAAGATTGGCGGAGTTGTAGATATCCCAAGTGATAATGCTACCGATAAAAATCAGGAGCAGAACACAAACAATAATCAGAAATAGGAGGTAAATTAGTATGTATGATGATGAACTGTTATTTGAAGAAGCATTAGATGATGTTGAAACAACAGAACAGGTTGAACTGGAAGCAGCACTGGAACTCGTTGATATTCAGCTTGAGGCTGAAATTGAAGAGTGCGGTGGCAGCTGCAAAGGCAAAAAAGGATGCAAAGAATCAGACGATGATCTGGACAAAGATGATTCAGATGGCGTAGATGATGTAGAGGAAGCTCTGGATCTTCTTGAAGCTGAATGGTAAAATACGAGGAGTAGCATTATGCTACTCCTCGCTCACTTTTCGTAAACCGAACATGACGCTACTAATGTAATTATCATCTTGTCTTAATAAAACTTCTTTCTTAAAAGATAAAATATACTTGCCGTCATATTGCCTATTTGCTTCGTAGTTTCTGATCTGATACTGTTTATTTGGTGTAAGTATAGTTCCATCTATTTCTGTTTTAGATATAGTCATAGCTACAGATATGGATTCAATCTGATTCTTAGTATTTAAGATTTTATCAAAGTTATTTGTAGCTACCCTCTCTAAGATGTACTTTTTGGACGTTTCAGGAGTATCTGGAATGTTTAATTCAGCTTCTGAAACATTTCCCAGTGTGTCTATACCTATAATTGAATTAAATTCGTGATTTACCAGTTTATTCACTTTTATAGAAGTATCATTAGCACTCACGTTAATGATATAAGCATGATTCTCACTATCCAATTCCATAGAATTTACTTTACCCATATCATCTAATGGATCTCTGATACTAATGATTATAGAATTATATTTGTTTGTATCATCACTAATAGGATTTCCTTCTGTAGATAATAAATAAGTTCTATTGAAGTCTCTAAAGAACCTGTATCCAGATTTATAGAAGCAATAGTTACTATTTATATATGATAAAAGTTTAGTTATACTTGTAATGGGTGGTATAATAAACTGATCTATCTTATCATTATTATCAAAAGGTGCAATACACATTTTCATATGGTGTGTATATCTATGCACAATAGATATCAAATCTGTATTCTTTACAATATCATTGAAAAGTTTTTTATTATCATTAATGAGATCTACACTCATTAATCCAATATTCCCTTCGAGATAATTGTCATTTAGATCTGTAGTTTGTCCAGCGGATACCAATTGTTCATATGATTTATTATAGTTTGGATCGCTAGACATATTATAGATGAATCTACCTTCTATATATGGCTCATTAAAACTGACTGTACTATTTTCATTAGTCTTAAAGATTCTCATAGAAAGTAATGCAGTATTGCTATTTTGTACAAGTCTGTCATACATATCTGTATCTAGTCTAACTCCGAGATATATTGTAGGCATTGTATTTTTATCATAATCATATGATGGCATGATAGTGCGTATGGAATTAGATGAAATCTCATAGTTCTTATCACCGATCATAAGATTTAATTCTATTTGATATTTATACGACGTAACGATAGAAGCCATAATGTATAACCTCCTACAAAAAAATAAAAGTCCACTAAGGGAATCAACCCTTAGTGGAATGTTTTGGTCTTATAATATATCCAAATCCAATGGATACTTTTTAAAGTACTGATTATTGATATCTTTAATACCTGCCGGATCATAGAGATTTACTATTCCATTGTATAGTTTAGCTTCAGCTGTATTTTTATATCCCTCCAATTGAATATAGCAAGCATCACATGCTTTGAATCTGTTTACCAATTCGTATGGATTTTTAATCCCTCCAGCTGATTGGGTGAATTGATCCAATACAAAATCTATATCGTATGGATATCCTTTAGCTGATAATGCATTTAATTTCTTTAAAGCCGTAGGTATAGTATATAATGTATGGATACCCCTAGATGGTACTCTAGTCATAGCCATAAATAATGATATCATTTCAGGATTAATCATACGCGCAACTGGCTGATCACATTTTTTGCTCAGCTCAAATGCATACGATTCTATTACACTTTCTCTAGTAACCATGTAACTTGTATCCAATCCATTTGACTTTCTAGGTCTTAATACATATGATAAGTATTGAGACCCACAGATTTGAAATGCAAATGGATCTTTTGTAATACAGATTAATGGATTCTTAATAGGTTCTTTATCATATATCTGCAGTACTTTAGTTGCAAACTCGCAGTTGCACATTTCTACCTGTACATTAGGAATATTCTTACAGATTAGATCCATCAATGATAAATTATTTGTGTATAGCTGCCGCGTAGACATATCAAGTGAATCTGCTATTGGTATGAATTTGCTATAGAATAGCTTTTGTGTTTGCCCACTCATAGATGCAACTATCCATACTCTAGTATCACATTGATATCTACTTGCAAAGAATTGTCGATAATGTCCAACCATATTGATGATGCCTGAAGCTACCACAAGCCCATCGTTTACGATGCCTTTACTTTGAGATAAGAATCCATTTAATTTTCTCATAATATCAGCCATATCAATAAAAAGATCTACTGTATTTGCATTAGATCCTTTGAAGTTATTATTTATCAATAATGCTAATTGTTCATATCTTACATAGTATCCTCTAATACAGCCTAAAACCCACTCATGCGGATCTGCTGATGCATAATTGTAGCTCATTAAATCACCTCATCTAGATCAGTAAACTCAGACATACCATAATCGTCATCTACTGGATATTTTTCCAGATGAGCTTTGATATCATCGTCCGACATGTCTTGAATTTCCTGAATCATGATACTTACTAACTCAGGTCTTTGCTGGAAGATAGCGTTAGCGATATCTTTATCTTTGCCATATCCTTCCCATACTAAAGCCACTGCAAGTTCTCCAGCTCCTTCATCTGACATAGTACATCCTTTAGACATACGTTCTCCTTCTTCAGTAGCATAGTACTTTCTCACATCTGGTTTGAAAGTACCATTATCACCCCAGCTGATTTTTCTGAAAGCAGTATAAGTGTTTCCATGTTCTTCGATAATATGATCGAAGTCTGGTGAAATTTCATAAGTAAAAGGTTTAGTCATAGCCATAATATAAATACCTCCTAAAAAATAATACCAGGATAGATGGTCTCCCACCTATCCTGATTTGGTTTATGCGCTAACCGGATTATACTTCCATGTTGATGTTTAATCCGCCACCTACATTGAAGCCACCCAGCTCGTTACACTTATCCTGGAAGTTCTTCTGATCAATTCTGTTAACCATGAACAGCCATCTCTGATCTGCTGTCTGTGGTGTTCCATAGATAGCATTCTGGTTAATAGTTGACTGGATAGGTTTGATCGGAACTGTGTTATAATATTTCTTACTCTCATCTTTTCTGCTGTAGATAAGATCAAGAAGGCTGTTGATATCAATGCAGCGTACTACATTGTATACTGTGATCTGTGTACTTGGTGTCATGTATGGAGTTGCATTTGAATCTGTATGAGATTCTACAACGATATTGTTTGCTGTGAAAGCTGCTGGTGTCGGGTTTGGTCCCATCTTAACTGCTAATTCTTTCCAGAGCAGAGATCCAAGAATGTCAATACCTTCCTGTGTAATCTGACAGCTCTTGTTTGTCTGCAGCTGTGCATTGTATCCAAGAGTTGCCTGGACATAATTCATAACCTTTCCACCATCTGCCGGCTTCGCATACTCATCTCTGATATTCTGTGTAATTGATTTGAATGCAATAATCTTATCACTTGAATCATGTGTACCCATAGTGAAATACAGTTCAACCTGAACCGGATGAGCTTGAGATAACGGATTCATTGCTTCTGCCGGATTTGCATTGATGTCTACGTATACACGACAACCAATGTAATCTGCGAATACTTCTTTGAATAATCCATTGATGATCTTACAGAGATCTGAACTTGTCTTGAGCGATCCGTCATTCGTTACCTGGAAATCAGGATGCTGATCGAGTGTAAGTGTTACTTTTTCTCTTTTCTGTTTGTTTTCATTTGCCATAATTATGGTCCTCCTTAATATAGTTTGATAATATTATCCTATAATAATACTGTTGATACAACAGTAGTAATTTATAGCACTTTTATAATATACAATTATTATTTATATTTCCCCTTCTTAAATTGGAGATGCTGATAAGCTAATTGAGTACTTTCAGATGCAAGTAGAGAGTTAAGTTTTTCAACATTCTCTTCGCTTTCATCTTCAAGAGAAACATGATATTTTCCTGATGTTGTATATGCAACTACATAGATTGTATTATTACAATCGGCTACAAGAGTATAGTTGCGTTGAATTTTAGTCAGGTCGATGTCCCTGTCATACTTAAGTACCAAAGATTTATACATCTGAACTGCCAGAACTTTAGATAATGTATCCATAGCTTCTTGAGATAATACCCCTGACTCGAAATGCTTTGGTTCAAAGTCTGTCGGAATAATTCCAAAAGCGGTACAGATATCATATTCAAAATTGTTCAGTGAGAGAAGAGTATCAAGAGTTTTACAATATCCGTCAACCTCTTCTCTTTGCTTGTAAGTATTAGCAATATATTTATTATTATTTGCCAGATACATACAGTGTGTGTTAAAGAGATCTAACAAAGTCTCATCGTATTTCTTTTTATACTTAAGTATTGGGATGATATCTTTGATAAGATCTCCGATATAGTATTCAATAACTTCACTTTCGATAAGATTATCACAAGCAAAGAAATTAGCAAAGTCGATATCTGCAGGGCATGACGCCTCGGATACCGAAAGTCCAACACAATCAGTATCAGCATTAAGCTGTTTCGCGAACAAGTCATTTGCACATTGTCTGCAAATTGCGAATGGAAGTTTTTCTCCTGCATCAATACCCCTCTGGGTTGATACTGTTACCATTACATCCTCAAGTTTACCTACTTTAACAATAGAGAATGTCAGATATCCATCTGGTGTAAGATGAGTATACTTTTCCTCTATGTCTTTGATATTCTCTTTTGATTTGGTTCCAGCCTTAGGGCCTTTTACATAAACCGCACTGCAGATCTCTTCATTCTGCATACGTACAATTCTCAATTCTTCAAGTTCATCGTTTTCTATGAAACGAAAATATTTGCTATTCTTATACATCCATTTCACATTCCTTTCATTTGTTTAATTTTAGGTTAAACCTGTTTTAGTTTACAAGTTAGAGGTAGAGATTGCTCCCTACCTCTTCTTTATTATAATATACTATTTCGTTGTACATTGCTTATAGAAATCTGAGAATGTCAGACACTGAATCAACCCGAGTCGTACATATCTATCGAGATAATTAACTACATCTTCGAATGAAGTTTTTGTAGCTGAAATTTCATCTCCATATTTAGTTACATCACTTGTATAAATACAGAGAGTTTGACCTGTTTCTATAATTTCATCAATCTTAGCTTTAATAGCTGTAGCGCCATGACCTTCAGCATTGCTAAGAAGATGCATAGGGATAACAAAATCTTTATCTGAGAAGAATGAGCAATATGCATCTGCATCCGCTTTAGCGATCTTGAATCCTAATTCTCTAAGGATAGGTTCAGAAATCGCACGAAGATTTCCAAATGGAGCTGCATAAGATATAACGTCTTCAGTGAAGTTATTATAAATCCATTGAACTGTATCTTTAACTGCAGTATACTGTTCTCTAGGATTATCATCTTCGATCATGATCTCTTTATTAGGATTACATCCGTAGTTTGCCAATTCCCACCCCTTTGTATAATGAAGCATACAAACTTTGTCGATAAAATCTTTTGTTAATGTCTGCTTATCATTTGCAAAGATTGTAGCCGGAATATTCTTTCCATATAAGAATGGATACTGGTAGTTAAATACATCGTCATAGAAACCATCAAACGCAAACAGCACAGTTGGTTTCATTCTTTGATCGATAATGATAGAGTTTATCCATAAACATTTACCGTTAGTAAACTCGCTCGTATAAACTCTGAAGTTAACTTGTTTGATATCAGCCCAATTAGGAGTTCCATGTTTATAGAAATCCTTAAGCTTAATTTTGATAGTGTTCCAGCCCTGAACAAAAGAATTCTTTCCGATATTAAAAAAGAAATAGTTTATAGCAGGATTAGCCACCGCATTATCAGATGACAGCATGATCTTCAATCCATCATCTTCACTAAATCTTTCAGACACATCTTTATCGATATACATCTGAACGCTCAGGGTATCGCAGTCTTCTAAATTCTGCACTTCTGGCAATTGCAATGTAAATCGAGGCTGATCATCTTCATTGTATGTACCAATGTTGATTTTAACACTAGGCTGCCCATTACGTGTTTTTGTGCTATCAGAACCAATAGTACAAATAGTATCAGGAGCATTATTTACAGTGTGCTTGTTGAGATAAATATAAGTACCTTTATCTTCAATAAGGCCACAATAATCTTCCGGATTTACAGTAACAGCTTTGATAGCTTCCAGTTCTTCTTTAATTTTATTTCCATCATACGATGTATCAACTGCAGTTACTGTCAATGTGCTTGCACTACGAGATACAATACACCTATATCCTGTAAAGGTTTTATTGTATACTGTATTTGCTTTGATGGTTTCTTTCAGATAAGAATAAGGGTAGTATCTCTCCAGATTTCCATCTTCAGAGAACATGATATTCTTCATTGTAAGTGTCATTCCATCTACAATTGTATTGTAATTTGGAATGATTTTAAATGCAGTGATACTCTTAGTAGTTACGATTTTTGTAACTTCAGTGTATTTGAAATCTGATGTGATGGTTGTTACACTTCCATCACTATTAGCTACTTTTAGAGAACTTCCTTCAGAAACGAAGTTGCTACTCGAATCGAAGTTGCAATACAGATAGTATGTTCCAGCAGGAAGAGTCCTTCCTAAATTGATATTGAAAGTATTCTGTGCTTTGGTGAATTTGATCTTCAGTCCATTGAGATTTGGAAGTTTTTCGATAGCGGATGTTCCGGTAATTGCATCTAAAGAAAAAGCATTTGCCCCTACAACTGTTACTGTTGTATCTTTGTCATACGAACCAGCTTTGATTGTAAGATCAGCCTTATCAAGCTCAGTGCAATCTACAATCATTCCAGTATTTTCAATAGTAGGAAAAGCTATATATTTATTTTTGAGAGACTTCATATCACCATCGAGCCTCTCTGATAACGTACTATAGCTTCCTCTAGCTGCAACTAACTCTGAATCTTTTCCAGATCCTGTAGATCCGACTATATTTGCAACTTGCTGCTTGAGACTTTCAAAATCAGATTTGCTTGGCATATTATCCATATTAATTGCCATAGAATTAATCAGTTGATTAACTTTGGCTGATGAATAAAATTTATAGTCACTAGGACTAATATTATCACCATTAAGAGCACGCTTGAATTCTTTGACAGTTGTTTGTTTTGTATCTATGTCGTCTTCTACAATCATCAAATTGTCATCTTCTATTTCCGTTTTAAATAACAATTCAGCTATTTTGATTTTACTCATAATAGATCTCCTTTCCATGTTCTAGATAATTAATATGATGTTTTAGGTACCCTGAGAAGACAAAAAATAAAGAGGTTCAATTAAGAACCTCCCTATTTTTTTATTTTGTTGAAGTACCAACTCCAGAATTCTCAACCATTGTTGAGAACGGTTTGACACCTTCAGATCCTTTCATTAAATCTTCCGGTGCTGATGTTGATGATCCTTTCTTTTTACGAGAACTACTTCTATTACTCTTATTAGTTACAGGAGTGTTGTTCTGATCTGGCTCCGGAGAACCATCATCGCAGTTCTCTTCGTCATCTTCTTCCTCCACATCCAAATCTGAATGATACATAAAAGCTCGTAATGCAGAAGCTTCATTAAACTTTTTCATTGCTTCTTCTTTACTGAGCTTTTCTGTGATCGGTTTATGATCTGTGTTTTTCGGAAGGTTTCCCGTTTTCTTATACTCAAGATACTCGTCCCGCATCTTAATCGAACGAGCTACCATTGCTTCCGAGATACCACATACATCAGCAATGTTCTTGTTGTCCATCCCCTTCTCTTTAAGTTTCAGGATGGTTCCGATGTGTTTCATAGCTACATGAGCATCCACACCATAACCAAGATCAAACTTGCAAATTCTCAAGAGCTCCTGGTCATCATCATCCATAGCCCAATAATCATATACCTGAGCCATTGTTTCGTCTGATGCTGGCGTTGCTGTAGCTAATGCTACACTCGCATAAATCTGATCTCCCACTTCTCTGAATAAATCGAATAATCCCATTGTTTGTCTCCAATCTCCACATTATTGGCGTAGGTCACCTTAAAATATTATGTTTTTGCCACTCATTTATTTTCTTTATTATAATAAATGAATCTTTTGAGGTTTTTGAGTATTTGTCCTAACCGAATCATTGATATAAGATTAAGTTGAGTGGCAATATTGGTTAATACTTAATCTTATATCACTATTATAATATACAATTGAAATATTAGACTTTTACATTTCTAGATTAAAAACTCCTTCTAAAAGTGTTTTATCTTTATATGGTAATTTATCTTGTAATGTCTTTGGAATATATAAAATATTGTTAGGAACTAAGTTCTCGATATCTGTACTTGATTGGAGATTAACACGACATCCTTGCCCATCAATACTTAACTTATCTCCAATATATTCGTATAAATAAGATATAATAGTGTCCAGAGAAAACATCGATGGTGATGTAATCCTATCTGATGTATTACAGAAAAATTTACCTTTTATTAATGGATCTAACTCGTATTGCAATCCTACCCCTAGTGCACCGACATGAAATTCATCTATTTTTACAAATTCATCCACAATATCACCTACAAATGATTTGTCAAATGTTATAGATAATTTTGTAGATTTTTCTTCACGTCTAGTGGTCAATACAAATTTATTGAGTTCATCTAAAATACTTTCATATAATTTGTCCACTACATAGTTTCTTATACGTTCATTTTCAAGAAAGTATTTTACATGACAAGAGAGCATTGGTTTATCATAATCCGTATCTGTGCTAACTCTAACTATTATTTTAAATTCTGCCATATTATTTATCCTCCTAAACAATTGAAATATTAGACTTTTACATTAATGATTATACTCATGAACAATTGTAAGTTTAAGTTTAATATCATTAATCTCATTCACTGTTAATTTTAGACTCTGAATAATTTCTTCAGGCGCAGATACAAATCCACAAGATTCACTTAATCCGCTTCGTCTAATAAGGTCAATATTGAATCTTACGCCATTAATCATTCCAAAATATTCTTGTGATACAGTTGTTTTAAAACCAATGATTGATAATAATTCACCTTCAATATCGGTACCCATGAAAGGAACTTTATTGTTTCTATTTAGATACTCACTAGACATATAAAAATCATCATCTTCATATTCAGTATTTTCCATAAAATCCTCTATCAACTGCGATACATATTTTGGTTGAAAATGAGTTCCGACTGGATACGAATATCCTAAGACATTAATTTTAAGAGTATCCAAACATTCATTTATTTTTTCAAACATCTTCGCATTTGCATACTTTTTAATTTCTTCATCTTTAAGTAAGTCTCGTACAGTACAGCATATCATTGGCTTTTGATTAACTGCATATACTCGTGCTTTTAAATCTATTTCTTTCATTTTTTTACCCCCTAGCTCTAGTAGATTTTCTGGAAAATATTAAGATATAATCATCGAATGGTGAATTGATATTTTTCACCAAATCTGAAGATATCTGTGATGTATTTAATGTATCATCTACAATTACCCTGCTGCCTTTATTATCCCTATCATATTTCATGCATGGATATCCTGTAATACTTATATCGTATTTACGTCTTACTGCATCCATACTTTCTTCGCCAGTTGTCTTTAAAACACCACCAGCGGCTTTCTTGTTTAAGTATATACATTTAGTATCAGCTCTATCAGCATAGGGTGATAACTCTACCTTCATCATTATTTCGTTACTCATATCATTTCCTCCTGTATCATTCTAATAGTTAAAATAGATAACCTATGGCTACCTGTATAGCAATCTTCAGGTAGATCTTCAGCTATATTAGTTTTTGGCAATTTTAAACTACTATACATATCGTCTGAGAAAGCAATGCACATATCACACTCTACTCCATCCAAATGCTTATTTTCGTACTCAAATTTAACCTTTTCTTTCCTTAAATAGGTGTCAATGGATACGCGTATCCACTGAATAAGATCCAGACACCCCTTCGGTAATATATCAATGCTAGAAGTATTACCAAAAGCTTCTACACATAGTGATGTGTAATGCATATCGGTTATATCGCATCTAACTGCCCATAACAATTCATCTACAAGATGAGATACATCTGGTACATCAATTTTCATTAATGAGTTTATTGTATTTGAACTGTTTCTAATACTTATAGAAACAGCCCCCTGCATTTTGCTTACTATTTGATCTTTTATAACTTTAGATACATGGCCATAAATATCTTTATAGTTTAGCAAATCTCTTATCGTAAGTGATAGTAGTGGTTTTTCTGGTGCGTATTTACCGCCATGTGTAGATATAGCTACGTTTGTTTTTATAATTTTTGCGGTTGTACACTCCATTTATTTATCCTCCTTCATCCAAAAGCATAATTGAGGATTGCGGATTAAATCCATTTTCCTCATAATATCAGTTGATACTTTTACTGTGCTTGAATTTGTAGTTTTGATATTGATCGAATTGTATTCAATCGGACCACCAAACATTGGGAATGTAGTTATATAATCCGGTTTAAAATCTTCATCCAATATTGTTTTAGGAACTACAATTGTATTTTCTTTTAAACTTTCATCTTCTCTAGCATCGCATATTTTTTCGCATGTACGATACTCACCATCCCCTACAACTTTACTAAGAGCTATTACATCGATATCCATATCCAATTGTAATACGTTGCATATATGTGTCGATACATATACCACATTCCCTTTAACTGGGATAATTTTTAAATCATTTGCATTTCTGTATATTGGTAGTAATCTACTTATTGCATTCGGAGTAAATATTTTTAACACATTTTCTGGTATCTTTATTTCATAAGCTTTTAACTCTACGTCTGCCATTGATACTAATCTAGTTCGATAACAAATTTTTTTCATTTTATTTATCCTCCTTAATGCAAAAGCATAATTGCAGATTATGAAGTAAGTCTATTTTATTCATAATATCGGTTGATACTTTTGCTGTTCTTGAATCTGCAGTTTCAATATTAACCGATTTGTATTCGATTGGACCATCAAACGCTGGAAATGTGGTTATATAATCCGGTTTAAAATCCCCCTCCAATGTTACTTTAGGAACTACAATTGTATTTTCTTTTAGACTTTTATCTTCTATAGCATCACATGTTTTTGTGCATGTATGATAAGCGTCATCGTCTACAACTTTAGAGAGAACTATTACGTCAACATCGAGATCTATCAGCAGTGTTCGGCATATGTCCATAGACGCATATACAGTATTTTCTGGAATTGGGATAATTTTAAAATTATCGTTAATCTTTGTAGCAAAACTGCTAATTACATTCGGAGTAAATACTTTTAATATATTTTCAGGTACCTTTATCTCGTTAGCTTCTAACTCTGCATCCATGATTGCTAATGCTCTCGTTTCATAAATTTTTTTCATTTTATTTATCCTCCTTGAATTTTAAATTGGTTTTCTTATTCCAGGCCACATGACAGATTCTCCAGATAAAGTAGATATGATATCTACTTCTATTTGGTCATAAATTATTGTGTATTCCTCTGCAATCACATATGGTATTTTAAGTGGACTCATCTCTATAGTTTCAGATAAATCGGTATTACATAAATTTGCACGTACATCGTCAGCATTCATATTTACAATTTTATTAAGAGAAAGGAATTGTGATAGTGGGTTGCCATATTCATGCGTTAGTTCCCATAAATCACTTGATAGATATACAATTGTTGGTTTGGGGTTTATTGTAATTTCAAGTTCTTCCCCTTTTCCATTTAATGGCACAAATCTATTTATTGCATTAGGTTTGAAGATTTTTGATAAGTTTTCTGGCAATCTAATTTCGTTGGGTGATAGATCAAAATCTACCATGCAAGGAAAAAGATATTCATACATTTTTAGCATTATAATACTCCTTATTTGAAAATGCAAACTCGTAAAAGATATACTATTATAAATATAATTGGTAGCATAGGGAGTATATTCTCCCACAATCTAAATATAAATTCTTTTGCTCTCGTTTCATAGCATGTTTCTGCTAATGGGCATATAGAATGCTTACTATAGCAGATTCCTGCGCAGTTGTATTTTCTGGCACGTTCCTTTTTTCTTTCTTCTGAATCAAATTTCTTCATACTCAGTATTCTCCTTATTAAATAAATATAATTGAATACGATTCGGTAACGAAGTAT
>OARX01000158.1_pt1 | contig 13757 bp, 10 predicted proteins | sample 1494841 | NCBI WGS metagenome assembly OARX01 (sample SAMEA3360670, study PRJEB22359) | human gut metagenome | biome: ENVO:urban biome; feature: ENVO:human-associated habitat; material: ENVO:feces | place: Bangladesh | collected 2011 | reverse complement strand
AATACTATAGGCAAAAAATGCGTAGGATTTTGAAGCGATTTTGAACACCCTACCTTACAGGGCGTAGGGAATGGGGGACATGATACCCAGGGCGTTGCCCTGGGCTGTGGACTTGTTGGGCTTTCAGCCCGTGCAAGGCCGCAGATAGGCTTTCACGCACAATCTCTATCGATTTAATATTCCAATTTTAAACGCCCCCCCGCCCCCTATAGACACCGACAAACAATGAACAACAGCCTATTAATCACCGGTGCCAGTGGCTTCATCGGCAGCACCCTCGTTGAAGAGGCCCTTCAGCGAGGGTTTGAAGTGTGGGCCGCCGTGCGCCCAACGAGCTCCAGGCGCTACCTCACCGACCCGCGCATCCATTTCATCGAACTGGACCTCGGCAACGAGGCGAAACTCGCCGAGCAACTCCATGCCCACGTGAAGGACAACGGGCCTTGGCAATACGTCGTCCACGCCGCTGGCGCCACCAAATGCCGCCGTCCGGCCGACTTTTTCCGCGTCAACACGCAAGGAACGCTTTCTCTGGCCCGCCAGCTCGTCGCCACCGGCGCCCTCCGCTCGCGCTTCGTCTTCATCAGTTCGCTGAGCATCTGCGGGGCGCTTCATGAGACGGACTATGCCGCCTTCACCGAAGCCGATGTCCCGAAGCCCAACACGGCCTACGGGCGTTCGAAGGTCGAGGCGGAAGAAGGGCTCAAGCAAATGGAAGGACTCGACTATATCATCCTGCGCCCGACGGGGGTTTACGGACCGCGCGAGCGCGACTACTTCCTGATGGCCAAAAGCATCGGCCAACACATTGACTTTTCCGTGGGCTACCGCCGACAAATCATCACGTTTATCTACGTGAAAGACCTCGTCAACGCCGCCCTCCTGGCGCTCACCAAAGGCCAATCGGGCGAAGCATACAACCTCTCCGATGGCGGAGAATATGCCTCGCGCACCTTCTCCGACCTCCTACAAGAGAACATGGGCGTGCGCCACGTGGCCCACATCTGCGCCCCCCTGTGGGTGCTCCACGCCGTCTGCGCCCTCTCTGGCACCTGGGCACGCCTGAGGGGAAAGACAACGACGCTCAATCTCGACAAATACAGAATCATGAAACAACGCAACTGGCGGTGCGACATCTCTCGCGCCCGCAAAGAACTCTCCTACGAGCCGCAATACGACCTTTCCCGCGGCGTCGCAGAAACAGTTGCATGGTATAAAAGCGAAGCATGGATTTAAGTTACATCAATTTCGAGCCGCGCCAGCGCGGATTGCTCGGTGTGGAGAAAGTCACACTGGCCTACACGCTTTTCACAACGGCCGTCATCGGTCTGGTGTGGGGCGACATGAACGCGCCGTTGCAGCTCATCATGGGGCGGGCCTTCATCATTGTCGGCATGGCGCTCACAGTGGCCACCTACTGCGTGGTGCCCACGCGGGCCACAATGCTCCTGCGCTACATCTATCCGCTCTCGCTGCTGGCCTACTGGTATCCCGACACCTACGAGTTTTGCCAGCTCTTCCCCAACCTCGACCACCTCTTCGCCGCGGCGGACCAAGCGATCTTCGGCTGCCAGCCCTCGCTGGTGTTCCACAGCGTGATGCCGTCGAAGCTATGGAGCGAACTCTTCCATCTGGGCTATTTCTCCTACTATCCCATGATTGCCCTCACGGTGCTCGTGCCACTCTTTGTCGACCGCCCGCGCTTCGGGCGCACGGCCTTCGTGGTGCTGACCTCTTTCTTCCTCTATTATCTCATCTATCTCTTCCTCCCCGTTGCCGGACCGCAATATTATTTCCGCGCCATCGGGGTCGACGCGGCCATGCAGGGACACTTCGCACACCTCGGCGACTATTTCCGCACACACACGGAAATGCTGCCATCGCCAGGCACCGACGGTTTCTTCCGCGAACTGGTGGAATCGGCGCAGGAGAGCGGCGAACGGCCAACAGCGGCCTTCCCTTCGTCGCACGTCGGCATCAGCACGGTGCTCATGACGATTCTCTGGAAAGACAACCACCGCGGACTCTGGCTCGCCATGCTGCCGCTATACGTGTTGCTGTGCGGCGCCACGGTATATATCGAAGCCCATTATTTCGTTGATGTCGTTGGCGGACTCCTCACGGCTTTCCTCTTCTATTGGGGGTCTAATCGCCTCTATCCACACATGGAACGCATTAGGTTCTGATAAAAGGATTGGGGGAAGGTATGCTGCAAGGAATATGGGGATGCGGTGCCACAAGAAACATGGGGCGAATTGGAGCACCCTGAAAGGGCAGCAACTCCACAGCCCAGGGCAACGCCCTGGGTATCAGCGTATAAACGCCTACGCCCTGTAAGGGCAAAAGTGACACCCAACCGTTCGCCCTTACTTTTGCCCTTACAGGGCGTAGGGGATGGGGACATGGTACCCAGGGTGTTGCCCTGGGCTAGGGACTTGTTGGGCTTTCAGCCCGTGCAAACTACGCCATATATTCGTCCCCCTCACTTTGCGAGCAAAGTGAGCTACAATGCTGGCGCCGCAAACCTCCGCCGCATATTTTCAACCACACGAATTTTCAACACAAAATAAAAACAATACAAACACATGAGAAAAGCAATCCTCGCAATCCTCCTCGCTGCCCCCGCCATGATGGCGCAGGCACAGACCGCTGGAGGCGGCATTAGCGCCGACATGCTCAAAAACATCAAGGCCGCACAGCCGCAAAACACCACGGCCATGCGCAACGCACTGGCAAACACCAGTATCGCACAACTGGCAACGGTGGCCAACAACCCGATGAACTCCGACCGCTACTTCTCCAACAAAGTGGAGTCGAAGGGCATCACCGACCAGCAAAGCTCTGGACGCTGCTGGCTCTTCACGGGCCTCAACGTGATGCGTGCCAAGATGATCAAGAAATATAACCTCGGCTCCTTCCAGTTCTCACAGTCGTACTGCTTCTTCTACGACCAGCTCGAGAAGTCAAACCTCTTCCTCCAGGCTGTCATCGACAACGCCTCAAAGCCCATGAGCGACAAGACCGTTGAATGGCTCTTCAAAAACCCACTCAGCGATGGCGGCACGTTCTGCGGTGTGCAGGACGTGGTGATGAAATACGGACTCGTGCCGGCAGAGGTGATGCCTGAAAGCTACGCAGCCAACAACACGTCGCGCATGTCGCAGCTCATCGCCCTCAAACTCCGCGAATATGGCCTCAAGCTCCGCGACATGGCCGCCAAAGGCAGCAAGAAAGACGCGCTGAAGAAAGAAAAGACGCAGATGCTCGCCACGGTTTACCACATGCTCGCCATCTGCCTCGGCGAACCGCCGACGGAGTTCACCTGGACACGCAAGGACGCCAACGGCAAACCGGTGGAAACGAAGAAATTCACCCCGCTCTCGTTCTATCAGACTTACATCGGTGCCGACTTGAAGAACAACTACCTCATGTTTATGAACGACCCTTCTCGTCCATACCACAAGACATACACCATCGACCTCGACCGCCATTCTTATGACGGTGCGCAGTGGACCTACCTCAACCTGCCGATGGAGGAAATCAAGGCGATGGCCGCTGCTTCCATCAAGGATTCAACGATGATGTATATGTCGTGTGACGTCAACAAGTTCATCAACCCGAAAACGGGCGTGGAGAGCCTCCAGAACTATGACTACGGCAGCCTCTTCAACACCACCTTCCCAATGAACAAGGCCGACCGCATCCGCACCTTCGCCTCGGCTTCCAGCCATGCCATGACGCTCATGGCGGTGGACATCGCCGCCGACGGCAAATTCAACAAATGGATGGTTGAAAACTCATGGGGCGCCACCTCGGGCTATCAGGGCCACCTCATCATGACCGACGAATGGTTTGACGAATACATGTTCCGCCTCGTGGTTGAAAAGCGCTTCGTTCCTGCCGCCACATTGAAGCTCTTCGAGCAGAAGCCTACGCTCCTTCCAGCATGGGATCCTCTCTTCGCTGGCGAAGAATAAGAAATATCAAATACACGCCTCAGGGTATCCCGAAATCTCCATCGCGGTGGAGGTTTTGGGATACCCTTTTTTTGTTGAAAGAATGCGAAGCATGGTCGCTCTCTGAGGCGAAGCATGGTCGCTCTTTGCGGCGCCAGCATAGTCGCTCACTGCGGCGCAGCATTGTAGCTCACTTTGCTTGCAAAGTGAGGGGCGCGAAGATGGAAGTGCGGCGACAGCTGAACATCGATAAAAAATCCGCCATAAATACGTCCCCCTCACTTTGCGAGCAAAGTGAGCTACAATGCTGGCGCCGCAAAATGAGCTACAATGCTGGCGCCGCAATGAGCGCCCCTGCTGACGCCAAAATACGAAAAATCCCCCAGTTCACATTCTGAACTGGGGGATTACTTATAAGGTGTATTTAATATTCACCTTTCATGCGAACGGGCGACTTTATTCGCTCCACAAGCTTGAGTTCCAGCCCTGCTTGTTGGAGTAAACATCGCAATTGTCGTCTGCTCTCTCATCATCGTTGAATCTGAGATCGCCGCCGCTCTGGGCAATCATCCCTTCAAGTTTATACTCAACGACCGTTGTTTCCGGTTTCAAATATATCTTTTTCATGACTTATGGATATGCAATTTTTAGTTGAACATTATTTAACGATGACCACTTTGCCGTTAACGACATACGCTCCTGCTGGGAGTCCCTGCGTTGTGGTAGCTTTGAGGCGCACGCCAGAGAGCGTATAGATGGCCTTAGGTGCTTCCTTAGTTGTGGCAGTGGCATTCTCAATGCCCGTGGTTTCGCCGTCGAGCTGGAAGAAAGAAACGGCCTGAGCCTGTGCTTCCGTCAATTCCAAATATGCGCGATTGGCTGGCACTTTGATATTACCGCTCTTAGTCCGATAGAAACCGAGCACATTGTTTACTGTGGTGAGCACATAGCGCTTGAAGCCCTCAGTTTTTGTAATAGTCGTTTCTGCTGCCACACCCTTCAAAAGATTACCTTCAAGTGTCTTCGTAGCTGCTTGGTCAGTAGCATAGCATTCATAATCGCCCGTATTACCCTTTACGACGAGCGCAGCCCCTGCAGGAACGACATCGCCGCCAGTAAATTCTTCAGTCTTGACGAGCGTGCCGTCTGTATTGGCTTTTGTATATCCAAATGCTGTTAAGCCCTCAGGAAGGATGTAGCTGTTTGAGTTGTAGTAGGTGCCGAAGCCTTCCGGAGTGGCGATGGTGATGGTGCCGACGGAGGTTGGAAGTTCGGTGGTGACGATTATTTTTTTAATTTTAGCTACAGATCCATTATTTTTTAAAGTACCTGTCTTCGCTTTTACGTCAGAAAAATTCCAAACGTTAGCAGCATAATTTCCTGGATTGGTTACAGCACTTTTAATTTTATCAGCACCAACGAATTCAAATTTCACATTTTTTATAATGCTATTAGCAGTTATGGTCATTACACTTAATTTGTAAAAGCGTATATGTCCACTTGTATTCCAGTACGGTTCATTTTGACTACCTGCTTTTTCAAACTTAAGGCATACACCATCCTCTTCAATATTAGAGACATCTACTTGATTTGCAAAATCAAAAGTTACCTTCCTCGTAGTAGCCCGATTAACCGTCAACACATAAGAAGCCGTTGCCCCTTCATAAATACCCGTTTCAGGAGAAGTAACAGTAATGGTTGTCGTTCCTACGCCTACGATATTGACCTTACCAGTTGCCTCATCAACCGTTGCGACCTCTTCTTTGGAAGAGGTGTACACTGGCGTTACACCTTCTGGAAGTCCTCCAAGCTTGGGCGCACTGAAAGCGTCACCCATCTCAATCGTATAAGATGTTTGCGGGAAAGAGAGTTTAGGAGTAAATTTCGTTACGACCAAATCATAAGAAGCCTGGGTTTCCTCATAAACATCTGTCACTTGCGAAGTTGCCGTAATCTTTGCTGTTCCAGCACCTACGATAGTAACCTCGCCTGTTGAAGCATCCACAGTTGCCACTTTTTCATCAGAAGAAGAATACGTAACTACAACATCTGCTGGCGATTTCGTAAGTACAGGTGTTGTGAAAACCTCGTTTGCGATAATATTATAAGATTCTTTCGGGAAAGAGAGCTCAGGAGCACCCTTTACTTTGATTTCATAAGAAGCCTTTGAAGTTTTATATGTGTCATCGCCGACAAACTTCGCGGTAATGTTGGCTTTACCTAAGCCCACACCTGTAACTGTACCGTTTTCATCAACGGTAGCCACATTTTCGTTATCAGATGACCAGGTGATAGTTTTACTAGATAATGTTTGTTCGCCAGCCTTTAAGGTCGGAAGCTGTTGGAGTGTCTGGTCTTTTGAAATTGTATATGAAGGAGCGGCAAAAGAAAGGGATGTTGCTGTTTTGTTGCTGGCGTCTTCATAGTATTCTACCTTGTTGACCCTAACAAAACCATTAGCAGAACTTTTGTTCGTTAAATCGAAGACCAAACTATAGTACAGATTTGCCTGCGGAGCTGATATGTTAAATACGAAATCACCCTTTAAGTAATAGACCAACTTAACCTTTTCAAGCACGTTAGAACAAGCAGCATCTGACGCTACCAGCAAGTAAATAGAATTAACATTTTTTGCTGGAACGTCTTCTTCTACATCAACAACTATTTTACCAATTGCCTTGTCGAACGGAGTGGCATTTGTAATACGTGCTATACTAGCATTTTCTTTTCTTCCTGCTCTGATTTGCTTCCACTTATTCCAGTTGTTGTTGTTAAAATTCGCAATTTCCCAGCTAAAATCTCCGATTTTAGCTGTCCACGTTTCTGTGTAAGAACTAAGGTTATTAGTATTCTTGTTCTCATCCGGGAACGACAGCGTCTTATAAGCCGTCTCCTGCGCAATACAATAATTACCCCCCCATGTTACGAAAGCCATGAGGCAGAGCAGCGCCAATCTGATAGCTCTGCGAGATGTGTGTAATGTTTGTTTCATAATAATTTGTATTTTGATTTATTGTTTTCTAAGGAACGTACACAAGGATATAAAGCGGTGTGTTATTGGAGTGTATGATTCAAGAGGGGGCGGCTGGAAATCCTGTGGGGAATTTTCACGACGCCCTTCCATATGGTGTGCGACAAAGTTACGCCATTATTTACTGATTGTCAAGTGAAATGGTATGAAGATTGTGTTAAAAGAGCCGTTCCCTATCAAATTGCCATCTGCATTTGCTTTTTCTGCGGAATGAAAGTAAAAAAAGCAGGGCGGCGCGGCGAGGGGAAAGCGCGGAAAAGGGATGCTTCGGCACGAAATTACGGTTTGATGGCGAACGCGGGACGGTGTTCGGTCGTCACACGGCCCAGAGGCGGTCGTTGCACGGCCCAGAGGCGGACGGCGCACGTCCCGCGTTCGCTGACAGGGATTAGGGATGGGGCGGCGCAGCATGGTCGCCCACTGGGGCGAAGCACTGTAGCTCACTTTGCTTGCAAAGTGAGGGGCGCAACGATGAAAGTGCGGCGACAGCTGAATTCGTTGCATTATTCGCCATAGGTTCGTCCCCCTCACTTTGCGAGCAAAGTGAGCTACAGTGCTGGCGCCGCAGGGTTCGTTACAAAGTTCCGCCGCCAAGTGGCGAATCTTATGCGGAATATGGCGCCCTGAAAGGGCAACACCTCCATAGCCCAGGGCAACGCCCTGGGTATCAGTGCATAAACGCCTACGCCCTGTAAGGGCAAAAGTATGGGCAAATGGTTGGCTTTTACTTTTGCCCTTTCAGGGCGTAGGAACGGGGTACACGGCACCCAGGGCGTTGCCCTGGGCTATGAACTGGCTGGGCTTTCAGCCCGCACAGAGCCGCAGCGCGAACATTCAGCGAAGGTCTGAGGCGCAGCACTTATTGAGTATTATCATAAATTGGATAGAGACAATAGCGGATGTGCAATATTGAGAATCCTGCACATCCGCTTAACGCTTTTTTACAGAAGGTTTTTCAGTTCCTCTATCATTCGACCAAGTTCTGAGTAGGTGTAATTTCTGTTATCTGCCAATTTCTCATCCATTGAATGTTTGGCATTATGAATAGCTGTATCAAGTTTACCACCTTTCTTTTCTAAGTAAGCGTGCAATCCTTTGCTTTTCTTGAAAAAGTCAAGAGTTTTCTCATAGCCACATTGTTTGTTTAAAGCAAGCAGCAACTCTTGTTGATTATTATACGCACGTGCTGTATAGCGGTAATAGTACAGAAAGAACAATTCTGTGCAGCGGTGCGTCTCAAAGAAATGCACCTCACAATAAATGCCTTTCTTGGGTTTGCTAACAGGTTTGGAGTATTTCTTTTTCAGTCGAGCGTATTGGGTGCATTCCGGTTCCTCGTCTTTCGTGTCCATGTCAATGACACAAAAGATGCGGTCGTGGCCATCCTTTATGCCGTCTTCAATCTTTTCCTCCAACTCTTTCATACTTGAGTGCTTCGGATAATCAGGCTTAATGGTCAATCCTTTTACCACATCCCGCAACGAGTTGAAGTAATAAAACTCCGTTGGACCTTCACCCAATATTAAAACAGAATGCTTCAGTTTCCCCATAACACTAATCGTCTAAATCAATGAAAATACTGCCCAATTCAGGTTTCGCCCCTAAACGTCCAACACGATAAGAGTTGTAAAGCGAGAGGTTTTTGTGTAGGCCGAAAGAGTCACCACGTGAGTACTCAGATGAAGCCGTGACGTGGTTTTTGTCAACGAACCATACCGTTCCTCGGTTTTCATTGATCAAATCCTGTGAAAGCAAAGTGGTTTCCTGACTGGTGATAATCAGTTGCGACTTGTCTGAATTGAAGATAAACACGTTCAGATAGTAGAACAGCAAATCATAGTGCAAGTCTTCGCCCAGCTCATCAAGGTAATAGATATGAGTGGCTGTTACCATATCATAAAGCGCATCAAGTATGCGGATATATTTCTGCGTGCCCTTGGACTGCAATTCCATTGGAATCTCGAAGTCGCCATTATCCGAATGGTTCAAGAAAGAAATCGTATCGTTGGTTGGTCTGAGCAACACATCCTTCATTCTTTCCGGAATATTCTCCTTTAATATACGTTCACGATATTCCTGTGGAATGACACGATCCTCTATGATTGGTCGGTATTCCATAATGTTCAAGTCCGCCTTTTTGAGCATCTGTGTGAAGAACTTACGCTTTCTCTTATCCTTATATGCACTGGTAAGAATTTCTGCTAAACCATTATCCATGTCCCCATCCACATCATGATAGTTGTTCATGATATAATTGTGAAGCGTGGTGAACGGCTCTATGTCCTCCTTTAATACTGCTTTTCGACAAACAGACAACACGCTGTGATTGTTCAAAGTGTTCTCGCGAATGCTATCCTGTGTCCTTGCAAGCAGTTTGAGACTGGTGCCAAACTTTATGTCTGCCTGGACATCATCACCGACAAAAGAACGTTCATAAAACAGGGCCTTGGAACCGTTGGGATAATAGTTTAATACTTCGCTTATGATGCGGCTACCATCAAACGACACGTCATAATCATACCTTATGGCATTGACATAAAAAGACACGTGCATTTGGGTTGGTTCATCCTTGGTCAAAGCGAATGGAAGATAACCACTGATTTTCTGTTTTGCATCTGTTTTTTGAGACACCAGAATGTGGAAAAGCTCATTAAGGGCTTTAAGCATGTTTGACTTCCCAGACGCATTAGAACCATATAGAATTCCCAACTTGTACAAGAAAACACCTTTAGCAATCTCAACCACCAATTCAGATGCAGGGGCTTTAGCCACGAAGCTGAGTTCCTGTCTGTCTCGTATGGAGAGATAATTTCTTACCCAAAAATCTCTAATCATAATGTAGGCGATTGGTTATTAGCTGATGCAAAGATATATATATTTTGTCGAAAGGGGGATATATATATATGATTTCTGTAATAAACCTACCAATATTGCAAAAATATTTATGCCATTAGCTTTAAAAGCCCGTACTGTAGCTCACTTTGGCGCGCCAGCACTGTAGCTCACTTTGGCGCGCAGCACTGTAGCTCACTTTGCTTGCAAAGTGAGGGGCGCGAAGATGAAAGTGCGGCGACAACTGAATTCGTTGCATTATTCGCCATAGGTTTCGTCCCCCTCACTTTGCAAGCAAAGTGAGCTACAATGCTGGCGCCGCAAAGTTCGTTATAATGCTGGCGCGCCAATGAGCTACCATGCCACCGCTGCAAAATCAATATTCGTCGTTGGCATAAAGGAAGGGGAAGGTGCACTGCTCCCATTCGATGATTTCCTCATCGCGGAAGAAGCGGCGCAGCTCCACGGCTGCCGTTTCTGGAGAGTCGGAGGCATGCACGATGTTCTCCTGGAAGCTCATGCAATAGCTGCCGCGGATGGTGCCGGGGGCGGCATGGCGTCCGTTGGTGGGTCCTGCCAAGGCACGCACGGCGGCAATGGCGTCGACACCCTGCAGGCAGAGCGCCACGACGGGCGCCGTCATCATCGAGTCTTTCACGCGCTGGAAGAAAGGCTTTTCGCTGAGGTGGGCATAGTGTTCAGAGAGCAGTTCGTCGGTGAGCATCATCATCTTCATGCCGCAAAGGTGCAGTCCTTTCTTTTCAAAGATGCTGATGATTTCGCCAACAAGGGCGCGTTGCAACGTGCAGGGCTTGAGCAATACGAGGGTCTTTTCAATGGCCATAATCTAATTTATTTAATAGGGTTTAAGGTTATGTGATTATCTGCGAAGCGAACTTTTCATCCTTCGCTGTAAAGTTAAACATTATTTCCCGTCTGACGGCATTTTGCCTTGGAAATTGTGTGGAACGATGCTATGCACCGTGCGTTTTCCTCATTTTTGAATGGCGATAGCGGCGCAAACAAAAACCGGGTGCGCGGAATCGCTTGATTCCGAACACCCGGCTTTATATTAAAGATTTATGGAGTTTTATTCTTCCTCGCTCCAGTTGTCGGCGCTCCAGCCCTGTTTGTTGGAACTGAACTCGCCCTCAAACGTATCTTCGCCTGGACGTACGCCCGAGTTGATGCCGCCGTTGCCAGAAAGACTGCTACCTGCAGAGAGGGCCAAAGGGCCTTCGGCAACGACCTGTATTGCTACGCTCTTGGGAGCGCTATATGTTTTCTTCATTTTTTCTATGCTGTTGGGTTATTTAACATAAACTTTCTTGCCGCCCTGGATGTAAAGACCCTTGGGGAGACCTTCGAGAGAACCGTTGCTGACGCGCACGCCCTTGAGGTCGAAGACGGGAGCTGAAGCGCTGTCGCTGATGATGACGCCGTTGCTGTCGATGCCAGTCACCTCACCGCCCAAGTTGAGCTTCACGCTCGCTGGTTTGCCGCTGGCCGTGAAGTAAGCGCCTGTGGCAGGAAGTGTGGACGTTTCGCCGCCCTTCTGAATGAACTGGCCTTCGGCACCGTGGTCGGCAACACCATAACGGTTTCGCATGGCGAAGCTCGGCGTGTAGTTGCCTTGGAAACAGAAACCGCCACGGCACTGGGCCTGGGGCTCGGCGGCAAATACTTCCGTGCCGATATTGAATCCGTGGAACATGCCATCTTCCGTGTTGTCGCCAGTGATGTAAACGAGATAAGGCACGTTGGCTTCCAAATTCTCCACTTCTTCGAAGTTGAGGACTTCGCCGTCGTAAGAGGCGAGGGCCTGAAGCTTGGTGTCAGTGCTGTTTTCAAAATCAAAAGCAGACATATTGAACGGCAGGCAGATGGAATTCCAACCATTCTTCAAAGGACGGGTGAAACGGATATTCTTCATGCCCGGTTCGATGGCCTTTACGTCTGTTGTGCCATCGATGTCAACCGTTGGGGCGAAGAGCACATGAATCTTCATTTCGGTTAAATCGATGAAAATCTTTGCAACCAACTTGTCGCCATTGCGCGTAGCATCCAGTTCTACAGGGACATCCTTGAGCATCGGGCCCATCCAAAAGTCAACCGTTGCGTCGTCGCCATTCTCAATTTTGATGGTCTGTTTGGCCGTGATGTGGTTGCCGTCAATCGTGAGGTTCTTGATGCGGATTGTGCCGACAGAAAGACTTTCCTCGCCCTGTCCCAGTTTAAAATTCTTGAGTTGGAAAGTATGGCTGCCGTCCAATTCCTTGACGAGCTGAATCGTTGCATCGGAAATGGGGAAGGTGCCACTTCCTTCAATCTTGACGGAAAGGCCGTCGGTGAAGTTCGTCTGCTCCTTGACAATCGTGAAAACGTAGGTCGTTACGCTCTTGTTGTTCTTGTCGAAGTCGTTGCCCTTGACGGTGATGGTCACGGTGTTCTTGGCTGCGTCGTAAACAGGGGCTTCCACTGTTGCACCAGCGCCCACCTTATCATACTTCAATTTTTTCAAATCGAAAGTCTCGTCTGGAGAAATAGGGATGTAGAACTGTGACTCGTTTTCCTTTACTTCAATGGGCTTGCCATTGTAGGTGACGTTCTTCAAGGCGTGGTAGTAAACGAACTGCACATCGTCGACTTCGAGGGTGCTGTTTTCAACCATATTAGCGCGATTCCAATAATCGTCACTTGAAATGATGATATTCATCTTGGTGGGGACAACGTCTGTCCGCTTATAGTCAATGGGCACGATGATTTCTTCCCAATCGTTGTTCTTGGTTGTCTCAAATCCATAGTCGCAAGAAGCCACCAATTTGCCATCGCCAGTGACACCACTGACGCGGCCCATGATTGCACGGTCGACATCATCCTGCATTCTTGTTGATTTCCCAGAAGGAATGGAAGACTTGAAAGTACCCGACCACAGATAGGCAATGATGCGGGCTTTCTCTGCCTTTGTCGCAGGCGTACGCTTATAGCGTCCCTTTATGGCATCAGGCTTATAGCTGAACGACATACCGCCATACACACCGCCATCACACTTGTTTTTTTTGCTAACGGCATAAACCCAAGGAGTTCCAAAATTGATAAAAGCTGGAGCTTCAGCGGTGATGCCCAAAGCCCCGACTTTAGTGCATACCAATCTGACGTAAAAATTTTCAGCATTTCCCTGACGGGTAACAAGCGCATCGCTATGAGCATTTTGATTAAATACCGTCTGATTGACATTTGAGCCATTCCAGTCTTGCGGTTCAACGCCAGGGCGAGTGGCCAATCCGAAAGGAGCACTTTCGTAGTAATTGTTGAGAGAGGTCTGGTCTGACTTGCCACACGTTGTTTTCCACTGTTGAAAATCCCCGTTAGGCAGATTTTGCGCAGAAGCCGTCAGCCCTCCCGCTGCCAGCAGGGCTGTCAATAAGATTTTTCTCATTGTTATTTGTTATTTTACTGTTTATTAAATTCTTAGATTCGGTATAGGTACTGATACCACCAGTGCAAAGTTACGCTTTTATATCTGAGGGGGCAGCGGAAGAAAGGAATTTCAATGAATTATAATACTTTTAAGGATTAATGGGACATTGGTTGTAAAGCGCAGGAGACATTCGGACGGGGGAACAAAGCTCGTGGCGGACGGGACAACGAATTAACGAATTTCTTGCGGCAGAGAACGGGGCGCAGCACTGTAGCTCACTTTGCTCGCAAAGTGAGGGCCACGGATATTGTGGCGGCTAAGCACGGCGAAAAATCCAACAAAGTCATGCCCCAGAGCGCTGGGTGTTCAAAATCCAGAAAAATCTCTGCGCGGTTTTGAGCCAAATAGCATGGCGTTGCGCCGCTGCCCCTGAAAGGGGCTCATATTCCAGGATAGGGGCTTGCCCCTATCTCCCGCCAGTGCTCATCGACTCTCGCTTCTGCCCCTGTAAGGGGCG
>OARX01000155.1_pt1 | contig 13894 bp, 19 predicted proteins | sample 1494841 | NCBI WGS metagenome assembly OARX01 (sample SAMEA3360670, study PRJEB22359) | human gut metagenome | biome: ENVO:urban biome; feature: ENVO:human-associated habitat; material: ENVO:feces | place: Bangladesh | collected 2011 | reverse complement strand
GTAGTATAATACTACACCTCTAACTTACTAATAATGAGAGTTTAAGCAACAGCTGATGCTTGTCGTCTCATTATTTTATTTATGGCATTACTCTTAATTGTAGAGCCAGCCATAAACTTTTGGGTATTTGACATTTTATCAAGGTCTAAATGACCTTGATAAGTGCCATCCCCATTGTCCTGTTCTATGATGACAGGATATCCAGAACTAAATAGTCCTGGATCTGTAAAGGTATAAGTACCTTCTAGCATTGGAATCTCTCCTTTCGTTAGATGGTATAGAGGTAGAGAGCGGTCACTCTCTACCTCTATTCACTATTATAATATACAATTGAAAAATTAAACTTTAACAAAAAAAAGAAAAGGAGTAGAGCATTAAGCTCTACTCCTTCTTATATTTCTAAAATCTATTCGGTATAATCATAATTCAACTTCGTCATAATCACTAGTATATACCGGATATAAATCCCTGCACTCGAATCGTAAGAATGTAGCATCTAATACATCTTCTTCATCAAAGACGTCTATGTGAGGTGAACAATATTTCATACGGTTTGATCTTTTCAATGAATTTCTGAATGCAGCTCCATCTCCTGCGAAATTGTTAATAATAGTATCAAAATCTTCTTTTATATCATTCGTCTCTTCAATAGAAGAATATCAATACTTATTAAAAGTCACATCCTCTTCGCATTCTAAAGAAAAAGTCAATATCCATAATCTCTTAGGTTCATCATCTTTATTTTCTGAAAATACCGGAACTTGAGTTTTATCTGAACGCACATCATAAATATATGCCGATTTAATACCCCTACCACTAAAAGTAGCATATAGATAAAAATCATTCCCTAACATTTTATTTATAGTTTCACTGACATCATCATAGCTGAAACCTTCAAGATCTTTAAAAAACTCATACAAGGCTCTAAATGTATACATGTCCTCACAAGATATTCTCATTGGAATTAAAATCTGAGCTTCTGATTTACGTTTAAGTATTGGAGATTTTGTTTCAACAGTTACCTTCCATACTACTTCTAAACCAAAATTATTTTTCTTTTTAATTTTAATCATCGTTATTCTCCTTTCTTATGTACAAAAACCGATAGGGTTGACCCATTACTCGCTTTTTATATTTTTCAAATCACGATTAGAATACTTAAATATTGGTTTGATTTTAATTTTTTCCAGTCTAATATCACCATACTTCCTACTCTGTGGGGCCATTAAATATGATGGTATCCCATTATCATCAAGCTTCTTCATTACTTCTTTGATAGGAAGTTTCGGTAATTCGCGAAGTGCACTGTTAATTTTGGAAAGATCATTACTTTCAATATAGAAACTTTTCTTTACTATATCATATTGCAAACTATCCTTCCCTGCAAAACAATGGTACACAAGCGTAACTTTTCTTAATGATGAATCATAATCTAACATAAATATTCTCCTTTCTTATGTATAAAATAAACCACTAGGGAAAAGATCCCTAGTGGTAGTTCTCTAAATCAGTGTCACATACATAGCAATCTCATCATACAATACATCTGTATTGAACTCTTCTATTCTGCCATCCAGTTCTCGATCTTCATAATCGATGATTTGGAATTTAGATGCTACTATTGTAGCCATGAGCTCCAGTATGTATTGCTCAATTTTCTCAGACTTATACTTATCCCTAATCTGCTGGAAATAAGTAGCATTCTCTAATCTGAGTTGTTCTTTTTTGTTTATAGATTTCTTATGCTGCAACTTAATAATCTTACTGGATATAATATACGGCATAATGATAAGATTATTAGCTTTCAATAATCTACTAGCCGCAATCAACAATTTGACATATCCAATCTTGTTGATGTTGTTTACTGAAACACTATCTCCAAAATACTTATAGAACAAATTGAATACTAAAGTCTTCTGGAAATCGTTTATAACATTACCTTGCTCATTTTCTAATCGTTTGATATAGAAATTGATCTCATCATCACTAAAAGGTCCGAACATCAACTCTATCTTCTTAAGTGTATCTTCTGCAGCACACTTATTCAATAGAAACAGACCTTCATTTGTTTTTGTAGTATAACTTTCATACTTATCCATTACGCTATTATTATCACTATCTCTGATAGATGATGATAAACTAACGTAATCATATTCATCGCATCTTCACGTAGGTCGCTAATCTACGCAGTTCTCTTATGAACTTCTCTAGGTGTTACCTAGACGCCGAGACTATATCATCACCCTAACAAATATTTTCGCTAGGGTGCTTTCCACTTCGTTTAAAGGACTTATTGGGACTTGCCTACCCGCTTGGGCCTACCTAGTAGTCGTTGAACCTTTTTATCTCGAATCCAAACGTTTCATATACATTAATAATGCTTTGTCTGAAACATCTGGATCAGGATAACCCACATGGTTAAGAGCTGCCATATACATCTCTCGTTTTGAGTTGAAATTATTTCTATTCTTATTCATATATTCTTTCGCCTCCTTTTGTTGATCTTTCGTAAGTCTAGTAGTATTTCTATGCTTACGGATTTTATATAATTCATATTCGTTATACTTATCTTTATATGTAGTGCCATTTAGTATATGACTAACTACTTGAGCAGTACAACCAATATGATCTGCAATATCATTGCAACTTTTTCCTTCTAATAATGATTTACATATATAATCCAATTCTTCCTCAGTTAATACTGATTTGTAATGTGTCAATCCTTTAGGTTGATCATCTCGTAATCCATTCATATATGCAAATTTTATATTTTCAGATCTAGTTGCCCATGATAAATTTAATATATGATTATTATCTTTGTCTCCATCATTGTGATTCGCATCCAATGAAGCTGCATCTTCTCTAGGAGCAAAAGCTAATAAAATACTTCTACTCAATAGCATAGATGAATATTTAACTTCACCTGATGGATATATAAATTTTACTGGTATAGTACAATACCCATCTTTATTATGCGTACGATACTCTACCACCTTTCCCATATTTTCATTGTATATTCTCCCCCACGTACTGACCCAACATGGACCGTTCGCATAGGGGTATATACTATTATCAACTCGTTTCCATTCTTCCTTACTAACATCTCTTCCGTAGTATGGAGATCTGATAGTATAATAAAATGCTCTTTCCATATAAATTCTCCTTTCAAGATAAACTTGGCTGCTGATTAAACATTGTCAATGGTACTTAGCACTTACTACTTTTAGTAAGCTTTTATTTTAGCATATACCATCTCTGAACTTGTTTCTACCTTTCGGTTCTTAAGCATGTATAAACTTAAGCATCAGAGCTTTAGCTTTTTCCAGCAATTCAAAAAGTTTGCTACACACTATTACTAGTGTGTTAGGAACATAATCATATTCAATCCCTGTAACCTGATAGTAAATCTGTGAAATCAGGTATTCACAAGACCATATCTTCATCCTCGTTATATAACGATAGGATGCCTCCCACTTCGGGTTTCCCCTACTCTACTCGCTTCGTGTATCAAAGATACCTTATTTTCACTTCTCTTTATGAAGTTTAGCTTTCGATGGCCGTTGATCTTTCTCATAATAAGCACCTCCTTTCTTTTATTATATTTTTGCACATTATGAGCTTAGAGGCTGATTAGACATTGCACAAATCCTTAGGGTTTCCCCATAGATCATCTCCAAGTTTCTTTCTGTCTTTCGACGGCATTCACGCTCATCCTTACGGATCACGTTGTAGCACTTGGAGCGTTAGTCACTTCCAGCAATTCAAGAGGTCACACAACGCTACATTACTGTATCGCGGAACACGTAGGCTATAAAGTCTTTAAAGGCTTGGATTTCAGCCTCTTTTATCTTGTCCAATATAGCCTGTTTATTCTTGTTTATACTTGTATAATTAAACGAAATAATGTTACTAGAGTAACTGTATTTCGGCATGATGTTCAAGATAATGTTTTGGACACTTTCTAATGAATGTGTTGTTGCATCTTTTCCTCTAATATCCTGTCTGTTCCACAGTCGTTCATGTTTCTTTTCAGAACGCTTTACATTAGAAGAAGAAGTCTCATATAACTTATTATAGATATCTACATCAGTCAATGAAATGATAGAATCAAATACCCATAATAAAAATTCATTAGTATTGGATATCCGTTTCACATAAATAAAATGTGTTGCTAATGGTATTACCATATTGATAAGCAAGGACATCCATAACATAATTTTTGCATGACGATCGGAATATATAAGAGAAGGATTCTTCTCGTTCTTATATTGCTTCTCGTCTAATGATAATTCATAATTATCGTCATTCATAAGGACAGCTTTCATGCAGATAGAATCGCACAGAATCAAACGTTCAATATCATATCTAAGCTGTGTTTCAGAATATGATGGTATCAAATCGATATTGGTTTTAATCTTAGAAATGATGCCAAGAAGTTCATGCTCTGGATCATAGAACTTTTCGAAATAATTCAAATATCTAGTAATATGATCTCGCATGATTTCCCCGTTGTAACAACGTTTTGTAGAGAGAACGAAGAAATTCAAATTCTCTTTACTCGGATCATCAATTCCAAAGAAGCTGGTTACAGGTAACCATAACCCTCCTTTGCAGGGTTTGAAAATCTGATCCGCTGGATCAATGGGATTCCATTGATCTACTGGTACAAACCAGCTCATGTCTCTTACTGGTTCTCCGTGAATTGTAAAAGGTTTAATGTTACTCAAAGTATGTGTCCTCCTTACTTCTTAAACTTTGTGCATATATATAATATACAATTTTAAGAAGTATTACACTTATGGGCTCTAAAGTATGTATTGTTGATCACAAACCTCACCTCCTCTCATAAGCCGAGTCACGTTACTCGGATGTGTTGGGGTATATAAAAAGATATACAGGTACGGATATTACTCCGTACCTGAATTTTATTTTCGTTTTATAGATTTAGTTATGGAAGTTCGTCCTATTCTATTACCTTTTCCAACTACGCCAACAGTACCTATTTTTGTTTTTCTTGGCTGCACCGGTATCTCATGAGATATATTATCTCCAGGTGCAGTGATTTTCTTTATTGTTTCTCGTTCTTTTCTATTAGTTTTAGTTTTTTCTTTTCCAGCTTCCTGACGAGCTTCAATCTTTTCATCAGCGTTCATAACTTGCTTCTTAACAGCTTTTTCACTATAGATGTCTGTATATCTAAGCTTTGAAAATAATCCACGTTTCTCCATAAAGAGATATGCAAAATATAAACTTTTTACATACCCTACAAGGTTCTGTGGGTTCTTTTCTTTTGCTGGAGTCTTAACAGCTTTTTGAGACATTTTATCTGCAAAGTCTGAAAAGAATATTTTGTTCTTTATGAACGAATACACAAAGGTGTATACGAAAGAAGGATCGTTAGAGTAGAATCTTACAGTATAATCTTTAAGACTGGATCCAGTAATCTTTCCTTTCGGTGGGGTGAACTCTATTAATACGTCATAGTAGAATTCTTTAATAGCTTCACTAGGTATTTTAAGATAACAGATATATCTTTTTCCTACACTATAAGCTTTATATTCTATATTACCTCCTTCTCTGAGTAAGATATTACTAAATTTGCTAGTGTATAGATTTCTATACATTACTCTATTAGATATAACGGCATTTTCTTTACCCATAGGATTTTGAATATATTCATCAAAAGTCATTTTCATTATTATCACCTCATTATTCAAATGTGTGGATTTTAAAACAGGAGAGAGGTAGATGGAACCCAACCCTCTACCTCTCTATAGCCCTGTTCGAAGTGTGTTTGATTCTGCTATAATTTCAATAAACCCTTTTGAGATTAAGAGAAAGCCACGGATTCTTTCTCTTAATGCAATGTTATGGGTGTGTAAATATTTAATTTTTCAATTGTATATAATAATAGTGAATGGGTATAGAGAGCGGTCACTCTCTATACCCATACCCCACACTTAAGGAGGTGATCACTATGTTAAATAGAACTTATACGTTTAAGGATCATGATCCAGCAAATCCTTACGTACATAGTTTTCCAGTTATCGTGAAGCACAATAACGGAGATGGTACCTATACAGGTACATTGGATACAAATAATATGTCCGTAAAGGATAAATTATTTGCTATCACTGCAGCTCCAGTAATACCACGCTTCACCGCAACTGGAGCACAATATTAATAGTCCTATGACTATTAATAAGAAGTTGGAGGTGTAGTATAATACTACACCTCTTTCTTTTTTTGTAAAAATCAATATTTTCAGTTGTCTATAATAATAGTGAATGGGTATAGAGAGCACCCCTCTCTATACCCATACCCCACACTTAAGGAGGTGATCACTATGAATCGTCTTAACGATCTTCGTTATGCACCTAACGACAAAGGTGCCTATCTGTTTTACGCAGATAGAAAAAATAATGATGGATCTTGCCAAGGGCGTTTAGCCACAGACAAGATGACAGTTAAGCAAAATATCTCAGCATTAGAGAAAATTAAATCTGCTAATGTGAATGAGTTATTGCATCCAACTGCGTTTGGTATTGCTTAGCTATCATCATTATTAATAAGTTAGAGGTGTAGTATAGTACTACACCTCTTTCTTTTTTATTTTTTCTCTTCTCCTGCTGTTTCTTTTGTATCAGCATCCTGTGTCTCTTTTGTACTGTCTTTTCCTTCTGATGTATCTTCGGATTCTTTCTCATCCCTTGGGTAGAGAAGCTTTGCCTTCGGAACATCATCAGCTGCTTCAGCTTCGGAATTATCTGCCATCCAGTTCTGAGCGTTGAGGTATACACATTTCTCTGTGCCTTTTCCTTCAGGCATTTCATATACATCAGCAAAACTCAAACATCTTCTGATCTCTGTGAGAGTCAGCGGAAGTTCTGCAGGAAATTCAATTCTTTTTCTTTTATCAAGAATACCAGGAATGTACTGTTTTCCATTACGAGGGTATACTTTACATCTTTTCATGATTGCTTCAGCCATCTTAATAGCTCCTTTCTATTTTTATATATAAATTACTTAAATGTTTAAAATCAGCAACGGAGAGGGTTATAGGCAGGCGCCTGCCTATAACCTCAATCCATGTATAATAATACCGATGCGAGAGGTATTCGCGAATCCTACTACGCCTTACCGGACCATCCCAAGTCATGAACAACAAAATGGCAAAATTTTGATAGAAGTGAGATGCGGCCGTAATATATTCCGTAACGCATTCGCACCGGCATTAATCATATGTTATGCATGTATATTATTCATCATCTTCAATGTATCCATTCTGCATAGGATCTACAAGAAATGCCTGGTTTGTAGTATACATAATTGTGATAATCTTAGAGATTCCTTCCAAGATGGCAATATCAGTTTCGATAGATCCAAGAACCTGATTACCATCGAATGTTTTCTCTCTAAGGTTATAAGCCTGCTTTCTAACAACTGATTCGTCTAAGACATTCTGAGCTTCGGCCTCTGTCATTCCTGATCTGTACAGATTGAAAATCATTTCACGATATGCATCTCTGATGATTTTTTCAATATCGCATACCAAGGTATTATCTTTATCGTACATTGTATCCAACACTGCACAATATCCTGCAATACCAGCACCCTGACCAACTCCATTTTCAGCTGCAGATCTACAGTTGAGAACAGCATCTTCTACAAGGTCTCTTACATTATCTCTATCAGCTGCAGATACACCACCTACATTATACTCGACAAAGTTTGCTGTAAGTGAATGTAATCTCTTCTTGAGCTGTGTAAGAGCCGTAATAGTGTGGTTATCCTGAGATTCAATCTTGATCTGAGATTCAAGGAAATTGATAAGAGATCTATAAACTCCTGAGAATTCACGAGATCCATCCTCTTTAGTCTCAGCATTTTCATCGAACATTTTTACTGGGTTAGTAATCTTACACTTGTCAATATCAATCACAACCTGCTCAGCAGAACCGTAAAAATCGCATACAGTATTCATATCCGGTGCAATACCTTTTTCGATGTCTGCTTTTCTTTGATCAGGGTTGATATACTTTCTGATCTGTGGGCAACCGCATAATGTGATAATATCTCCGATATTATCTACGCGATCATTGATTCCTGTAATAATACAGAACGGAGGTTTGTTTGATGCTGCTCCAGCTTTCTCATATGCGAAGAAGATCTGTTCAATATCCTGTAATTCTTTAGTCAGATCCTGAGATACAGACGGAGCGATAATAACTGTAGGTTTATAATTCTCCGGCATACGTTTCCTATAAGGCTCATACATATTATTTGTAATGATGGTCACGAATAACTGCATCATCTCCGGAGTATCAACAGGATCCGGGAAATAATAGATACGCGGGTCGCGAATAGTACATGTATTTTCTTCCGAATTATTGATAAATGATGGAGATGAGTATCCTTTATTCAGAAGAATACCATCGTATGTTTTAAGGATGGAACTCTCTGTATTAGAAGTTCCGATCTTGATATATACATCTTTTCCAAACTGCTTATAGATATTTGAAATATCTTCGGCAACCATTTCATTTCCATTTGTGGAAATGAGGCAGATCTGTCTAACATCATCGAGAGTTAACTCCCGGCTGTAATCACTCTTGATATGATCTGAGAGATCCTTTACAATCTTCTGGAATGTAGATACAATCTCATATGGCGGGATTCCTGCTTTCTCCCACTCTTCTGATTTTTCACATAACTCTTTATATACAAGATAAGAAAGCTGCACCGCTGTTGTTGTACCATCTCCTACTTTCTTAATTACGTGCTCTGTAATTCCAAGAAGTTCATCATGAACTGCCTGCTCAAGCGGTTTGTAAAACCGGAAGTTGCTCAGGACTTTATGTCCATCTTTCGAATATTCTGTAAGGGCATTCTGATGCATAATCATAGAATATGATCCGAATGGTCCTGCAGTGTTAGAAATCACAGATGCGATCTTTTCAAGAACTTCAAGCTGTACTCTTCTTACCGCTTTCTTTTCAACTAAGTTTGATAATGTTCCATGTTTAGCCATAATTATTGTTCCTCCTTATTGTGCATTTAATATATTGTAGCTTCTATATATTTTTAGCCTAACGGTATTTCTTCAGGAGCAAATACGTATATAGAAGCAATATTAAATCCATTTGTAGATATATAATTAAATATATACTCCGGGTTTATTAGAAGATCTTCATTATTTGGATCTCTTAAAATATTAAACTCATAATCAGCTACATATATCTCTTTACCCTCTACATCTTTGTATCTTGTAAGGTCTTTAGTATCTTTAACAAACAAGACATTATATTGAGATGTAGATATAGTTTCTGGAGTACCTTTTACAATATCGTCATAAGGTATTTGACGATTTACTAGCAATTCTATTTCATCGTCTGTTTCACATAATATATTTATCTTAACTACTTTATCTATAGAAGTTCTAAGTATAGATCCGACATCGCGCAATGCAGTTGGTGGAGACAGTTGCAGAATACTATTATATTCTTTCTCCATAAATTGCTTATATAAGTCGTCTGCACAATCCATCTTTTCATCTTTAACAGCTACGCATAACGGATTTCTTTCATTTCTGGTTAACAATACATACTTCTTAAATGTGTCATCTCCGTTAATTATACCTGGATAAAAATATTCAGTGTTATTATAATCAAATTGGATTAATTTGAGCAATCCCATTTCAGTATCAATAATCATATTGAATGGGATAAGTACGTTTAATTGATACATATAATACACCTCTTCATAAAAAAAATAAAGGGTAGATGAAATGAATCATCTACCCTTAGGATTACTCTTCTCCGAGCTGATCAAGTGTAGCACTTCTCATGCTGTTTTCACTCTTACTCTGGTTAGAGTTGAAGAACGACTGGTTATTACGTCCGCCTCCTCTATTTCCATATTCAGCACTCTGTTCGATTCCGAGCTTATCCATGATAAGTCCGATCTTCGTATTCATCCTGCTTGTGTCGAATCTCTGAGCATACATATTTGCATATGCACCTGCTCCTCCGATTGATGTATAATATTCCTTAAGCAGACTCTTCAGCGTATCGATCTCAAGATGCTGATACGTATGAGAATCATACTGTGTTGGATTCTGCGGATCGAAGTTTCTTACTGCCCAGTAATGATCAGTCTTGAATTCGTATACATACGTAGCTGTAACACTACCATCATTCTGATCTACTTTTCTAATGATCAAGCAAGGATGAGAAGCTCCAACTTCTTTACCGTTACTGAAGCTAATCAATCCTTCGTTACCTGTTGTAACACCTGCGTTGTCAGTTGCATCCGGATCACTCATAACCTGTTCAATTTCATTGTATAACATTCTTGCTTTGACATGTGTAAGCCAAACTGACACTGCATTGTCATGATCCCACAGCTGCTTATCTCCCTGCTTAGCTCCCGGCTTCATTGGTGAAATTGTAATTTTAAGCATTCCGTTGAAAAATGAATAAGAAAGTGCTGATGGATCTACTCCATCAGTATTGGAAGTTCCGTACGGGCTGTACAGAGTTGGTTCGTAGTATTTCTTTTTGTTGTTGTCATTATTATTGTAATCTCCTAATGGCATCTTCTTTTCCTCCTACATACTAATGAATTTTATTAATTTATTTATTATAATGTATATGGGGCTATTATTAAATAATTCTGGTCACCTCCCGATAATAGCCTATAATCATTACATTTTAATAATATACAATTATAAGAAAGGATGGAACTTTGATTATGAGAAGATCAGAATTGATTCATATAGTAAAAGGCGGAATAGATAAAATGATCGATAAGATCGAAACATCAGACGCTCTTAACTTTTACTCATCAACAATCGCATATGCAATCTTTTGCTATGATAATGATAAGAGCACAGATGCTAGTATCAAAGATAAAAATAATATCTTTGGATATGAAACCGGAAAAGGTTATATAGAATACAACTCGATTGAGGAGTGTATTCTTGATTATTATACTCGTGGAGAAGATGATGAATTTTCCGAGTCCAAATACACTCAAATTGCAAAGGCAAATAATCTGTATAGATTCGATAAAGCATATATAGAATCTAAGCCAGGTCATATTATCGATATTGATGATGAGAAGAAGAAACCGGACTTCGACGTGTATACTGTTAGGGATACCGATGAAACTCCTATCACAAAAACTGGTGATCTGGAAGAGGCCAGAACAGTAGCTTCTGAGAACAAAGGAGCAGTTATTACGAACTCTCGCGGTGTAACCGTAGATGCAGTGGTTAAACCTACTGAATCAGATAGTATTATCTCTCTTATTCTTAAACCAGGAGCTCCGGTTATCTGTAATGGAATTAACTTATACTATCATCTTAAGGATAATAAGCCTGGTCGTGTTATAGATGGAACTTATTATCTGTACGATGGTAAAGATCTCGGTGATAGATATGCTATCTGTACTAAATCAGAATTCTCACTTGGAGACCCAAGTATGATTATAGGGTATATTAAATTATCAGACATACAGAAATAAAAGATATTGGGCTACCCAAAAGGGTAGCCCATTCTTTATTTATTCTTTAAATCCATATAATTTTGTAAGGATATTTACTACCCACTCTTTTTGTCGTTCTCCAAGCTTGATATCTTTTTTGTTAAGATACCAGTGATATGCATCTCCACCAAATTTCATAGACATAGCAGCCCAATCACAACACATTTCGATTACGAAGTTTAATCCCATTGCATCTTTGTTACCAGACTTAGCCCACCAGTTCCAATGGTGCATATTATGGTTGTAATGATGTTCCCATGCTTTTTGGAAATCTGCAGTATTATCTTCTTTTTCTTGCTCATCTACTGGATTGAAGTTTTTACGGTAAGGTTCCCATTCATCGATACCATACTTACTAGAATCGTGGGATCTAACCTGATCATCCACTTCAGAGATAAGAAAAGACAGACCAGTATATATACTATCAAGATAATCCATTACCTCTTTATTTGCTTTCATCTTTTCCCATACAATTTTTACATTTTGCACATGCTCATCTACATAATCTTTATAAGCTTTCTCTTGTTTTCTCTGAGCCATAGGCATATGCGGATCTGCCATAATAGCTAAATATACTAAATCACTCATAATTATGAAATTCCTCCTTACTTTACGGCTAAAAGTCCCAACCTAGCCTTATTACTAGGTTGGGAAGATTTAGTTAGATTTGTGATCAAACTTGAGGAATACATACTTTTACCCTATTGTTATAATACCTTATAAAAAGATATTACACTAATAGAGTGTCATTGTCTCCACATTCATTATTATTCAGTATCTGATTCCTCGCTGTTTGATTGGTCTGAATCTCCTGGACCATTTACCTTGCGTCCTTCGATTACGTCTTTTACTTTATCATAAACGATTGACGCAGCAAATGCCGATGCGATTCCTCTGACAATGATATTGATCGGGGTATCTACCGTCTTGAATGGAAATTCAAGCAGAATAGATAAAACAATGCCAGCAATGATAAGGTATATCGGAATATCACTATTCTTTACCTTTGGCAGCTTATTTTTAAGCATATACCCAATAGCGATCAGAATAATCACAAGAGCAATGTTTACACTGTTAGCAGTAACTTCTGTTACCTGCCCAATAATATTTGCACTATCCATAAAGATTTCCTCCTTTCGCGATAATTTATATATTTGTTCTCAGTATACTCTGGTACCAGAACATGTAAGTAAAAGAATATTTTTCTGTCCACATACTAAAATATTCTTTTTATAGAAGAAGGGAAAGGAGAAGAAAAAGATGGCGAGAGTACAAAAATTAAAAAAGTATATGTTTGTCATCTTGATTATGATTGCTGCTTCTATACTAATCTTATTTACATTTGATGAAGTGATAGAATCCATAAAAACTTCTAGATATCAGGCTATAGAACAATCTAAGGAGAGGGACTTTGAGAGTATATGGGCATATATTCAGGTGTTACGTTCAAATAGTCTTATTCAAACATCTAATCTTGCTATGAAGATAGAAGATCAGATAGATGATAAGTTTGACATGAATCAACTTGAACAAGCTTTAGACTCTGGGGATAAGGAAACTCAAGAAGAATTATACCAAATATTTAGAGATAATATTGAAGGAGTATACCTTGATGATGCTGTAAAAAACAATAGAAATTCTCTTATAGTATTAGAGGGGTATGATACCATTATTGAGGATAAATTGGTAGAACCAATCGCACGAGCAAATAACGATGAGTTTTCTAGTGAAACTCATCATTTTAACGATTACTACCAAAAGTGTTTCAATAAACCTTTATTTAAAAGTGCCGTTAATAAATTACGATCGCATTCTACGGATCAATTAATTGCACTTGAACCTTTTAATTACCTATCAGATAAACAAACTAAAGGTCATAAAATGATAACTGAAATGACATACGAAAATTTGAAATCTGTATATGTAAAAGAAGGACTTGCCGGACTAAGAAACTATCAGTTCTTAGTCCCAATTTATATTACCGATACTGGTGATATATTCGGAAATGATGATATTGTTGGAGGGATTCCTCAAAATACACATAAGTTTATTTTGATACAAACTTTCAATGTATATGATCAATTACTAACAATCAAACCTGATTATGGAGATAGACAATATATAAATAATATTAATAAACGATATGATACTATATTGAATATGCTATACTTATGTGGAATTATTATCTGCATCGTTATAGTTATTATGATACTGTATTTATTTTCTATTTATAATGCTATATGTAGCGTAAATCAGGATTTAATTGATGTATTAGCCGGAAAAGATCGTAGGAGATCCAGAGATACCTAGAATTATACGAATGTATAAGGAGGCAAAAGCAAATGGG
>OARX01000154.1_pt1 | contig 13951 bp, 12 predicted proteins | sample 1494841 | NCBI WGS metagenome assembly OARX01 (sample SAMEA3360670, study PRJEB22359) | human gut metagenome | biome: ENVO:urban biome; feature: ENVO:human-associated habitat; material: ENVO:feces | place: Bangladesh | collected 2011 | reverse complement strand
TAATAACATTCACTATTTTTATAAACCAACTTTTTATTTCGCATCATGTTTTCTGGAATAGTAGAAGAAATGGCCACCGTTGTTGGCATTAAGAAGGAGCAGGAGAATATCGACTTCACATTGAAATGTTCGTTCACCAAGGAGTTGAAGATTGATCAGAGTGTGGCACACAATGGCGTATGCCTAACTGTTGTCGACATCAACGACGACTGCTATACTGTTACTGCTATGAAGGAAACTCTTGAGCGTTCAAATCTCGGATTGCTTAAGGTTGGCGACCATGTGAATGTGGAGCGCTCTATGATGATGAACGGCAGATTGGATGGTCACATCGTTCAGGGTCATGTTGACCAAACAGCCACATGCGTAGACATGAAAGATGCTGATGGTTCTACATACTTCACCTTCGAATACAAGGAAGATTGCGAAATGGCTCGCCGTGGATATTTTACTGTCGACAAGGGTTCTGTAACTGTAAATGGTGTTTCGCTAACGGTATGCAACCCTACCAGCAACACCTTCACCGTGGCTATCATCCCTTACACTCGCGAAAACACCAACTTCTGCGACATCAAAGTTGGAACAATCGTTAACATCGAGTTCGACATCCTCGGCAAATACATTGCTCGTATGCAGCAATTATAATAAACTATATATACCCCAAGCACCATAATCTTACTCAAATAAGGTTATGGTGTTTTATTTTATCAATAACACAACCATCTAAATTTATACAACTATGATTATAGAAGAGATTATCAAGTATAATGAGCAATTCGTAGCAAACAAAGGCTACGAGAAGTATCTAACAAGCAAATACCCTGACAAGAAACTTGCCATCCTTTCGTGCATGGACACTCGTCTGACAGAACTTCTGCCGGCAGCCTTGGGACTAAAGAATGGCGATGCCAAGCTTATCAAGAATGCAGGTGGCCTCGTTATCAGTCCTTTTGATTCAGCCATGCGTAGTCTCCTTGTTGCAATCTACGAACTTGGCGTAGAGGAAATCATGGTCGTTGCCCACTCCAACTGTGGTGCCTGCCACATGAACGGACAGGATATGAAGAAGCTGATGCTAAAGCGTGGCATCCATCAGGATGTCATCGACACCATCGCACTATGTGGCATCGATCTCGATCATTGGCTCGAAGGATTCCACGACACAGAAGATTCTGTTAGAAACACCATCAATACCATACGCACTCATCCTCTCGTACCAAAGGATGTGAATCTTCATGGCTACATCATCGACTCACAAACTGGTAAATTGACAGAAGTAAAATAAAATCAACGCCTTCTTGGCATGTTGCTAATAAAAATGGATATTTTCCCATGACATTTCCATAGAGTCCACTCTTGGCTCCATAGAAATTTCATGGGGATTATAATTATCACATAGCTAACCTTTGAATTATATTATATTTGACTGCAATCATATTGGCATTTGATAGAAAGTAAAAATACGTTTGATAGTAAGCAAAGATACATTTGATAGAAAGCACAGATTGCTCGAAGCATAGCTTCTGCAACGAGCCAAGCCTATTAAATCATTGAATGCAAGTAACTTACAACATTGCTACACCTATAATCAACAAATTCTGTTCTAATATTGTTTATTTTTGCAACTATTAAGAAAATCCGTTACAAGCACTACCAACATTCACCGTATTCTTAAATGGCTTGCTGGTGTATGAAATGACAAAACGGATGCTTGACATATGAACACCTGAGAAAGTTAAGTTACTAAAATAATCGCAAATCTCACAGCGTTTATGCGAAATTGTGATGCTTTATAATTATCTTTGCATTCTAATTTGCATCAGAATATTGCAAATAAAGAATTAAACAGGCTAAAAGTTGTTTCTCTGAAAAGAAGAAAACAAACAAATGACTTGGCGAGCTACTGGGAAAGGACAAAGTAACCATATCAAAATGGTATACAAATACTTGTCAACCAGATTTTGGCAATCTTCATGAAGATTGCCAAAATGCTTAAAATAAAAGTGACTGACCTTCTCAGGCAAGATAATATAGACAGATAAAATGGCAACAGACAATAAAGACAACAAACTCTCAATAGGGAGTGGTGATTATGCAGAGATACTGCGACACGCTGTCGCAGTAATTGAGCACGCACGGACGGAGATATCCCGACATGTCAATGGCTATGTCTCTACTGCCTATTGGGAGATTGGTCAAATGCTTCATAAACGCAAGATAGAAAGTGGGTATGGTGACAGCGTAGTAAGAAGATTGTCGGAAGACCTGAAAGAACGCTATCCAAAGATGGGTGTTTCGTCACGTCAACTTTGGAACATGAAGAAATTTTATGAGCGTTACGCTGGGCATGATGAGAAAGTGCTACGGAGCGTTGCACTTTTGCCGTGGTCGCACAACAATCAGTTGTTTGCAGCCAAGTATATGACTTATATGATTTGTTAAATGAGTATTCTTTGTTCTCAATATTTCAGTTTGTGTATAGTTTATTGAGAAAAAGGCATTAACTTTGAAGCAAAATAGCATAAGTATAGCGATGAAACTAACAGAAGGAACATACGAGAATCTGATAACGGACGGGCTTAAGCAGGACATGCTTGAAGCGTCTGTGGAGGGATTGGTGTGTAAGAAGGAAGATATAGATGGCGCAGAGTCGCCTAACATGATGGCAGAACATCTTAACCGCATAATTCGCAACCGTTTGTCGGACGAGAATCTTACGGCAGAGGAACGTGCCTCTTTCGTCAATAGATTGATTGACTTTCTTGGAGAGGACAACAAGGAGAAGTTGGCGGATGAAAAGCAGATGCTTTCTGCTGTGTTGTCCAAACAGGAAGAGGTAAGGCTAAAGGCTACAAACCGTACTTTAGTGCGCCCGTTGACAGGCTTTCGTACGAGCAATTTGTTCACGGGAGGACAAAGCCGCGTGTCGTTAAGTAGCGAGATAGAGCGCGACATTGAGAGTGCTGACAGCATCTGCATGATTGTGTCTTTCCTTAAACTGTCTGGTGTCAACCTGATATATGATCATCTGAAGCGATTCTGCAGCAATCCTCAGCATAAGTTACGCATTATCACCACTACTTATTGCGGTGTGACGGACGCTAAGGCGGTGGAACGCCTGGCGAGTCTTCCTAATACTGAAATCCGTATTTCGTATAATACGGAAATAGAACGTCTGCATGCCAAGTCGTATATCTTTGAACGAAACTCTGGTTTCAGCACTGCTTATATCGGTTCGAGCAATCTCTCTAAGTCAGCACAGACGGATGGACTGGAATGGAACATACGTGTGACAAACGTGGAGAATCCGCATATAATCGATGCGGCGCTTGCCACGTTCAATATTTACTGGAACAGTCACAACTTTGAGGATTTCAGAATAGGAGGCGTTGACAAACTCTATAAAGAACTGGAAAAGATAAGAAAGCCGAAGATTGCTGCGGACATGCTTAGCAAATACACAATATTGCCGCATCAGAAGCAAATCCTCGATAAGTTGTCTGTGATACGTGAAGGTGGTATTAATCGCAATCTTATCGTGGCTGCCACTGGTACGGGTAAGACTGTTATTTCGGCATTCGACTATAAGGTATTCACGGAGCATACGCATGGCAAGCATCGCCTGTTGTTCGTGGCACATAGACAAGAGATTCTGAAGCAGTCGCGCCGTACATATCGCAGCGTGCTACAGGATGCCAACTTCGGAGATGTATGGGTGGGTGATTCTTGTCCGGTGAACGGAATTGACCATCTGTTTATTTCTGTCCAGACCTTCAATTCGAAGTTTGAAAGTATTTTCTGCAATCTGCCAGACAACTATTACGACTATATAGTAATAGATGAGGCTCATCATCTTGTGGCAGACAGTTACCGAAAGGTTCTCAATAAGTTTGCTCCGAAATTGCTCGTCGGTCTTACAGCCACACCAGAGCGTATGGATGGTGTAAGCCTGCTTCCTGACTTTGACAATCAGATTAGTGCAGAAATACGTCTGCCCAAAGCTCTTGACGAAGGCTTGCTTACGCCGTTCCAGTATCTTTGCATTAGCGACGATACTGACCTTACTGACGAAGAACTCATGCAAGGCGACCGCTATGTAGCCACCAAATTAACGGAAAAGCTCTGTAATATTGAACGTGTAGGGCTTATAATCAATCGTTTGCAATATTACCTGCCTGATGAACATAAGTGTAGGGCTTTAGGATTCTGTGCCACAAAGAAGCATGCGCAATATATGGCAGAGCAGTTTTGCAAGGCAGGATTTAAGGCTGCATATCTGACGTCCGATAATGACGAGGAACGCCAGACTTTGAACAAGCAGTTGGCAAAGGGCGAAATCAATTATCTTTTTGTTGTGGATATCTTCAATGAGGGAGTGGACATTCCTGCAGTAGACACAGTTATCTTCTTGCGTCCTACGGAATCGTTGACCATATTCCTGCAGCAACTTGGTCGTGGTCTTCGTCTTTATCCAGGTAAGCAACAGTTGACGGTTTTTGATTTCGTTGCCCAACTAAACCAGAAATACGATTTCGCCAGCCGATTCAGAAGTCTTCTGACCAGAACAGACAAGAGTGTTGTGGAGCAGGTGAGGAACGGATTCACTCTTCTACCGCATGGTTGCACTATACACATGGAAGAAAAGGCGCAGGAGTATGTGTTGCAGAATATCAAGGCTGCCATTTACAACAAGTCGCGCCTCGTCAAGGAACTCCGCTCATACACGTCTATGCCCACGCTCAGCGAGTTTATAGCGAACAACGGACAGGATATACGTCTTATATATAAAGGTGCTAATTGCTGGTCAAGCTTTAAGAAAGAGGCTGGACTGTGTATGTATGCAGAGGACGAAAACACCAGGCGTTTTACCAAAGGAATAGGCAACTTGGTGCATGTAAACAGCTTATCATATCTTAACTTTATATGTAAGGTGATGAAGGCAAAAGGCAATATCAGATATTGCGGCAAACAGGAAGAAACATATGCAGTGATGCTCTATTACAGTCTTTTCGGAGATAAGATTAGCAAGATAGGCGTGAGTAGCATTGAAGAAGCATTAAAGAGTTTGGAGCATTATCCTGTTTTTGTGTCTGAAATACTGGAATTGGTAGAATATATTCTTTCTAATCTTGACAAAAAGACTTATTCTGTAGGTGAGGGTATGCCCGTTGCTCTGGAGCAATATGGATGTTATACGCGTGAAGAGGTTTTTGCAATCTTTGGTAGACAGACAGCTGAAAAGAAAATGCAGGGATCGGTTGCAGGTGTGTTCAACATAGAAGAACTAAATACCGAACTCTTTTTTGTGACGCTGAATAAATCTGACAAGGATTTCTCTGCTGAGACGATGTATAATGATTATGTTGTAAGTGAATTCGAGTTTCATTGGGAGTCGCAGAATACAGACTCGCATACGGGTAAGGGCAAGCGATTTGTCAGACAAAAGGAGAATGGCAAGAAATTCCTGCTCTTTGTCCGAGAAAATAAAAAGGATGGTTTCGGCAATACTTGCCCATTCATTTGTTTCGGCTTGGTAGACTATATTAGTTCAAAGGGTGACAAACCCATGAAAATCAATTGGCAGATGCATCAACCCATTCTGCCACGTTTCTTAAATGCAGTGTAAGAAAATGGGAATAAGAAAGCGTATTGAAGTTGTTGCAGCTGTCATATGCGATGGCTGCAAGGTTTTTGCAACTCAGAGAGGTTATGGCGAGTGGAAAGACTGGTGGGAGTTCCCTGGCGGTAAGATGGAAGCGGAAGAGAGTCAAGAAGATGCGCTTCGTAGGGAGATTCGTGAAGAATTGGCGACAGACATTTCGGTTGGCGAGCTTCTCACGACCGTAGAGTATGATTACCCGAAGTTTCATCTTACTATGCATTGCTACCTTTGCCGAGTGGTGAACGGAAGCCTTACGCTGTTGGAACATGAGGCGGCACGATGGCTTACAAAGGAAGAGTTCGGCATGGTGAAGTGGTTGCCGGCGGATGAAGAAGTGATAGGGAAGCTTAAAACGATATAAGTATGAACAAATTCTCCCGAAGGCGTAAATTTAATCCCAATCGGTTTTTAGAAAATTACAAGAAGCTTTTCCTGATGACCGATTGGGATTTAATAGAAAAATCTTTTGTTTTGTATTTTTTGTCGTACTGTCGTCAGTAATCATAATATTATCGCATCCAAACAAAGTTGCTTCATTAAATGCGTTCATGTCAAAATCTGAACACCTACAGTGAAATTCATGCTTATTTAAATCATACCAATAACAATATCCCTCTTTGAAAAAAACTGCTCCATCAATATCCGAAGACACATCTATGCCAGTTGTATACTTATGCGTAATGATTTTATGGAGTCGCTTGACTAAATACGACAAGATCAGAAGTGATAAATTATGGCAAAGAAATTTGAAATACGAAACAGTACGGTGGAGTTCCTGACTTTCGTGGCAGAAGGTAAGGAGCAAGGCGTACAAGTTTATATAAAGATGAAACGGTATGGGCAACACAGAAAGCAATGGCAATGCTCTTTGATTGCTCAACAGATAATATCGGATTGCATCTGAAGAACATCTTCAAGAGTGGAGAACTTATTGAAGATTCAGCTACCGAGAAAAACTCGGCAACTGCCGCAGATGGTAAGAATTACATGACGAAGTTCTACAACCTCGATGCAATCATTTCTGTTGGTTATCGTGTCAACTCTATCCGTGCTACACAGTTCCGTCAATGGTAAGCCAAAGACAAAGGTGGAGCCACAGATGAAAGTAATTGCCAGATGCTTTGCAAAACCCATAACATAGCGAAAGGAAATAGATAATAGAAGAAGGTTACCAAGATTTAGTTTATCAAGGCTATTAGTATTATTATTGCTCTTTCCGACAGACTTTTGAAATAGAAATAGCAACACATATTTTATTAACAATACAAAACATATTATCTCCTTTTTTGGGAAAGAATGTTAAATAGAGATTCTTTCAATAAACCATCTTTTATTTTATTCATCACACCTTTGTTTTTCGGATAAGAAAACTGCATACCAAGGGATTGGTAGCAAATATACAAATACAACAGGTGAAATTTTTAAAATCAAGTATTATATAAACAATGAACACAAAGAAGCTATTTATGATGGCATTGCTTGCAGCATCGCTACCGCTACATGGATGGGCTAAGCAATGGACATTGAAGGATTGCATCGATTATGCAATTCAAAACAACATCAGTTTGCAGAAAACAAGGCTGCAGATGTTGAGCACGAAAGAGGATGTGAAACAGGCACAGGCTGAATTATTGCCTTCGCTTAGTTTCTCAACTTCGCAGAATGTAAACTATAATCCATGGCCTGAAACAAACCGCGCCACAGTAACCAATGGATATGTGGAGACGAGTGTGGACAAGGTGTATTATAATGGTTCGTATGGACTGAACCTAAATTGGACAGTATGGAATGGCAACCGCAATCGCAACCAGCTGAAGCTCGACAAGATTACTGCAGAGCAAGCAGAACTTGACAGTGCAACTACTGCCAACAGTATTCAAGAACAAATTGCGCAGCTGTATGTGCAGATACTTTATTCTGCCGACGCTGTTGACGTGTGCAAGCAGAGCTTGGAGACAAGTAGTGTGAACGAGGCTCGTGGCAAGGAGTTTGTGAATGTAGGCAAGATGTCGAAAGCCGACCTTGCACAACTCACAGCACAAAAAGCTAAGGACGAATATTCGCTCGTAGAGGCTGAAAGCAATTTGAAGAATTATAAGCGACAGATGAAGCAACTGTTGCAGATAACGAGCGAAGAAGAATTTGATGTTGCTATGCCAACTTCTACCGACGAGATGGCAATGGAGACCATCCCTACCCTAACTTCTGTTTATACAGCAGCCCTGGATTCTCGTCCTGAGATAAAGAATGCGCAGTTGGGTATCGATGGTAGCGAACTGAGCATAAAAATGGCTAAGGCACAACGCATGCCAACAATAGGCTTTAATGCAAGTGCTATGACAAATACTACATCAATGAGTTCGAAAGAATGGGGCACTCAGCTAAAGAATAATTTCAGTACTGGTGCTGGCGTAACTCTCAGCATTCCAATCTTCGACAATCGCCAAAGCAAGACAGCTATAAGAAAAGCGAAGATTCAGCAACAGCAATATCAGCTCGACTTGCAAGATAAGCAGACTACTCTGTATTCTACAATAGAGAATTATTGGCTACAGGCTACTACAAATCAGAGTAAATTCCGTGCAGCTAAGGCAAACACCACAAGCGCACAAGAGAGCTACGACTTGCTGAGCGAGCAGTTCCGCCTTGGACTAAAGAATACTGTAGAACTGATGACAGGCAAAACTAATCTGCTGACAGCGCAGCAAAACGAACTACAAAGTAAATACCTCACCATATTAAATATGAATATGCTCGACGTTTATAAAGGTAAAAAAGTAAAAGAGTAAAAAGGTAAAAGGGTAAAAAAGTAAAAGAGTATAAAAATCAAAGCTAAATATGAAGAAAATAAGCAAAGTATGGATAGCTGCAGGCATAGTTGCAGTCGTGGCTATCGCAGCCTGGCTGATGTCGGGTGGAAAGAAGAAGGAGGATGTGCAATTCGTCACAGAAAAGGTGGCTAAGTCGACCATCCAGAATAGCATCACCGCCACAGGTACCATAGAGGCTGTGACTTCGGTAACGGTTGGTACACAGGTGTCGGGTATTGTAAACAAACTGTTTGTTGACTACAACTCTGTGGTTAAGAAGGGACAGGTGATAGCAGAACTCGACAAGACAAACTTGGTTAGCGCCTTAAACGCAGCAAAGGCAAATTTGCAGAGTGCTAAAGCTAATCAGCAGAGTGCGCAGGCTAATTTGAACTATCAGCTTGCAAACTATAATCGCTATAAGACTCTTTATCAGAAGGGATTGGTTAGTGCCAACGATTATGAGTCTGCCCACCTTTCGTATCAGCAGGCTAAAGAGCAGGCTAACGCAAATCTACAGAGCGTGAAGTCGGCACAAGAAGAGGTGCAGCGTGCACAGACAAATCTTGGCTATGCTACCATCACATCGCCTATTGATGGCGTGGTAATTTCGAAGAGCGTAGAGGAAGGACAGACTGTGGCAGCAAGCTTCAGCACTCCTGAACTCTTTACCATAGCCAAAGACTTGACAAACATGCAGGTTGTGGCAGATGTCGACGAGGCTGATATAGGCGATGTTGCTGTTGGCGAGCGCGTAACTTTCACCGTAGATGCTTATCCTAACGACACTTTCGAGGGTACAGTAAAGCAGGTTCGTTTGCAAGCTACTACTACCAACAACGTTGTGACATACGAGGTTGTGATTAGCGCACCAAACGCAGAATTGAAGCTTAAGCCAGGTCTTACTGCCAACGTAACAATTTATACTGCCGAGCGCCAGGGTGTGACTTGCGCTACTGCTAAAGCTCTCCGCTTTACTCCAACTAAAGAGACTGTTGGAAACAAAAAAATCATTGATTGCAATGGTAAGAATAAGGTGTGGACTCTCGAGGGCAACACATTGAAGGCTCATGCCGTGAAGATTGGTATGACTGATGGTATCCATACAGAAATTATCAGTGGTATTGGCGAAGGTACAGAGATTATCACCGAACTAAAAGTGATAACAGCCGACGACGAAGCCGAAGCTACAGCTTCTGGCGAAAAGAGTCCTTTTGCTCCAGGTCCTCCGGGAAAAAAGAAAAAGTAAAAAAGTAAAAGAGTAAAAGGGTAAAAAAGTAAAAGAGTAAATTATCATGGAAACGAATAATAACAGAAAGGTGGTGATAGAGCTTCAAGATGTGAAGCGCGACTTCATGGTTGGCGACGAGACTGTTCATGCTTTGCGTGGCGTATCGTTTAAGATTTATGAAGGCGAATTTGTCACCATCATGGGAAAGTCGGGTTCAGGAAAGTCTACCCTACTCAACCAGCTTGGCTGCTTGGATACTCCATCAAGTGGCGAATATCTTCTTGATGGTATCAGCGTGCGCACCATATCGAAGTCGCAACGTGCAATACTTCGTAATCGCAAGATAGGTTTTATATTCCAGAACTATAATCTTCTACCTAAGACTACGAGCGTTGAGAATGTTGAACTTCCGCTGATGTATAATGCAGAGGTTACTGCCGAGGAGAGACAGAAGCGTGCAATAGCAGCATTGACGGCAGTTGGTTTGGGTGAGCGCTTGTATCACAAATCAAACCAGATGTCGGGTGGTCAGATGCAGCGTGTAGCCATTGCTCGTGCATTAGTAAACAATCCTGCCGTGATTCTTGCTGACGAGGCAACAGGTAACCTCGACACTCGTACCAGCTTCGAGATATTGGTATTGTTTCAAAAGCTTTATGCCGAAGGACGCACCATCATCTTCGTAACCCACAATCCCGATATTGCTAACTATAGCAGCAGAAATATCGAGCTTAGGGATGGCAGAGTGATTAGCGACAAGATTAACGACCATGTGCTCTCTGCGGCTGAAGGATTGGCAGCGCTACCTGCGAATACGGATGAGTAAGAATTTAAGTGAAGAACGAAGAGTGAAGAGTGAAGAATTTAAATGAAGAATTTAAATGAAGAATTCTATGCTCTAAATTCTATAATTAATATATTATGAACTACAGCAATCTTTTCAAAATAGCCCTACGCGCAATAGGTGCCAACAAGATACGCTCGTTTCTTACCGCATTGGGAATCATCATCGGTGTGGCTTCGGTCATCACGATGCTTGCCATCGGTCAGGGTTCGAAGCGAAGCATTCAGGCTAACATTGCCGAAATGGGCTCAAATATGATTATGATTCAGCCTGGTGCCGATATGCGTGGCGGAGTTAGACAGGACGCTTCAGCTATGGAGACTCTGAAAATGACCGACTACGAAGGTATCAAGAATGAATGTAATTATATCAAGGCTATTAGTCCGCTGGTGAGTAAAAGCGGACAATGGATTTATGGCAATAACAATACTCCATCGTCGCTCTATGGCATCAACCAAGACTATCTGGAGATACGACAGTTGAGCGTTGACGAAGGCGAAATGTTTACCGATGCTGACATCAAGTCGAGTGCCAAGGTGTGTATCTTGGGACAAACTGTTGTCGACAATCTTTTCCCTGATGGCTCCGACCCTGTGGGCAAGGTGGTGAGATTTAATTCCATTCCTTTCCGCGTGATTGGTGTGCTGAAGAAGAAAGGCTACAACTCTATGGGTATGGACCAAGACGACCTTGTGCTTGCTCCTTATACCACGGTGATGAAGCGTATTTTGGCTCAAACATATCTTAGTGGTATACAATGTTCTGCCATCACAGAGGGTGTAACCGACAAGGCTACAGAGCAGATAACAGAAATATTGCGTCGTAACCATAAGTTGAAGGATGCTACTGATACTACCGAGGCTGACGACGACGACTTCAACATACGTTCGCAAGAGGAATTGGCAAGCATGATGAATTCTACTACCGACATGCTGACAATCCTGCTAGGATGTGTGGCAGGAATATCACTCATCGTGGGTGGTATTGGCATTATGAACATTATGTATGTTTCTGTGACAGAGCGCACACGAGAAATTGGTTTGCGTATGAGTGTTGGAGCTCGAGGCATCGACATTCTAAACCAATTCCTTATAGAGGCAATATTGTTGAGCGTAACTGGTGGACTAATCGGAGTATTGCTTGGCGTTGGTGCCAGCTATGCCGTAAACCTGATAGCTCGTTGGCCTATCTATATTCAACCATGGAGCATCATCATGAGTTTCGCTGTCTGCACCTTTACAGGAGTTTTCTTCGGATGGTATCCTGCCAAGAAGGCTGCACAGCTCGACCCTATTGAGGCTATAAGATACGAATAGCCCAACTCATAAACAATAGAAGTAATAATTAAACTTTAGTATAAACGAAAAAAGTGGAAAGTCCTCTATATCAGAGAGCTTTCCACTTATTTCGTTTATATGATTAAGGTTGTTTGCCGATATATGCCAAGATACCTCCATCAACATAAAGAATGTGACCATTTACGAAGTTTGAAGCATCGCTTGCAAGGAATACAACCGGACCCATGAGGTCTTCTGGCTCACCCCAACGTGCAGCAGGAGTCTTAGCAAGAATGAAACTATCGAAAGGATGACGTGAACCATCAGGCTGACGTTCACGCAAAGGAGCAGTCTGAGGAGTGGCAATATAGCCAGGACCAATACCATTACACTGGATATTATACTCACCAAACTCTGCACAGATGTTGCGTGTAAGCATCTTTAAACCTCCCTTAGCTGCAGCATAAGCAGAAACCGTCTCACGACCAAGTTCCGACATCATAGAGCAGATGTTGATAATCTTACCGTGTCCCTTCTCTTTCATTCCTGGGATAACAGCCTTAGAAACGATGAAAGGAGCATTGAGGTCGATATCAACAACCTGACGGAAATCCTCAAGCGACATCTCGGTCATAGGAATACGCTTGATGATACCAGCGTTGTTAACAAGGATGTCGATAACACCAAGTTCCTTGTTGATGTCTGCAACCATTGCATTTACCTGCTCTTCATTAGTAACATCGCAGATGTAGCCATGTGCCTCAATACCCTTTGCCTTATAGTCGGCAAGAGCCTGATCCATGTGATGTTGAGAACGGCAATTGAACGCAATCTTTGCGCCTGCATTGTACAGAGCCTCAGCCATGGCAAAACCTATGCCATAAGCAGCTCCTGTAACGAGGGCTACCTTGCCTTCGAGTGAAAACATTTTGTCCATAGATTAATATTAAATTAACAAGTAGACAAGTTAACGAGTAGAGAAGCTTATATATTAGAGCAACCCCGCCACTTGTTTGCTTAGAGTTACTTTTTGCAAAAGTAAGGAATAATTCATATATAACAAAGTTTTCAGAATATATTTCACGCTTATCATGCAAAATATCTCATTTTAATTATACTATATCTTGGTAAAATAGAAATAAGAATAATAGAGATGAAGTATTAAACGCAAAAAAGGCAATTTCAATAAAGAAATTGCCTTTTTATTGAGGTGCCTGGCAGAGTCGAACTGCCTTGAGCGGTTTTGCAGACCGATACCTAACCGTTCGGACAAGGCACCCTGTTGTTAAATGCGGTGCAAAGGTAGTATAATTATTTTATTCTACCAAATTTTCTGCATTCTTTTTTTCATTTATTCGTTGCAAAAGCTCTTTTCTGCTTTTACATCGCCCAGCTTTATCCTTTAGCGGACAACCTTGGCAACCGCTACACAGGCTATCTGTGTGGGTTGCCGCATAGTAGATTTTCCATATAGCGTATGCCAAGACTGCTGCCAAAATGATGAATACTATAATGTATTGTAACATATTTATTCAATTGTAATCTTTAATGGCGACTCGAGAGCATTAATAAAACCATTAATGCGAAGCTGCCATTCATCCTGGTTTCTAACGTCGTAACAACTCCATGCGCTACCAAAGTAATAAGTATAACGCTGGTTGTTTTTCAAATTCTTAACCACACCTACTGCATGTCCTGCAATAGCACCTTCTGGTTTGTCGTAGAAGAGCTTCTTGCATTTTGCACCTTCTGGGAACAAGGCTCCAACATAGATTTGGAATCCATATTCATTAGGTTGCTCTGTTGGGTCGGCATATTGAACATAATTTTTGCCAATGACCACGCTCTCTGTATCGGCAGTATGAACGACAACACCTGCAGCCAAGTCGCAAGGCTGAGTAAGACCAGTATACCAAACTACCATCTTATTGAAGTTGGAACCCTTGTCAAGACTGATAATACGATGTTCAACAACATTTTCATCGTTCTTTATCTTTGTTGGATTATAGGTAAGCTCTACTGTGAAGCGAAGTGGACCATTATCCAAAATTTTATAAGTCTTATAGCAATAAGGGAAGATAAGCTTGTCGCCATCCATAAGCGCAGGAGCACCACAACCAAGCGAAG
>OARX01000150.1_pt1 | contig 14327 bp, 13 predicted proteins | sample 1494841 | NCBI WGS metagenome assembly OARX01 (sample SAMEA3360670, study PRJEB22359) | human gut metagenome | biome: ENVO:urban biome; feature: ENVO:human-associated habitat; material: ENVO:feces | place: Bangladesh | collected 2011 | reverse complement strand
GCACAATTATCTAGAGCAGTATTGGAAGATAAAGTTCCATTATCTGCATTACAAGACTTTATGCAAAAAACTCAGAAATGTATGCCATATATCAGTATACTTGCACCTAACTATACTGACAAAATGCTTACATGCTCTAAGGTGTTCGAGAAGAAGAAACAAGAACTTTTAGTGAAGTATAAAGATGGAATCGAAAAAGGTGACGAAGTAGTGCTTGCTAAAGTAGAAAAAGAGTTACTTGATTATGCAATAGACTACATGGGAGACGATCCATCTATGGATATGTTTATATCTGGAGCTAGAGGAACTTTACATAACAACTTCAAGAACATGTTTGTTATTAAAGGTACAGTTAAAGATCCAGATCCGAATGCTAAACAGAAATACAAAATGATTACATCAAACTATATTGATGGTATCAAGCCTGAAGAGTATGCTCTATTAGCTAACTCTCTTGCTGCAGGTCCGTATGCTCGTGCTAAACGTACAGAGAATGGTGGTTATTTAGAAAAATTATTCTTAAGAGCATTTCAACATATTACTCTTGATCCGCCTGGATCTGATTGTGGAACTAAAAGATTCATTAAGGTTCATTTAACAAAAAGCAATATATCTCAATGGATGTATTCTTATATTATTGATGGATCTAAACTTGTTGAACTTACTTCGGAGAATCAATCTAAATATTTAGACAAAACTGTTAAAATGAGATTCAGTGCATTATGTAAATCCAAGACCGGGATATGTAATAAATGTATGGGAAATTTATACTACAAGTTGGATTATAAGCAGAACGTAGGAGCTTCCCTAACACAAATCCCTTCTACACAGAAGAATATTTCTATGAAAGCTTTCCACGATTCTACTCAATCCTTATACACTATGAATTTAGAGGAGGTATTTAAGTAGAAATGGGTAGGAAAAAGAAACAAAGAGATGACGGTGTTTATCTTGAATATCCAGGGATAGATGAGAAGAAATATATTATCTATCCAGATGGTACTGTTATTATTACTGAAACTGGGGAGATCAAGAAGCAATGGAAAAGTGGCAATGGGTATTTGTATATAGATATTTATTCTAATAGCGAGAATAAATGCTATTGTGTATCTATCCATAGATTGCTTGCATTGCATTTTCTTCCGAAGACAGAAGAAGATATCAAGCATGAAAGAAAACTTGTACACTTCAAAGATTTTGATAAAGATAATATCACTTTAGATAATCTTGAATGGATTAATCTAAGTGAGCTTATGATCAAAACAGAGATTCGGTATAATGATTTTGACAGTATCAAAGACTATGCTAGACATATATGTATCCTTTTGTCTAAGGGATATAAGAGAGATGAGATTTGTAGAGTACTTGAAGTACCGTCGAAGAAATATGCTCCGTTTATCGGAAAGATTCAAAAGAGACAGATATACAAAGATATCTCGAAGAAGTACAAATTCTAAGCAATTGTTTCCCTATAGGCCCAGATACGGCCTATAGGGAATTACTTTCTTAAAAACTTATTTATAATGGTATATTATAATTTTGTACCAAGTTTATACAATGTTGAAAGGAGATTTAAAATGGAGAAACAAAACACAAAAGACGAGGATGCGATACCTAAAGATAAAGATATTATTATCGCTGGAGACGGAAAAGGTACATCCGTTAATGTTTATGAATTCATCCGAGGCCTTGATGTATCCGAGACTGATAAGAATATTGTTGTAGGATGCATGTCTACACTGATGTACTACTACGCAGCATCTAAAGCAAAAATCACACTTGCAGCTGCATGTGGCCTCGAGCTTACGGATGAAAAATTTGTGGCTGCTTGGAACGATGTTAAAGGGCTAATACTGGATGAACCGAATGAGATTTACCATTCATTATTAGTAAACTTTGATTTCGAATCTAGTGAAAGTAGCGAGGAGGAAGAAGATTGCAAACAGCAGAATTAGCACCATTCGATACTAAACCAATGAAGGATAATGAAACATTAGATCTTAATGTTTCTTATCCTTATGATCCGGATTTTGATTATAGTACTAGATTAGTACGACTGAATCTGGATAAAGAACGCGAGGAAGACATTAAGAATGATAGGGGATTCATCGTAGATCCGACTCAGGGAGTAAAGAAAGATGTAAAGAATGAATACTCTATCTTCTCAAGTAAGTTTGGACAAACAATCAAAGATATCAATCCATTCGGAAACAGATATCGTTGTGAGTGCGGATACTTACAAAACAAAGTAAACAATGGAGTCACTTGTCCGGTATGTAAAACTAAAGTAAAGTATGTTGATGACAACTATGAATACTTTGGTTGGTTAGTAATCAAAGATTATTATATCATCTCACCGGCATTCTATAATGCTGTGAGATTCTTTATCGGTAAAGAGTTTGATGCTATCATCAAATTTGAAAAAGAGATTGATGATGATGGTCATTGTACTGACTCTAAGAACCAGGCAACTCAACCGTATTACGGTATTGGTCTTATTGAGTTTAGAGAGAAATTCGATGAGATTATGAATTATTATCTCAGTAAGAATAAGAAGCAGGAAAGATATGATGATATCATGGGTAACAGAGATAAAGTATTTACCCAATCCATTCCAGTATTCACTGTTCTTCTAAGACCATTTGACATTGATAAGTTTAACTTCTCTCATGAGACTACCAATAAATATTATACCATGATTAATAAATTGGTATCCTCATTTAACAATCAAGTTCAACTTGAGATGTCAAGATTAAAACCTCATGAAGAGTATATACCAAGACCATCTACTCAAGAATTGTTGTGGAAGCTTCAGTTGAAAGTAGATGAACTCTATCAAGAGATTTTGAATATTATCAAGGGAAAGAAAGGAAATATCAGAACACTCTTTGGTGGAAGATATAACTTTACTTCACGAAACGTAATCACTGCGGATCCAGTACTGAGAATTGATCAAGTCAGATTACCATATTCAGCTTTGTTGGAATTATTGCAACCAAGTATTATCAATATTCTTACAAAAGCACATGGATTATCTTATGCAGATGCATATAAGAAATGGTATGAGGCTTCGATTAAGAAAGATGGTATTATCATTAATATCATCAACTCGATTATATATAATTCCACAACAGAACACAGAGGACTTCCTATTATCATCAACCGAAATCCTACATTAGGTATGGGAAGTATTCTTCAAATGTTTTGCATTGGAATAAGTGATCCAACTGATAAATTCGAATATGTGATGCAATTGCCATTACAGATATTACCTTTAATGAACGCAGACTCAACATCGGGGTCACTCTTGTAGGAATACAGGGGTAAAAATCTTCATTAATTGCTGGGAGTTACTAATGCCTTTAGAGCTACAACGTGATCCGTAAGGATGAGCGTGAATGCCGTCGAAAGACAGAAAGAATCCAAAGGATGATATATGGTGAAATAAAAGCCCATTTATCAAAATGGGTCCTAAGTATCGAATAATGTATAATCAGCAGCCGAGGGTCTATTTTAATAAAGTAGATTCAGGTTCAACGACTATCAAGATATTAGAGTAGATCCATAATCACCGGATTATGGTAAGGGCAAAGCGTCAATAAGTCCCTTTTAAATCCAAACTTGAAGACATCTCAATGCTTATATAATAAGTAATAGATGATGATATAGTCTATTAGAATTTCATTCTAAGTCGATAAGCAAAACTGTCGCACACTACGGTAACGTACTGTGAAAAATCTTTTTAATTGCTGGGAGTTACTAATGCTTAACAAGCTACAACGTGATCTGAAAATGATGAGCGTGAATGCGGTCGAAAGACAGAAAGAATTGTTGAGATGGGATATGGGGAGACCCTAAGTCTTTGCAATGTATAATCAGCAGCCAAGACCAGGTAAAAGGGGTAAGGTTCAACGACTATCAAGTTATTAATTAGAGCCTCAATTGACTATAAAGAGGTAGGGCAAAGTCTGCATAGGTCCCTTTAATTCGAAATGGAAGACAACCTCTCATTCGAGGTTGAAGATATAGTCTGAACGCAAAACCAAGATATCTAACTAGTCAATAGATATTTGCGATTTGGGTGACGTTTTAAATGTCATGTATATTATTAATCGAGATTTCTTCAGGAGAGCTTTTGAGATCTTCAATCCGAGAAATGCATTTTATATTAGTAGAAATGATGGGTTATTTAACAATGCTGTTAACCATCAGAAAGATACTCTTATTAATGCTAATACCTTTGTAGGATTAGGTAGACAGATTTATAATGTGCAGGATAAAGAGAATATTAAAAGAATACAGTCTAAATGGCTGTAGAAAGAATAAAGAACGGAGTAGGGAATTGTCCCTACTCCGATTGTTTTTTTTTCGTGGACCGGGAGGTAGCTCGTCTCCCGGACCCACCCACATATATGTTAGACTTTGTTTATACTAATCAGGTTAGGTGATCCTGACTCGTATACTATATGGTTATAGGATTTGTAAAAGTCCAGTATTTCAATTGTATATTATAATATTGAATAAGGATAGCGATATGGAACATCGCTATCCTTATATCCCCTTTAAAGGAGATGATTTTAATGAGTATCTTAAATACTCCACTCGCCGTTGTTCCGTATAAGCCCGAACGGAACATTGTTCCTCAATATAGGAACACAACGTACCCGATCGTTATCACTAACGATAACGGAGATGGTACATACCAAAGCCATTTGGATTTGGCTAGAATGAGTACTAGTCAAAAACTTATGGCATTATCGACTGCTGCAATGCGAAAAGCTCAGAAGTCGATTACTACATAGTTGAATCGTTAATATTAAAATATTAAAATGAGTCAATGAAGCATAGCAATCAATGTAACGAAACGATTCAAAACATCAAAGAAATCATAAATGGCAAGAGTCTGGCTGCCCACTGCCTAGTGTGGGAGAAATGGAGAAGATTATGAAAATCAAAGTGAATGCAACAATTGAAATGGAACTGACAGTAGAAGAGGTTATGGCAGTATGTCAGAACTCAGCAGCAAAAAAGAAAGTAACTGAAGCGGTAAAAACTGAGGTCAAACAATCTTTAGAATCTGCAGGTCTTGAGAGTTTAAATACGACTCTTAAAGGTCTTGAGCAGGACAAAGATTATATGGCACATCTGACATGGGAACGGATGAGTACCCATAAAGATCAGCTGTGGAAACTTCACGAGAATAATGTGATAGATGCTAATGAGTGGAATGAAAGAACCAAACTCATTATGGATTCATGGCATGGGCACGAGACTAAATTGGATGATCAGACTGAAGCAAAGTTTGAACATCTGATGGGTGATGATGAGATTGAATAAGAGAATGTGAGGGTGTAAATGCACACCCTCTTTTCTTTTTAAAGAATAATTACAATTGCATATTATAATAATGAGAAAGGAAGTGGTAATAACAATAAAGATACCAATCGGATAACTCAAATGATTCATTATGGGTAACTGATCATAGAGGGAAAAAGAATCTTATAAGGAAACTATTCACCAACTTCGAATGAGTTGTAAGGGAGAAATATTCAAGTACACAAAACGATTCAAAACATCAAAGAAATCATAAATGGCAAGAGTTTGGCTGTTCACTGCCTAGTGTGAGAGAACAGGAGATAATTATGAAAATTGATATTAATGCAAGTATTGAAATGGAATTCGCGGAGGCCATGGCAGCTTGCCTGGAATTAGCAGCGAAAAAGAAAGTAACTGATGACGTTAAAATTCAGAAGGATACTCTTGGCACTGCAGAGGATGAAAGGGATGAAAGATTGCCCACCCAATAAAAAATCATAAGTTAGCTTAAATGATTCATTATGGGTAACTAATCATAGAGCAGAAAAGAATCTTATAAGGAAACTATTCATCAAATTTGAATGAGTTGAAAGGAAGGAGTATTCAACTATGCAAAACGATTCATATCGAGAGAATAATCAAAACCAGTAAGAGAATCTTGTCAAATAATAAATCATAAATCCAAAATGAGTCTTCAGCTTCAAAATATTCAGAGTAAGCAAACGATTCATGAAGATTAAATAATCATAGTAAACGAAAGATTCACCGATAATAACTAATCGAAAGATGGAAAAGAATCATTACATCAAAATACTCAAAAATCCAAAATGAGCCGTATTGCAAAACTAATCATAACGTATAAACGATTTCACAGGGAATGACTAATCCAAAAAACTAAAAGATTCATGGAGATTAAACAATCGTACTAGTAAAAAGATTCATAAAGAATAAACAATCATGGTAGTAAAAAGATTCATGTCGAGAGACTAATCAATCTCATTGAAAGAATCATCTATATCAAATAGTCAGGATGACTGAATGTAAAGAGTGTTCTCATAGAACACTCTTTTCTTTTTTGCACATTTTATTAATAAAGGAGGTAATATAATGAACGAAAAAATCCATGAGAAGCATATCGTAGATTTACCATCTTTACATGGGCCTGACGATATTCATCTCAATAAATATATTTCCATACCGTCAACAGTTCATGGATATTCCCTTGCAATAGAATTTATGAGAGATTGGATATTATCTTTATATCCTCAAGAGTTTTTCAAAACAGTTCATATTGGTGGGAACCATGCATATGCCGATTATAGAAAGTTTAATAAAGAAAGATTGCATCAGATTGTAAAACCTGCAATTGCAATTACACCGAATCTGAATACTGATTATAACAGAGATAACGTAGAACTAATTCAGGGTGGATTGAATATTTATACTAGAAGATCCCCTCATTATAACGATAGATTCTTTAATGACTTTGACTCTAATTGTTTTATCGGTATTCAGTTTAGACAATTAGAGATGCCATTCTCTATCAAGATGAGGGTAAGATCTAGAGCACAACAATTGGATTTGCTGGAATATACAAGAATAGCAGCAAGAATAGGATCTACTCAAACTCATTTCATTGATATGGATTGCCATGTACCATACGATATCATGATGGCACTCGCATTAGATATGGGCTTTGAAGTGGTGAAAGAGGATGATACCTATAAGATTAAAGACATAATATCATTCTTGAGATATCTTAACTCACATTCTTTAGTTCCATTCAATTATAAGCTTAGGACTATTAATGGTAAATGCGAATTCTTTATTCGTATTAAAGATTGTCACGTACACATTTCATGCTTAGATGGTATTGCTATAGATGATGGAGAGAAACAAGGTTCTACGGATTATAATTTTCATATAGAATTTACACCTACATTACATTTCTCAGTACCTGCAATCTATTCGTATTATTCTAAGAATGAGCATAGGATTATGAATAAAGAAATAGGAGATATTAATGCTCTTTATCAAATCATTAGCGTAAAACCACCAGAAGTCAATGAACGAGGATGGGGTCAATATCTTACAACGCAATGGATTGAAGAGTCCAATCATTTAGACGAGATAGCTTTTGAAGAGCTTATAAACAACAATGATCTTAAACGAGTTATAAAACATAATGTAGATATTGGATTATCTCCAGCTATGTTTATGGATATGAAATTGTATAATGGACAACAAGATATTGGTATTAAGATAGATTGGGAACATTATAAGATTATAATTAAGCAAGATGTACGAGAAGAAGTCTCAGATATTGCAATATATGCAGATCTTGGATATATTAATGATACATTAGCTAATCTTGATCATATTAATGACTCTAGATTTACTCAAACTTCATAAAAAAGGAAGGGTACTAGGTGCCACCCTAGTACCCATACTTCCTTTGTTCTGTGAAAACAATATTTAGTTAGACGTTGCTCGTAACTACATCGAGTTCCGATATGTGTTATTAATGATTTATCTGGATTACATTGTGTGAACAAATTGCATCTATTTTCAGTTACAGATAGGATTTAGCCTGATTTCTAAATGTTGAATGGTTGGAGAAATCGCTAATTTCCTATCTGCACCTACGATACGATACAATAGGATGAGTGGCTTATTCCGAATATAATTTTTGATAAATCATTTACTATATTGTTATCCATTGTTTTTATTTTACAGCAGCAGTGAGAGGTGAGGAAACCCTCACCTCTCAAATTGCTTAATAACAATCCGTACACTACTTACATGTTGAATCGGAGTAACCGAATATAATATTGAAAGCCCAGTCAATATTATATTAATGGATATCGCCCAATATCCATTATTAAAATGTTATTTGGTTATATATTATTACATTGAATGGAAGGAGGAGCTTAAATGAATAAAAGAATAATAAAAATTATAGGGATTATCATAGGAATATGCGTACTAGCAATTTTATGTAGCTTTGAGGTGAAGTCAAAAACTAATATTAAAACTATTAGTATTAACCCGACTGCACATGATAGTTTATACGGTATTTCGGGTAATTTTGAAACTGATGTGTTAGATGGAAAAGTCTATTGTGATGAATATGGTACAATCATAAATTCACAAGGATTTCCTATAGAAACTTATAAAGACTTGTCTTGCAATACTAAAAATGAGATTATTGATAGGAAAACCAAAATCTCACTAAAGATGTATTATATTGATAAGCGTAGGCAAGTACATATATTTGAAGGAGGTGATTTAGAATGGTAGTAGGAATTTCAACAATCGATGATAATGTTATCGATATGGCAGGGAAAACATATTTCAAAAACAATAATTGTTTGATCGGGTTTAAAATGCCTAAGAAACTGAAGTATTGTGGATCTACATACAGAAACGTTATCGGATTCCACATTGATCCAGATAAAGAAATGAATAATTTCGAGATAGGATATAAAGATGGATCGTCAGTGAATCTGAGTATTGGTAAGCCGGAAACTATTACAGTGAATAAGGTAGATGCCAGTACAATTGAAGTAGTCGTAAAAACAGTATAATTATTAGAATAAGGGAGAAGAATACTATGGAAGGTAATTATAACAGAATTATGGATGCAGCTTATACTGCAGTTTATGGAACACTTTGGACAGAGACAGGACTCATAATAGACATGGAATTTGCTGATCATGGCGAAACGTTATGGATCCAAGTCCCAAAATCAAATGTGAAAGCACATCCGGTAGCAAGATCTAAACATGACTGTGTATATTTAGTTAATATATACAATGTAGAATGGATCAGCTTCCAGAAAGAATACGCTGACAATAGATGGACACTTACATTATGTGATGCTTCTAGAAAGCCTATTATCACTGATACAGTATTCGATGAATGTATCTATCTTACCAAAGAGAAAGATGATGAGCCTATTTATATAGATAAAGCAAGCACATCATGTGATTATGAATCTTTCTCAGAAGCATATAAAAGAATTTGTAAATAGAAAAAGAAGGTAGGGGATTGTTCCCCTACCTTTTTATTTTTTTATACTTTCGTTTTTTGTACTAATAACTTAGTATACTCTTCAGGTGTCAATGCATCCACTGCATCAGACCATTTATCGCTGTAACTGAACAGTTTATTCAGTAACTTATCAGGCTGCATGAATCTATACAGAGTCCACTTTGATCTGATAATTCCATATGTTTCAGTATCTGCAGCAAACTCTTCTACTTTTATTCTAAATCTATGGTTATCAATATTCTCTATCAATTGATAATTAATCTTAAGTCCTTGTAGACTAATCATGAACAGATCTTTGTCGAATGAATATCCGAGATGCTCGTTACTAATTAAGACATCGTTGTTAGTCCAAAATTGTTCCATATCAATATCGTCAGATATATCTACTTCATCGTAAGACATTGGTAAATAGAATATATCAACTCTTTCACCTTCATGTAATTCTTCAGCAAAAGTGATATTTATATACTTATGAGGGGATTCGTTTGTCATCACATTCAAATTCCACTCATCCCTAGGAATAATAATATTATTCTTAAATACCATATATTTAGACTTGTCATGACAGAATCTAAAATCTGGCGATAAGTTAACACTATTTCTATCATAGAAGATATTGTAATACATATAATGGAATTGCCGTTTAGAACAGATATTGATACTCTTTCCTTTATAATACTCGTCTTTGATTTTGAATTGTGTACTTACATATTTTCCATTATTGAAATTATTCTTATACGCAAATTCAATATCATACTGTGTACTATTTTCTACAGAGAAAGTATCGTAGTATTGTTTACCAGTAGGACTATTCCCGAACAACAAGAAGTTATCGTATCGTAATCCTTCTGGAAGATAGTCCACTTTATCGTCAGTGATAGTTAAAGAGTAATATGAGTTATCTACTTCTTTGAAATGTACAATCTCAACAATATCATTTTTATCTACATGATTAAAGATTGGTATCTTGAAGTTATGAGAATCATATTCAATCTCTTTATAGTATTCATATAACTGGTTATTTTTGAATACCATAATAAAGTCATCATATTTAGACTTTCTAGATCTAGGCATGATAAGCCAACCGCCGTCTTTAGGAACTCTATCTCTAAGATAATCTCCTTTAAATACATATGATTGGATTCCAGACATTTGCTTATAGTATTTAACCAAAAGGCTCATATCATAGTTCATAATGTATTCTACAGCCTGAGCAACATTTTCTGCCCATGTCTTAGATCTATATAGTTTGAAATCAAATGGGGGTCTAAAGTTATCGATCATCTCAGTCGATTGTCCTTTTGCCCCTGCTACGACTTCATCTTTTACGAGCGATCCATTATTTATTTTATTCAAAAGTCCATAATAAGAATTACTCTTAATCCAATAGAATGTCTTGAAAGTAGATTTCTTTGTATCTCTCAGATATGTGAAGATATCTTTACCATGATCTTGTATATAAAATCTGCTCTCTGGGAATAACAAGTTATTCTCAAATACTAAGATATTCTTTTCACTCGCTTTCTGGTTATAAAGATTCTTTACCTCGACATATCCTTTACTATAATCAAGAGTTTCACCTACTACATTAGCGTCAATAATTTCTACTCTAAATGAAACTTTCGATCTGTCGTTAGTCAACTCTCCATTTTCAGTGAAGTATAGATGAGTATTGCATGTTTCTTCAGGCAGACAGTTATTATCTTCACCATATCTAATATCGCACGGGAAGATTACACAGCTCAAGTCTGTTTGATGTGGATCTGTATTTTTAATAACTACATAGGTATATGACCAATCCCTGACAATTGTGCAGTCTGACCACTTAATTGCTTTCCCATTAAGGAAGAATATAATAGGTCTCATCTCTTGTCTTTCCACAAGATTAGCAATACTATCAATATAAGCTTTCTTAAAACATCTACGCTTATCAAAAGGCAAGTTAGTACAAGAAAAGATTTGTGTTCCCCAAGTATTGTTGATATACTCAGTTCCATCAAACGTGTATTCATGCTGCTTATATGCTCCCACGTCATATATATTTGGAGTTCCAGCTACCTGAATATCTTGAATAGCACTTACAGTGTGATGTCTAATCTCATCGACATATTTTGGCAGTGCTGTATCAAGAACTCCATTCTCTTTTAACCATTCTTCAATAAGACTTAAATCATCAAATCTATTGAGAACGTATGTGTATATTTCTCTAGTCTTTCTTACGATATCATGACCATCTTTCTTACTAATCAATGTGAAACCAAGATCTTTAGTAATGATATCTGTGAAAAACATATTCCTATCTGCCAATAAGAACCTGTCATAGGAATAGTTGAATCTCGATCTTATCAGATCCATATCTTGCATAGTATCAATTCTATCTCCAGGCATACTCAAGATATATTCGTGAGTTCTATCTGGTAGATACGGAAGTTTTGTCTTTAGGACATTCTTCAGTTTAGTCATAAGAGGTTTATAGTTCTTAGCATACAAGATACTGAAATCAGATGCGTTTAAACTATAATTAGAACATAGCAATTTCTTATAGTTATAATTGTCTGGGTCTGTATAATTGAAGTTCTCTTCTGGTAATAGAAGGATTTCACGATCTTCGTTAATAATATCCCCATCATCATGTAGTAATGGATGATATACAATCTTAGGAATTCCATCCTTGATTGTATCTGCCAGCAAATAACTTCCATAGAAATTATCTGGAGAATATAATTCATCTGAATTATACTCAATGATCTCAACAAGACGATTATCTCTAGTTCTAAACAATACGTGATTATCATCTAATGATAAGATGTACCCTTTCTTAGTTTGAACTAGTGCTTTATTTGTAGTATATATCTTATTCTGATACGTACAGAACTTGAAATCTACATCTTCGATGCAATCTGTCATGGTGATTTTCCATAGCAGATTTCCGTTTACTGATAACTTACCGAAACTATGACCGTTAGAATTATATAGATCCTCAGCAAAATAAAGATATTCTGTATACTTATTATCACTAAATTCTATATGTCCTATTTTGTCAAATGTTCCAGTTGCAGAGTTGTATCCCATCATATATTTCCAGAATTGAATTCCTTTAATATTAATCTTGGATACGTACTGCTCGCCATAGATATAAATATAATCTCCATCTACATAGAAATCGTCGAAATGGTACTCTCCATCTTCCATATCTATATTGATATTAGAATCCACTATGATTCTTTCTTTTTTATCCCATGTTCTAGCATCGTACTTATCTATAAATACTTGAACTTTGTTATCATAATCCCAGTACTCAGAGCCAAGTACGTAGAACCATCCGGCTCCTTTACTTACGAAACAATCAAAAAGCCTTACATCTTTACTAGGGTCATCTGATCCATCGATATAGGCTAACTCAGAGCCATCTGGTAAAAACTTTCTTATATCTCTGCTAGATTTAAAGACTACATAGAAAGCCCCCTTACCATCCATTGTTACAGATTTAATCTCATCTTCAAAAGATATACTCCAAAGAGTTTCAAGATTATCTGAAATCTTATAGACAGTTTTCTCTTTCCATGCATAGAAGTATGAAAATGTTTCTACGAAACTAGCGTGATCAATTTCAATTTTTGATTCAGCAATAGACTCTCCTATTGCTGTACTTTTTACGAGATAAGTTCCCGTAGATGAATACATATATCCGTTGAGGAATCCTAATACAGTATAAGTAGGACTATGAATTACTTTTTCATAGTCCTTCATTAATACAATTTTCTCATTGGAAGTTTCATAATACTTCTTATTCTTTAAACCAGCAATGTCTTTTGCTGTTACTGCCATTATAAAACATCTCCTCCAACTTTGAATAACGTGTTACAATATTCAACCATACTTCTACCGGCAATCTTCTCGATCTGTTTCTGGTTGTTGAGGTATGCTCCCACATAAGCATTGATTAATAAGTTTGCAAATGCTGTATAGATTTCTGTAGCAAATTGTGTTCCGGATCCATATAAGAAGATCCATTTATCAACAAAGTTATCAACTTTGAGAGATCCTTCTACACGTAACACATTTGCCACTGCACTGATAAATGTTTCGATATTTGTATATGATGCTTCCGGAACCATTACATCCATATTATCAGCTTCTCTTGTAGAAAGTTTTGAGATTTTGATAGCCTTCTGTTTAACAGAAGGAGTATTTTCTTTCATGAGAATTCCGATCTGATAATACATAGCTGACATATAAAGCATCTTTCCTCTGATATTATCAACTCCACCGATACGCATATAATCTATGATATTAGTAGCCAGTTTAGCAAACGCTTCTGTTGAAGTGCTGATAAGTTGTGTATTGTTTGTGATAATCGTAGGTTCAGTATGATAGATCAAAGTATTTAATGCACATGCTAAAAGAGATACAAGTTTCTCTACATCAGTATTTTTGATTTCATATTCACCATTTCTGAATTTGATGATTTCTGATACATCGATAAATACTTTTGTCTGTTTATCTTCTTTTACATCCTTTGCAGCTAATACTTTAAAAGATCTATACATAGGTTTTGCCGGGAGCATTAATACGATAGAGTTTTTATCGAGTAATCTTCCTAAGCAAGATGTAGTTTGATTTCGTTTAATTAAGTACCGGATATTATCGAACCCTGGTACGGATTTGTCGATTCGTTCTGATTTGATTATGTATTCAAATAAGGTATTACCATAGTCTGCTTTACCATATAAGAAAGACATATCGTAGTTTTTAATAGCAGCTTTCATCTCCTGATTCCTCCTATTTCCACATATTTACCTTAATGTTACGGGGTATAATATTACTCGGATGGATACATTCCATTAATATACTACATCGGGAGGAAAGAATAATGGCAATATCAAATAAATATGAAATTAAAATCTTTGATGATTTAAAAGATGAATACAATAAAGCAAAAGTATTATTAGATGAAA
>OARX01000144.1_pt1 | contig 14630 bp, 7 predicted proteins | sample 1494841 | NCBI WGS metagenome assembly OARX01 (sample SAMEA3360670, study PRJEB22359) | human gut metagenome | biome: ENVO:urban biome; feature: ENVO:human-associated habitat; material: ENVO:feces | place: Bangladesh | collected 2011 | reverse complement strand
CTATGGCTGCAATGTCTCAGCAGCGCCCTAATATTGTTTATATAATGAGCGACCAGCAGGCTGCTACCGATATGAGTTGTGCAGGCAATACCGATGTAAAGACTCCTAATATGGATCGTCTTGCACAGCGAGGTATGCGTTTTACAAATGCTTACTGCACACTGCCATTGAGCGGCCCTTCACGCTCTTCGATGTGGACAGGGTATATGCCGTCAGATATTGGAATGGAAGAAAATGAAACTCCGTTGCCCGACTCGGTGGCTGTTCGCACTTTGGGTACTCTTATCGAGAACTCTGGCTACGACTGCGCATTTGCAGGCAAATGGCACGTCAATACCAACTCGTTGCCTTCTGATCATGCCTTCGGATTTAAGAATATACATAAGTTTATGGACAACGGACTCTCTGAGAGTGTTGTCGACTATCTACGCAATCGCGATAACAAGAAACCATTCTTCCTGGTTGCATCATTCAATAATCCACATGGTATTTGTGAGTATGCGCGTAGGCAGAATGTGCCGTATGGCGATGTAAACCTAAATCCCGACCTTGTAGACTGTCCGCAGCTGCCTGCCAACTTCGCAGTAAGTCCATACGATGCGTCGACACTTCAGTTTGAAAAGAAACAAAATCAGCGTCTGTATCCATCTTACGACTATACTCCCGACGATTGGCGTCGTTACCTCTTTGGCTACTATCGCTTGACAGAGACTGTAGACTCACAGATAGGACAGATTCTCGAAGAAATAGATCGACAGGATCTTTGGAAGAACACCATCGTTATCTTTACTTCCGACCATGGCGACGGAGCAGCACAACATCAGTGGAATCAAAAAACTGTGTTGTACGAAAGTGTTGCAAACATTCCTTTCATCGTTTGTATGCCTAAGGATAAGAATGCTGGAAAGATAATGCCACAACTCGTAAGCAACGGACTCGACCTAATGCCTACTATATGTGATTTCGCAGGTGTAGAGATACCTAAGCATTGCACAGGCAAGAGCATACGTAATGTACTTGAATCGGGTAAGGAAGACAAACATCTTAGAGATTATGTTGTTACCGAGACAGTGTTTGCACAGACAGCAGGAACTATAGGATGGATGGTGCGAACAAAGGACTTTAAGTATGTTCTATACGATTCGGGACGCAATCGCGAGCAACTATACGATATGAACAACGACCGTGGCGAGATGCGTAATCTTGCTGTTGAGCGTCGCTATCATGATATTCTTGTTCAACATCGTCAGATGTTAAACGAATGGATGGATCAGCATCCGTCTAAGCTCACACGTCTAAGAGCAAAGTATATTCCGCGAAGTTAGTGGAGTTTTCACGTAGTTATGAGATAAACCTATTTGTTAAAAACCTTATTAATTATATGAATCAATTAATAAATCTATGTGTCATGACACCCTTGGCCTTCCTTTTGATGGCATCGCAACCAGCACAGGCAGGCGATTATGGGTTCAACTACATAACCAATGGTGGACGTATTGTCCTTAAGGATTCCACTATGATGCACGAAATGCGACAGACACCAAGTCCGCTCAATGGCGAAATTGTCAAGGCTCGCAAGGTTTCTTTCCAATGGCCTTTGCCGCCAGAGCTAAGCAATACTACTGAGGCTCTCGACGGAATGGATATTAAACCTAAGTTCAAGAAATCGCTAATATCATACAAACTAAGATATTCGCAAGACCCAGAGTTTAAGTTGGGCACTGTAGAGCGTAAGCTATCATGGCCTATGTTCAATCCAGATGCCGACCTTAAGGCTGGCAAGTGGTATTGGCAGTATGCCTTTGTGGTAAGCGGTAAGGAAACATGGTCGGAGCGATTGACCTTCACCGTAGAAGACAATCCTTCTAAGTTTTGCCCTCCACCTTTCTCTAAGGTGGTAGCAGGTCTTACCGATATGCATCCACGTATCTGGGTACAAAAGGCTTCTTGGGATAAGTTTATAGAGCAAGCCAAAACTCGTAAGGAGTACAACTGGTACGTAAACAAAGCTGAGAAGGTGATGAAGGTTCCGATGAAGGGACTCAACGATATCAACCTCGAAAAGCTATCCAGCCTACAGAACGAGATGAAGCGTAAGGCTTACATCACTCGCGAAAGCCGACGCATCATTGATGCCGAGGAGAGCAATGGAATGGTGTTGGTTTATGCCTACCTTCTAACAAAGAACGAGGCTTACGCTAAGGAAGCTACCAAACGCATCATCTCGATGAGCGATTGGAACAAGAGCTCCAGTGTGGCAGGCGATTTCAATGAGTCTACAGTGGTGTCATTAGCTTCTATGGCCTACGATAGCTTCTACGATCTGCTTACCGACGATGAACGCCAAGCTTTGCTTAAAGCTATAAAGGTAGGTTCTTCTTCAATGTATGCTCGATACAACAACCATCTGGAGAATCATATTGCCGACAACCACGTATGGCAGATGACACTGCGCATACTTACTATGGCAGCTCTTGCCACCTACAACGATTTGCCTGAGGCTAACACATGGGCAGAGTTCTGCTATAATATATGGGTGTCGCGTATGCCAGGACTCAATGAAGATGGTGCTTGGCACAATGGCGATAGCTACTTCTCGGTTAATACCCGCACACTGATAGAGGTGCCATGGCTATACTCGCGACTCACAGGATTCGATTTCTTTAGCGACCCTTGGTATCGTGGCAATGTGATGTACACAATTTATGAGCAGCCTCCATTCTCTAAGTCGGGAGGCAACGGTAGCACTCACCAAAAGGTTATGGAACCACGTTCGCAGCGCATAGGCTATCTCGATGCCTTGGCTCGCCTTACTGGTGACACCTATGCAGCCGACTTTGTGCGCCGCACACTTGCAGAGAAGCGTGGATACCTACGCGAATCGTTCCTCGCTAAGTCAGGTGACCTCTCTTGGTTCCGTCTGCAGTGCGACAAACCGCTACCTAAGGGTAAGGGACTTGCTTCGCTTGCTAATGGCTATGTGTTCCCACAGTCGGGTTTGGCAGCATTCCAAACCAATTGGGACAACTACCGACACAATGCTGAGTGGACCTTCCGCTCAAGTCCTTATGGCTCTACTTCTCACGCTCTGGCTAACCAAAATGCTTTCAACACATTCTATGGAGGCAAGTCGCTATTCTATAGCGCAGGTCATCACACTTCGTTTGTAGATGCTCATTCGGTTTACTGTCATCGTGGTACACGTGGTCACAACACAATGCTTGTTGACGGAATGGGACAACGTATCGGTACCGAAGGCTACGGATGGATACCACGCCACTATGTAGGCAACAACATAGGATATGTACTCGGCGATGCAAGCAATGCCTATGGCGAAGTGATTTCAACCCTATGGAAAACTCGTGCAAAACTAACAAATATAGAGTTTACACCACAGACAGGATGGGATAAAAACCATGTGAAGACATATCGCCGACATATTGTCGACCTTGGAAACTCTGGGTTGATATTTGTCTACGACGAACTTGAAGCCGATAAACCTGTGGAATGGAACTATCAGCTGCACTCTGTTACCGCACCTATTATATATAATAAGGAGAAAAAGGCGCTACATGTGCAAACAACCAACGAAGTTGGAGCTTCTGATGCCTACATCTTTGCTCCTACAGAGCTGAAGGCTGATACCACAACAAAGTTCTTTGTGCCTGCTACCAACTGGCTTAAGTCCGACTCAAAGGGTCGATTCACTCCTAACCCTGACCATTGGCACTTCATGGCTTCATCGCCAAAGAGTCAGTTCTACCATTTCGCAACAATCATAGATACACACGCTAAAGACCAAAAGCCACGTGTGCCTGTGATGCAGAAGAATGGCAAGATAACAGTGGGTGACTGGACAATAGAACTTAATGTTAAGACCAATGGCAAACCATATTTCCATGTGGTAAACACAAAGACTAAGGCTGAGGCAACACTATCCGAAAAAGGAACTGCTATCAAGGATGGAGAAATATCGACATTGCTCGTTGATAAGCTGCCAAAGCTTGAGATATAATAACCTGATATAGAATCACAAATAAACTAAAAACAATAAATTTATGGACTACAAGAAAAGTTTAACTTGTCTTGCCATCTCTATGGCTTCACTTTGTGCATCGGCACAGAGCCAAACAGTTACTGGTAAGATTGTTGACAACGAAGGTGTCGAGGTTATTGGTGCAAGCATCTCGCTAAAGGGCGCTAAGGGTGTAGGTGCTGTTTCTGATATTAATGGAAACTTTACTATCAAAGCCAAGAATGCATCAAAGGATATTCTCGTAATTTCTTACCTCGGTATGAAAACACAAGAAGTGAAGGTGGGTGGAAAAAAACTACTCGACGTTCGCCTTGAACCTAATGCCATAACTACAGAAGATGTAGTAGTTATTGGTTATGCTACTGTAAAGCGTAAGGACCTTACGGGTTCGGTATCTTCTGTGAAGAGCGATGAACTACTTAAGACTCCTACTAACGATATCTCACAAGCTCTTGCCGGACGTATCGCAGGTTTGCAGGTACAGTCTTCTGATGGTGCTCCAGGTTCAAGCATTTCTATTAGAGTTCGTGGTGGTATTTCTATCTCACAGAGCAACGAACCATTGTACGTTATCGACGGATTCCCAACAGAGGACGGTCTTGGTTCACTCGACCCTGCTTCTATCGAGTCTATCGACGTATTAAAGGACGCTTCTGCTACTGCTATCTATGGTGCTCGTGGTGCCAACGGTGTTATCGTTGTTACTACCAAGCAGGGTTACGACAATAGCAAGGCTACTATTAGCTTTGACGCTTATGTAGGTACACGCAAGATTGCCAACAAACTTGATGTGCTCAGCTCTCGCGAGTTTGTACTTGCCGACTACGAGCGCACACTCGGCACACTTACAGCCGATAAGACAATGGATACATGGTACAACCGCTATGGCAATTTTGCTCAGGGCGAAGGTTTCATGGCCAAGCTCAACGAGGCATACAACGGACGTAAGGGTATCGACTGGCAGGACGAGACACTCGGTCGCTCTACCTTCGTACAGAACTACCGCATCGGCATACAGGGTGGCAATAAGACCACACAATACTCTTTGGCATACAACTACTTCCGCGATGAGGGTGCCATGGTATATAGTGGAGACAAGAAGCACGACGTAACGATGAACTTCAAGAGCAAGGTTAGCGATCGCCTCACTGTTTCGGCTCGTGCCAACTTTGACGTTCGCAAGATTTGGGGTTCGGGTACATCTGGCGATGGTACTGGCAACTATAAGTACTCTTTCAACAAGATGACATCTATCTTGCAGTATCGTCCTACAGCAGGTGCTAAGGGTACCGACGACACATTGCTTCACGGCGAAGACCCTATACTTGTAGACGATAGCGGAAATACTATGCAGAATCCGCTTATCACAGCAAAGGAGGAAACTAACGACCGCGAATATCGCTACTTCTCTACAAATGGCGACCTTAACTATAGCATCATGAAGGGACTCAACTGGCGTACTGCTGTTGGCTACCGCTATCAGACACGTCGTTATGGTGAGTTCTATGGCGACCAGAGTATCAATGCTAAGCGTTCGAGCATCAATGGTATGATTAGCTACTTTGAGTACGAGACATTCCAGATTTCAAACACCTTGTCGTATAACAAGCGTTGGCAGAAGAAGCATAACATTACAACACTCTTGGGTCAAGAGTTTATAGCTCGTTCATCACGTTGGCTTAAAGCTTCAGCCAATTTGTTCCCTAACGATGATATAGGTCTTGGTGATATGGCGCTTGGTAATCCTACCAGCATTCAGTCAAACCAAAACTATGATGACAATATACTCTCGTTCTTCGGACGTGTAAACTATAACTATGACGACCGCTACTTGCTCACAGCATCTCTGCGTGCCGATGGTTCGTCTAAGTTTGGAAAGAACAATAAGTGGGGCTACTTCCCTGCTGTTTCTGCAGCATGGCGTTTGGCAGAAGAGGATTTCATCAAGAACCTCAACATCTTCTCTGACTTGAAGCTCCGCATAGGTTATGGTCTTGCAGGTAACAACCGTATTGGTTCATACAACTCGCTTGCTATCCTTTCGTCGGTGTTCACAGCTATGGGCAATCAGCTCACCAATGGATATGTTTCAAAGCAGATTCCTAACCCTGACCTGAAGTGGGAGGCTAATAAGACTCTTAATATGGGTATCGACCTTGGTTTCTTCAACCAACGACTCACCATTGCTCCTGAGTTCTATATCAATAAGAGCTCTAACCTCTTGCTCAATACCAACTTGCCTTACTCATCTGGTTATTCCTCGATGATTATCAATGCTGGTAAGACAAAGAATACAGGTATCGACCTCGCTATCAACTCGATAAACATTGATAAGCCTAACTTCTTGTGGCGCACCACACTCACTATGTCGCACAATAAGAATAAGGTAGAGGCTCTCACAGGTGAAGAATCGCTATTGTATGAGGCTCGCTTCGGATTCAACCAGAAGACTCACAAACTACAAGTAGGTAAGTCTATCGGTCAGTTCTATGGCTATAAGACAGCAGGTATCTACACCATGGACGATTTCGAGGTCAACGCTGATGGAACCTATGGTAAGCTGAAAGACGGTGTGCCTTATCACGACGACAAGGGCAAGGTTAAGCCTGGTATGTGGAAGTTTGAGGATCTTGACGGCAATGGTACAATTGGCGAGGAGGATAAGACCGTTATTGGCAATGCAACTCCTGACCTCTATGGTGGTTTGAATAATACATTCACAATTGGCAATGTCGACCTCAGCATCTACTTCACATATAGCCTTGGTGGTGATGTGCTCAATGCTACTAAGCTCATCAACTCGAAGATTGGTTCAAGCAACCGCAACTCTTTGGATTGCATGAATAGCGCAAACCGTTGGGTTACTATCAACGAAAATGGTGAGGTGGAGACAAATGCTGCAAAGCTCGCACAGATAAATGCAGGCAAGTCTGTTGCTGCATACTACGATAGCTTCGAAGGCAACTACTACATCCATTCATGGGCTGTAGAGGATGCTTCATACTTGCGTCTGAGCAACATCACTGTGGGATATACATTCCCAACACGCATGATGCGCAAGGTAGGTGTGCGCAAGTTACGCCTCTATGCTACCGCCAACAACCTCTTTACTGTGACAAGCTATTCTGGCTACGACCCTGATGTTTCTAACATGTCAAGCCCACTTACTCCGGGTGTCGACTATGGATCGTATCCACGCAGCCGATCATTTATCTTTGGTGTGAATCTCTCATTCTAACATTTAAACGCTTACATATTATGAAAAAATATATATTTATAGCTGCGTCTATACTTGGTGCATCTGCTTTGATGACATCGTGCGACGACTTGCTAACCGAGAAACCAGACTCATTTTACGAGAAGGATACATACTTCTCATCTATAGAGAAGGCTGAGATGGCGGTGCTTGGAGTATTCAACTCTATATCAAACACCAACCACTATGGTTCGTGTGAAATGGCTACACCATCGTCGGATGATATGTACTTTGTAAATGGTACTAATACCGATAACTCGCGCCGCGACCTTAGCCACTACTTGGTTACTACCAACAACCAGTGGCTTAACAACATCTGGCTATACAACTACCAAGGTATCGACCGTGCTAATATGGCAATCGACGGTATACAGAATATGTCGGGCTATGCTGAAAGCGATAAGCTTAAGCAACTGGATGCAGAGGCTCGTTTCTTGCGTGCTTTCCAAGCTTTCGACCTTGTGAAGTATTGGGGCGACGTGCCTTTCAAGACAACATACTCTACGACCTACTCGTCGGCTTTCGGACCACGTGTTGATCGCGAGAAGATATACGACCAAATTGTAGACGACCTTAACTTTGCAAAGAACACTTTGCCTTGGGCTACTGCTACATCGTCGCCTGAGCGTGTCACACAGGGAGCAGCTCGTGCTTTGTTGATGCGTGTGCTCTTGCAGCGTGCTGGCTACAGTCTTCGTATGAACGGCCAGAGCGAGCGTCCTGACGATGCTACACGTAAGACCTACTTTGAGCAGGTGGTTAAGGAGTGGGAAGCTTTCGCTGAAAGTAACCACGACTTCTACACTGGTGGCTACGAGGCTTTCTTCAAGACCTTCAACGAACTGACACTCAACTCGCAGGAGAGCTTGTTTGAAATAGCTTTCCAGTTTGAGGATAAAAAGAGTCAAGGTGGATGGTGGGGTACCTATAATGGCCCTGAGGTAGGCGCACCTGCTCCAGGTACACAGCAGACTGCTATGGGTCGTGCTAATGCCTTCTTCCGTGTAGTGCCAGAGTGGTACGACTTCTTCGATACCAACGACCAACGTCGCGATGTTACCATCTGTCGTTATGGATGGAAGTGGGACACAACAGCTATGACACACAAAAAGCAAGACAATTCCAAAAACAAGGGTAAGTGGTACCCTGGCAAGTGGCGTCGTGAGTGGATGGCTCTTGGCTATAAGGATCCTAATAGCACTGACGTAAACTACTGCGTTCTGCGTTATGCCGACGTTGTGCTTATGGCTGCCGAGGCTTACAACGAGATTGGCAATACTTCGCAGGCTTGGAAACTTATCAATGATGTGCGTCAGCGTGCAGGTGCTACTATTGTCAATGCTGCTAACTATGCAGAGATATATAAGCATCGTGATGGCAAAGATCCTGTAACAAACAAGCCTTATGTACCTAACGTATATAACCTTGTGGTTCCTGACAATGCCACTGTAGAAGGTGTTACACCAGGCAAGATCATCATCGACGACTCTGACGAACAAGGCAAGGTGCGTACAGCACTCTTCTGGGAGCGTGGCTTCGAACTTGCTTTCGAAGGTCAGCGCAAGTACGACCTCATACGTTGGGGCATTATGAAGGATGTACTCACATTATTTGGTATGAACTCTAAGTTCAACTCTGGTACTGCAAAGGGCTATCCTGCTTATCTCAACTTTACTGTTGGCAAGCACGAACTCTTCCCTATACCATTGAACGAGATGCAGAGCAATCCATTGCTTGAAGGCAAGAACAATCCTGGTTATCACTAATCCTATAATCTATATTGGGGTGCATAGGCATCAACCATTGCACCCCACACATATTAATAACTAAAAAAACAAAGAACAATGAAAATCCGTAACATTATCAAAGCTGCCTTTGTTGCAGTGGCTATGTTTGTAAGCACTGTAGCCTATGCTCAGGATATGAAGCCTGAGGTGTTCAACTTCCATAAGTTTGTAGGTCTGCCTACAGGTGCATGGACTATCGATCAGAAGCTTGATGGGGTAGAGGTGGAGCGTCGTCGTAGCAATCTCACTCTGACTTTTGCTCAGGGTGAAGGCAAGAAGTCGCCAGACTATTCAGTATGCATCAATAGCAAAGACGAAGATGTAAATGCAGTACGTCTGCTCGTGGGCAACACTATGAAGATTAGCTCTGAGAAAAACAATATCACACAGGTGCAGTTCTTCTATACCACACGTGCCAAGGCTGCATATGGCAAAAACTATAGCATTCAGCCTGAGGGCTCATATCCTGGTGATAAGCAGTATACATATATCTGGACTGGCAAGTCGAAAACCTTCGAACTTACCAACCTTAACAACAAGGGTGGCATAGAGATTCACAAGATCATCGTTACTTGCGAGCCTGCAGAATAAAGAAATAAAAACATTTTTATTTTCTTTGTATATTGCAATATTTTATTATCTTTGCACATAATAATCTATGTGCTAACTTTTATTAATACAATAAATACTAATTAAATTACCAAATCTAAAAAAATTAAAGCTATGAACAGAATTTTACGTATGGCTTTTGTAGCCGCTATTGCACTCGTTAGTGCTAACTCTTTTGCACAGGAAGTTACTTTCTCATTAACAAAAATGATTGATGAAGGTTGGGAAAAAGGCCAGAGTCTTGATAATGTAGAGTATTCTCAGAAAAATGTAACACTCGCTTTCAGCAAGGCTGATGGAGAAGAAAATCCTATTTATAGAGAGGTTGAAGATAGTAAGGGAAACAAGAGTGTTATTGCTGCGCTCACTATTGGCAACAAGCTCACACTTACTTCTGAGAAGCTTACCTTTACTAAGATTCAGTTTAAGCCTACAGCTAAGGGCAAGTCGCCAAAGGCAGAGAAGAAAGGTCCTAACTATGAGATGAGTGAAGGTACTTATGTAGGTCCAGAAGGCGCAGAAGCTGCAGACAAATATGTATGGGAAGGTGAGACTTCTAACTTCTTCGTTAAGAACGTTAGCAACAAGAATGGTATTGAGTTCAACGCTATCATGATTTGGGCCAAGGACGGCGCAACTGGTGTAGAGTCTGTATTCCAGCTCAATATTAAGAACGGCAAGGTATACGACCTCAATGGTACATATGTTGGCAATAGCATCGACAACGTTACCAAGAGTGGTGTATACGTAGTTAACGGAAAGAAAACTGTTGTTAAGAAGTAAATGAAAAAAATCCGATTTATTATTCTGGGGCAAGCTTTAGTACTATCAATGATAGTGCAGGGGCTTGCCTCTTGCGATTCAGGTGAAAACCTGTTGGTTGATGATGTGTCTTCTACAGAAGATGCGGTGGTCAACGTAACGGAATATTCTGGAGCATGGCACGACAAGATGCGCACTATGCCATATCCTAAGATAGACAACGAGCTTGTAATAAATCCGTCACCACTCATTATCCCACAGTCGCTTAAAACCAAAGATTCAGTTCAGTTTGAATTGTCGCAAGATAAAACTTTTGGTTCATCGCCGACATCGATTCCTGTCATCACTATGGGCACACGTGCCTCGCAGCCTGTTATCACCTCTAAGTTTGTGCGTTGGAATATGTTCAATCCACATCAGGTGCTTAATGCTGGTACATGGTATTGGCGCTATCGACTAAAATCACGTGGTGGTGAACCAGAAGAGTGGAGTGCTCCTATAGAGTTTAAAGTGTTAGGCACAGAGAAGCAGTTTGTAACACCAGCGTATGAGGTTTTCTTCAAGAATATGTCTACCACTCACCCTCGTCTGCATCCGTATGTCGAAGATAAGTTGGCAGCTGCTCGGAAGAAGATTACGAGCATCGATGGTTACAAAAATATGATTAACCAGGCTGACACACAGGAGAAGAGAGATGTTGAAGCTATGGCAGATCCATTTGCTGATAATAGCAATGGACAAGCTTGGCTCATCTCGCAATATCTGCATACAGCCTATCTGCTCACTACTGGGCAAAACAACAACGAACTCAAAGAGAAGAATCCTAAGTACAAGGCTAAGATGCTCGCTACTGTGCGCACACTGCTCAACAAGCCTATACCTTCTGATATCTCAGACAACTTCAAGATTTCGAACACTGCACTATGCTTTATTCCTGTCTACGACCTCTTCTACGATGAACTGACACCCGATGAGCGCACAAAGATAGAGAACATTCTCTATAAACTGCTCAACAAGTTCTTCCCATGGTCGTTTGGTGTGGAGGAGAATCATATCTTCGACAACCACTTCTGGCAGAAGAATATGCGTGTATACCTACAGATAGCTTATCTGTTGGCGGACAAGCCTCAGTATCCAAAGGTGTTGCCAATATTGGAATACCTATACGAGCTGTGGACAGCACGTGCTCCGGCTATGGGCTACAACCGAGATGGTGGTTGGGGTAATGGTACAAAGTATTTTGGAGATAATGTAGAAACTCTATCGTATGTGCCGCTGCTCTTCGGACATATCACAGGTTGCGACTTCTTCCAGCATCCTTGGTACGATAAGGCTGGCGAGACTATGATCTACACATGGCCTCCTACATCAAAGAGCCTTGGCTTTGGCGATGGAGTGGAGTGGTACAACACACCTACACGTCAGCGTGTAGCCTTTGCCGACTTCTTGGCTCGCCAGAAGGGTGATGTATATGCTGGATGGTACGCCACACAGCAGGCTAAGGCATTGCGCAACGACCCTGACTTGCGTCTGTATCGTATGTGCAACTTTGATAAGACCGTGGCTAAGCAGTTGCCAAAGGATATGCCTAAGATGGTGTGGCTTAAGGATATGGGCGAGGTGCTCATGCATTCCGACCTCGGTAATACAGCCAACGATTTCTCTATGTCGTTCCGTTCGAGCACCTTTGGCTCGGGTAGCCACACTTTGGCAGACCAAAACTCCTTCAATCTTCTGTTTAAGGGCGACTATGTATACCACAACACTGGCTACTACATTAACTTCACAGGCAAGCACAACCTACTGTCTTATCGACACACCCGTGCCCACAACTCAATCTTGGTGAATGGCATAGGTCAGCCTTTCTCTACTTTGGGTTATGGTAACATTGTGCGTGCTATGGGCGGCGACCATATCGCCTATTGTCTTGGCGATGCTTCTCATGCATATAGTGGCATCAGCGCCGACGAGTTGTGGGTAAAAGCCTTTGCAGATGCAGGCATAGCACAGACTCCAGAGTATGGCTTTGGCAAAACTCCGCTCAAGAAGTATCGCCGCCATATGCTGATGCTATATCCTAACATCCTCGTTATCTACGATGAGTTAGAGGCTTCTGCACCTACACGCTGGGACTGGTTGCTACATAGCAATACAAAGTTTGAGATTGACCAAACTGCTCACACTCTTACTACATCCAATGCTACTAAGGGTTTTGTGGCTCGCACTCAACTATTCTCTGCTGATGATATGACAATATCTCAGACCGACCAGTTTGTTTGCGACCCTGACGGAGGTGTTAGTGCTAAGTATCCTCGCCAGTGGCACATGACAGCACAAATACCCGACCGAAGTGCAACCCGTGTGCTTGCCATTGTGCAGGTTGGCGACAACAAGGATGCTTTGTTGCCAGTAACACAGATAGGCAACATTTTCACCATTGGCGATTGGACTATTGAGGCTTCTATGGCTTCTATATCGACAGCAGCTCTGAAGATAACCAATGCTTCGCTGCCAGAGGTTAGATTTGTTTACGATGCTCTCAACAATTCGTCGCTCTATGATACAGTGTCAGGCTCTATGCTGACGCAGACACAGACCGATCGTACTCCGATTATGACGAGAGGAATGGAATAATATTATAGCCCAAAGTGAAGTGCTTTGGGCTATATTCTTTGTACGCTCGGCATGAGCATTGTCTAACAATGGCTTGAAAACTTATAAACTATAGTAGTTTATTTAATTATATTTTCGTTTTTCCCTCTTACAGAGGGTACTCCTCGAATGCGTATAATACTGTGGTGAGATATCTTTCACCAGTATCAGGGAGGATGGCTACAATCTTCTTACCTTTATTCTCTGGACGCTTGGCAAGGATGGTGGCAGCATAGACTGCTGCACCAGATGAAATGCCAACGAGTAGACCTTCCTGTTGTGCAAGCTGACGACCAGAACGGATGGCGTCGTCGTTTTCAATATCCAAGACCTCGTCGATTACTGATGCATCGTAGGTGTCAGGGACGAAACCTGCACCAATGCCTTGGATTTTATGCGGACCACTCTTACCACCATTCAGTACTGGCGATGAGGCTGGCTCTACAGCTACTACCTTGATATTAGGATTCTTCTTCTTAAGATATTTGCCGATACCGGATATTGTTCCACCTGTACCAACTCCACCAACAACGATGTCGACTGTACCATCTGTATCTTCCCAAATTTCAGGACCCGTTGTCTGATAGTGAATTCGTGGGTTTGCAGGGTTTACAAACTGTCCAAGGATAACAGCACCAGGGATAGAAGCTCGCAACTCTTCGGCAGCTTTTATTGCACCAGGCATACCATCGGCTCCAGGTGTTAGTCTAACTTCGGCACCATAAGCCTTAACAAGGTTGCGACGCTCTACACTCATGGTTTCAGGCATAGTAAGGATGAGCTTATAACCTTTTACAGCAGCAACGAGAGCTTCGCCAACACCGGTGTTGCCACTTGTAGGCTCTATGATAGTAGCACCAGGCTTTAGAATGCCTTTGCGCTCAGCATCTTCAATCATAGAAAATGCTACACGGTCTTTGATGCTACCGCCAGGGTTGAAATATTCCACCTTAGCGATGATGGGTGTTTCCGCTCCATGTTGTTTGGAGAATTTGCTAAGCTCCACAAGAGGAGTGTGGCCGATAAGGTCGGTTATTTGTTTTGCGATTTTCATATCACTCTGGTTTATACGATTATACATATTCGAAAGCCTCTTTGAGAGCATCGAGCAAGTCGTCGATATTCTCGATACCGATGCTCAAGCGAATGGTAGAAGGATAGATATGCTCCTGCTCCAATTCCTCAGGGCTCATTTGTGAGTGTGTTGTTGTGGCTGGATGTATTACGAGCGACTTCACATCGGCAACATTTGCCAAGAGTGAGAATATGCGCAAGTGGTCGATGAATGCCCATGCTTCTTTCTGACCTCCCTTGATTTCGAAGGTGAAGATGCTACCTGCACCATTAGGATAGAGCTTCTTGTATAGCTCGTGGTCTGGGTGAGAAGGGAGTGAAGGGTGGTTAACCTTGGTGACCTTAGGGTTGTTGGCAAGATATTCCACTACCTTAAGTGCATTCTGCACGTGGCGCTCTACACGAAGGCTGAGAGTCTCCAAGCCTTGAAGCAGTATCCATGCAGTGAAAGGAC
>OARX01000139.1_pt1 | contig 15158 bp, 14 predicted proteins | sample 1494841 | NCBI WGS metagenome assembly OARX01 (sample SAMEA3360670, study PRJEB22359) | human gut metagenome | biome: ENVO:urban biome; feature: ENVO:human-associated habitat; material: ENVO:feces | place: Bangladesh | collected 2011 | reverse complement strand
CTACAACACGCACCGCCACGGCATGCTGCTTGTGCCGGGCATGGTGTTCACCATCGAGCCGATGATTAACATGGGCGACTGGAATGTCTTCATTGACGAAGAAGACGGATGGACGGTCGTGACGGAAGACGAACTTCCATCGGCACAATGGGAACACACATTCCTGATGACGGAAAACGGACTGGAAATCCTGAGCGAATAAACAAGCAGGGGCTAAGTAATGGTATAAAAATAACTTGACCAATTTTGTGGAGTAAAGAATTATATCTTATGTTCTGTCAACATTGCTCAACTTATTCTTTCACCATTACTAAACAATTCTGACCATCTACCAAGTATCTATTTTATGGATGTTTCCAAGAAGAATTTTCCGAAAAAACTGACTGGGAATTGCTGATTGGGAAAATCCAACTGACGCAAGGCATCGCACCAGAAATCCGCCCCACTCCACTGAATAATCAAGCAACAATCATGTCTGACCATCCAATAACCATATTAGCCATAGAGTCCAGCTGCGACGACACCTCTGCCGCTGTCATGCAAGACGGCGTGTTGCTCAGCAACGTAACGGCCAGCCAGGCCGTCCATGAGGCCTACGGAGGCGTTGTGCCCGAACTGGCCTCGCGTGCCCACCAGCAAAACATCGTGCCGGTCGTTGACCAGGCGCTCAAAAAGGCCAATGTCAAGAAGAGCGATCTCTCGGCCATCGCCGTGACGCTCGGCCCCGGACTGATGGGCTCTCTCCTCGTCGGCGTGTCGTTTGCCAAAGGCATGGCCATGGCTCTGGGCATCCCCCTGATAGAAGCCAACCACCTGCAGGGACACATCCTCGCGCATTTCATACACGAAAAAGACGAGCAGTTTACGCCCCCGCCCTACCCTTATCTCTGCCTACTGGTCAGCGGAGGAAATTCGCAGATTGTCAAAGTCTCTGCCTACAACAAGATGGAGATTCTCGGACAAACCATTGACGACGCCGCAGGCGAAGCCATCGACAAGTGCTCGAAAATCATGGGTATGGGATACCCCGGAGGGCCCATCATCGACAAGCTGGCAAGACAGGGAGCCCCCAAGCGCTTCCAGTTTAGCAAACCGAACGTCGACGGGCTTGACTATAGTTTCAGCGGCCTGAAAACGTCTTTCCTCTATTTTCTCAAGAAGGAAATCAAAAACAATCCCAACTTCATCGAAGAAAATAAGGCCGACCTCGCTGCGTCGCTCGAAAAGACCGTCATTGACATCCTCATGAAGAAACTCGAAAAGGCGGTCAAGCAAACGGGCATCAACCACGTCGCCCTCTCGGGAGGCGTATCGGCCAACACGGGGCTGCGAAACGCTTTCAAAGCGAAGGAGGCCGCAGGAAAATGGCACATCTACATTCCGAAGTTCGGATACACAACCGACAACGCTGCCATGATTGCCATCACGGGCCACTACAAATTCCTGCACCAAGAGTTCTGCCCCATCAGCAAACCGGCCTACACACGAACCATCATTTAAAACAAGGCTATTCTGGATTTCTCCAACAGATACCCAAAACATAACCAGCCGAAACTCCGTCCTTCCCAACTGGCAAACGCCACAAACGGACGACAGCAGGCTTAATAAAACAAAAAAATGGAATTAGATCTCAAACTCGTCAGCAAAGACATCAACGAAATTTTATGGCGCAACCATAAAACGCTCTCCACAGCTGAAAGCTGCACCGCAGGCCGAATCGCCAGCGTCATCACTGCCGTGCCAGGAAGTTCAAACTATTACAGAGGCGGACTCGTTTGCTACGCCGACGATGTCAAAGTGAACCTTCTCAAAGTCAGCAGCACAACGATTGAGGAACAAACTGCCGTTTGCGAAGACGTGGTGCGCCAAATGGTCATCGGCGCCAATGAACTCTTCCACACCGACTATTCCGTTGCCATTAGCGGTTTTGCAGGACCTGGCGGACCCGACGGCGGAAAGAGCGGCGTCATTGTCGGCACCATCTGGATTGCCGTTGGAAACAGCGACAAAATCGAAACGATGATGATCGAGGAAGACAACGGACGCGACAAGAATTTGACTTCTGCCACCAAAGCGGCCATGCACATGCTTTTGGAATATCTGAAGGCCAACTGCGAAGACTGCGCCGCTGAATAACAGAACAGGTTTTCAGGATTCTGATTGCCTGCTCATACACAACTCATAATTGTAATGGAAAGGGGAGCGCCTGCCAAGGTGTTCCCTTTTCTGATATACAGGCGTTCGAAATCAGTTTTTTAGCAGATGCTCGATGAATAGGCGTGGTTTAGATGAATAGGCGTGGTTTAGTAATGGCAAAAAAACGTTTTACAAAGAGCGCACTCTGGAACGACCAAACTACTGACCATCCACAGCAGAAGCGCACCAGTTTTCCTTTCAAACGCTCGGGGCGAACCGACGTTTGGCCTCTGCCGGCAGAAAGGCTTCAACAAGCCGCATTCAAGCCTCTGCGCGAAAAAAGTCCTTATCCCAGGTCCACGAGACAGGCGTTCAAGCCTTTGTTTCATGATGCTTCAGAAAATTGCCGGAGGAGGAGACTTCGTGAAGAAGCAGATTTTGCGGGGGGACAGAAATCTTTCAAAACTTCTTCGTGATGAATCGCATCGTGAGGCTGTGGCATTTTTCAGAAGATTCTTTTGTTTTCAAGTTGTTTTGAGGCGGTCAATTCTAATCCCCCACCGCCTGAGGGAGCATGCGTTGCAAAGTTAACACCTGGACAGCATAAAAACCAAATTTCGGCCATATTAAAAGGAGTATTTATCTGTTAAAAACATCACAATTATCTATTTATCAACAGGTTACATTTGCAAAAATCGGGGAAAAATCTTCATTTTGAGGTGGTCACAAATGTCACATTTTGGGTGTCACATTTCGCATGACTTATTTTCGATGTTTACGCCCATAATCTGTTTAAAACGGGATTTTCAGGCAAAAATGTCACATGAGTTTCAGAGCGATTGACACTCTAAATGTGACATTTTTACGCCGTTAAAAATTTGTATTTCAACGTGTTAAATAACTTTTCTCAAATGTCACATTTGTCACATGTCACATTTCCTATACCTCAAGAAAAAAAATTACATACAATATATATAATATATTGAATATTAATAACTTATGTTCTTTTTATTTTTTTCGTGAAATTGAAATCTTAGGAAATGTGACATGTGACAAATGTGACATTTGCGAGTGAAACTAAGTTAATTTCAAATGAGCCTATTTCACACTTCCTTTCACAGAGAAATAGACCAAATAAAGAAACTAAATTCTTTCGATGATTGTCCTTTTCTCCTGGAATTTCAAAAAAAGGAATCTATGCCCTCTTTCAATTACATAAGTGCAAGATTAAACGATGGCAGTTCAAAACTATCACATTAATATAAATAGCTAAGATTCAATTATATATACAATCATAAAGCAATCAATCAAGACCATCCACCCTTATAAACCCCTTGACATTATTGAACATTCACGAAGCAACGCCAACGGCAATTTATGCAGATTTTCTATTATTCGTTTGTATGAGAAAAGAAGTCTTCAGTAGATATTTACTGCTTCAACAAAATGAGATTTACGAAATAAAGACTAATTTCTAATATACAATTTCCTGAAAAGTTTCGACGAAATAATTATCATTATTTTGCTGATTCCTTTTCTAATCTAAATAAAGACTAAAAATAAAGTGGCCAAAAACGACTGACAACTTGTCAGCGATTTTCGCACTTTTCGCTGTCACATGGAAAATCACGCTAAAAACGGCCCCAAATAAAGGTTCAAAAAATGGGACGCAAAACCATTTCTCAGAATCATCCATGACATTATTTCGATATTTCGTTTGCATTTTCCCCAAAAAGCAGGAATGAACGGTCTGCTGCCAGGACCTGGCATCAATACAAAATGGCCCAGCTGCACGCTGCAAATTGTTACTCTGTCCGTCAACCCTACCTAACTGAAGGAACGCGGTAGGGCTGAAAAGTTACGCAAGAAAAGCATTGTTTAAAGGGAGTTCAAAAAGAACTGACACACAGACCTGTTTTCCGTCAAGGACAAGCCGCTTTCTACCACGAAAATTCCGAAACGCTCAAAATTAACATCTATTTCGATGTGACATGTGACCATTACCATATTGATTCACAACACTTTAATGGTCACATGTCACAAGTCACATTCCCTTTGACATCAAAATCTCACCGCCAAAGAGAACAAGGCAACACCACGAGAGGGGGTATCCGCCCCCTCTCGCAGCCATTTTTCGTTATGATATGACACACACCACTGGTCGTTTAACCGCCCCCAGGAAAGGAACAGGCGGATTGAGCCAACAGCATTTCCTGTCTATCAGAGTCCAATGGTGATACCCGTTGTAAACGTCTGGAACTTCGGTCCGTAGGTCGTGTTGAACACATTGACGGGATTGTATTTGAAATAGCAGCCCAAGTTTTTCCAATACAACGCCAGGCGGAAATCAACGGTGGTTGTGTTGTGATGAATTTTCTTGTTGAAATCCTTTTGGCGATCCCCGTCAAGCTTATAGCGCGTTTTGATGCTCGCATAGGTGTTCAGGTTCGGAATGACGGCAATGTCAGCGTAGCCCGTCTTCCCTAAGGCATAGGAGAAACTCAACGGGAAAGACAAATGAAACAGCTTGACGCGGGAGAAGTCAATTTCAGCATTCTCAGGATAGTTCTCAAGGCTGATTTTGTTGCCCGTCTTGCAGAAGCGCACGTCGTCTTTCAGGCGGAAGTTTCTCCAACCAAAACCGAAGCCCAAGTTCAAGGCGCTCTTCTTTCCCTCTATGCCAATCAGGCTGCATAGATTCAGATAGATTTCCCAGGAACTCCCCATGTTGACGTTCAAACGACTGTCGGCATTGACGGTCGAAGAGAGTCCCAAATCAATATAAGTGGTGTTGACATCTAAGTGTCTTGACTTATTAGGTTGCCATTTTTTACTTCCAGGCATGGAGAAAAATGAAAAATCCCAGTCCGAACTCTCGCTTATGACAGTGGTGGCACGCTCACTCAGGGGGTGTCTGAAGTTGAAACGATAGGAAGGATTGTCTTTCTGTCCGTTGATGTTGACCTCCAAAAGACTATCGCTGGTCACGACACTCACCTGCTTGGCGTCGCACACATTCACAATCGTGTCGGTCTGTTCGAAAGCACAGGCACCAGAGACGCCGGCAGCCATCAGTGCAAAGGTCAATAATATTCTTCTCATGATCTTATATATTTTTTGTTTGTTTATTTTCTTTTCGTGTTAGACATTTATGTAATAACGAAGGGTAAGCCGCGCCAAACAAAGATGCCAATGCCCACTGGCGGCGGAGGCGTTTTCCGACAGAGAGAAAAAGGACACCCCTACTGGCATTGCTGGTTTCTACGTCACCTTTGTTTCTTGCCGAAAGTCTTGTGCAACTGTGCCATGTTGGCTTCGCCCTCCATATAAATGAGCGTCATGCTGGTGTTGTCTGTTTCGCCGAGGGCATTGTTGCGGTAGAAGAGATACCTGTTGATGCCCTTCTTTACTGGGCGAAAGGCATAGAAGCCGTAATACAGCCGTCCTTTCTTAAAGGCTACCTCTTTGCTCAAAGCCTTCGTGGCATCCTTTTTGACTACCTCCTCCACGACTCTGACATCAGAGGAACTACCCGGCAGCGTGATGCTCCTGAACAGCGTCAGTCCATATTCCCGAATTGCCCGGCCCTTCATATAGACCACGGTTGAATTGGCATTTGACTTGAAGCGAGCGTCAAACAACTGCTGAACACCCAACCCGTCTTGCGCAACTGCTGGCAGACTGCAAAATGCAGCACATGCCAACAACATGAAATATAGTAAGTGTTTTCTTATTTCCATTTCCTTGCTTTTTAAAACTGGTTTTTCTGTTTATAAAGGCGCAAACATCTCCTCCATCTGCTGCTGCAAGACCTGGCCGTCACCAGAATTTTCCACATTGCGCATTGACTGCACCATCTGCGACTTCACGACGTCAACGTCTGTGGTTTTCTCTCCGCCGATGTAGGCATAGCAAACGGAACGCGGCCCGTCGGCCCCCATGTGGAACGCACACACGCCGAGAAAGGCAATTGCAACAACCGCAGCGGCCCAATAGAAGGCATTCGCTCTCCGCCGCAACGTCCCTGCTGAGGGGCGAAGGTTTCCACCGAAAGGCAACGCCACGGGGCGAGAAGGTGTTGCCGTATGGCTCCCGTGAACATCTCGTCCAACGGCCAAGAAACTCATCACGGCACGCACTTCGTCGTAACGGGCATCGGCACCGCGAGACGACAAAAGAAACTCACGAAGCTCTTTTTCTTCCGCCTCAGAAGTTTGCGCCGAGAAGAAGCGCTCCACAAGGCCTAACCAATACGCCTCATTGCGCACTGGAGTTGTATTTCTGTTTCGTTTATTGTTCATGATGATTCTGTAAATAACATGTCCTGATTATTTTTCTGGCCCTCGACAGCTGCATCCTGACGGCTGTTGGCTGCATATTCAACGACGCGGCGATATCTTCGAAGCTCTCGCCCCCATATTCACGCCGACGAAGAATTTCGCGGGCAAGCGGCGACAATTGTCGGTCAATGATTTTTTCAACCGTGAGAAACATCTGTTCGCGGCGTTCAGCCGCGCCGGTGTCCTCGACTTCTTCCGCCACATTCTCTCCCACTTCCTCCGTGGGACATTTGCTCCTGCCGCGCAAGACGTCGACACTGAGGTTCCTGACGGTCGTTGTCAGCAGGGCCTCAGCCTGCTCGGGCGCCATCGGTTTACTGGGCCTGCTCCACAACCTGACGAAGGCATCTTGAAGCACATCCTCAGCATCGGCTTCACAACCAAGCATACTGCGGGCCGTCCGCTTCAAGCGTTGTTCAATATGCCTGAAAGCAGACAGAAGCACAGATGATTCTTTTTCTCTTTGGTCGTTCACGATTATGAATTGTTTGTGGAGACTTTCTATTTAAGCAGGTGGTCGGGATTTACCTGATGATTTGCACATTTCAGAAATCCACCACGGCAAATCTTCCAAACGCCACTCGTCATGGCATTTCTGGCTTTTGCGGGCACGAAATCTGAAGCGCCGATGGAGAGGCCTCAGCGGGCGCTTTACCTACAAAACGCAAAGGAAATATTTTTGTAACAAAAAATCTGCCACAAATCGCATATTTCTATCACCTTTTTTTTGAAACGACAAACATATTTGTATTTTTGCATCTGAAAAACGAATGCGCGGCAGGAAAAACGAACATGTTGCACGCCAATGGCCCCAAGCGGCCCAAACTCAAAAAAAATCATGAAGACAAAAATACGCAACGCTGGCGTCTCCGCAACAGCGACCAAAGCCCGAAGGGCCGTTCTCGCCACGATGTTCTTCCTCTTCGGGGCCGTCATGGTGTGTGCATGCAGTTTTGCAAGCGAAGAGGAAAACGAGCGGCAGGAGCTCGTTGAAGTGGGACAGAAACTGCCAGCGTTCGCCGTGGTGATGAACGATTCAACCCTGGTTTCAAGCACAGACCTGACGGGAAAACCTTCCATGATTGTGTTTTTCAACACGGACTGCACCGATTGCCGGAAGGAACTGCCAATCGTTCAAGAACTCTACGAGGAATTTTCCGACCGCATCAACTTCATGGCAATATCACGCGCTGAAGGAAGGGAAAGCGTTGCCGCCTATTGGGAAAAAGAAAAACTGGAAATCCCCTACAGCGCACAAGCCGACCGAAACGTGTTTGGTCTGTTTGCAAAAACCACCATTCCACGAATCTACATCGCTGACGCCAGTGGCACCGTGAAATACATCTTCATCGAGAAGGCCAGCAAGAAAAAACTTGTTCGAGCCTTGGAGGACTTGCTTCAAGTTACCACGTAGCAAAAGGAAGGAACCAATCTAAAAGCGTGTTCTGGAAGGTCACGGCGTTTCTCTGGAGAAGCAGAACGCAGGAAAGATATCCGGCCGAAATGACATGACACGCCATTCTGAACACGCTTTTCAACCAACAGCAAAAAAAACATCTAAAATAACCCTTCGGGGGATGCACGATAATTCTCGACACAACCGTTGTCAGCAGACGACTGGCAGGCAGACATCCTTATAGAGCCCATGCTCCTTGCATCTGTTGCTTTTTAGTAATGGTGAAAGAACAAGTTGAGCGATTTTGACTGGGCATAAGAAATAACTCCTTACTCCACAACATTGGTCAAGTTATTTTTTCACCATTACTTAATTCGTCTGCCCGCAAAAAACTCTTGAAGAATTTTCTTCCCCCCAAACAAAGAACAAACATGAAAAATAGCCTGTTAAAATTTCGCCTAACGGTGATGAATTTTTTGGAATTTGCAGTGTGGGGAGCCTATCTGACCTCTCTCGGAACCTACCTGGCCAGCCACGGCTTGGGAAATGACATCGGCTCGTTTTACGTCATTCAAGGCATCGTCTCCATCTTCATGCCCGGCCTCATGGGCATCGTTGCCGACCGTTGGGTGCCCTCACAGCGCCTGCTCGGAATTTGCCATTTTCTGGCCGGTGGTTTCATGATTGCCGCCGCCTCATACGGTCTCTCTGCGGGCGACCACGTTGAATTTTCAACCCTCTTCACCTACTACGCCTTGAGCGTTGCCTTCTACATGCCGACGCTGGCACTGAGCAACGCCGTTGCCTTCAACGGACTGACAAAGGCTGGTTTGGACACTGTGCGCGACTTCCCGCCCATCAGAGTGTTTGGCACCATCGGATTCATCTGCACCATGCTCGCCGTCAATTTCTGCGGTTTTCAGGCAACGCCCCATCAGATGATGCTCTCGGGTGTGTTGAGCATCATTCTTGCCATCTATGCGCAAACGCTGCCCGCATGCCCTGTCAGCCCGCGCGGCGAATCGAAATCTGTGGTTGAAGCATTGGGACTGGATGCCTTCAAACTCTTCAAGCAACACAGGATGGCCATATTCTTCATCTTCTCGATGCTGCTCGGCGTCAGTCTGCAAATCACCAACGGATATGCCAACCCCTTCATCACGAGCTTCAAAGACATTCCTGAATATGCCAACAGTTTCGGTGCAAACAACGCCAACGCCCTGATTTCGCTTTCACAAATCAGCGAAACCTGCTGCATCCTGCTCATCCCGTTTTTCCTGAAGCGCTACGGCATCAAGCGCGTCATGATGATTGCCATGTTTGCATGGGTGCTCCGCTTCGGTCTCTTCGGCCTTGGAAACCCAGGTCCTGGCGTATGGATGTTCGTGCTTTCAATGATTGTCTATGGCGTGGCTTTCGACTTCTTCAACATCTCTGGTGCGCTGTTTGTGGAGCAAAACACCAACGACAACATACGCAGCAGCGCGCAGGGCCTTTTCATGATCATGACGAACGGACTCGGCGCAGCCATTGGCACATACCTCGCCCAGCTGACCGTTAACCATTTTGTTTACGACAATCCAAGTGCCAATCCGATGACCGGCTGGCAGACGTGCTGGTATATTTTTGCCGGATACGCGTTTATCGTCTTGGTGCTCTTCACCTTCATGTTCCGAGAAGACAAAAAGGCGGTCAAATAACCGCCGCAACATTTTCTGCCCAAACGCCTGCACGCTGTCGTCGTGACCTTTCTTTGTCAACGTTGTGAGGAACGAACTGGGCCTGAAAGAATGATTTAGAGGTGTCCTGAACTTTTGACCAAATCGCCATAAGTTCAGGACACCTCTAAATGTATTTTGCGTATAAGCAGGTGGCCTCCCCGCGGGCCAATGCTGGTTACCTGTGGAGAGAGAACAGAAATTCAAGTCCGCCGCCTTTTCTGTTTCTGACGGAGATGTTTCCGGAATGAAACAAAACGGCATTGCGAACGATGGAGAGGCCGAGCCCCGTTCCACCACAATCACGCGTCCGCCCTTCCGTCACACGGTAAAAGCGTTCAAAAAGACGCGACAGATGTTCATCGGGCACTCCCACACCGGTGTCATAAAAACGGAAATAATAATACTCCTTGTCTTCGTTATAGCGTTCGATCCCGATTTCCGTACCTTCGCCGGAATAGCGGATACTGTTTTCCATCAGGTTTCTGAAGATGGAATAAACCAGGGCGTAATTTCCGTTGATGGACGTATGCGATGGGATTTCATCCTTCACCTTCATCTTCGATTCAGAGAACTGCCCCCGCAATTCCTCCACGATGTCGGAAACCACGCTGTTGATGTCTATTTCTTCTCTCGGCATGGTTTCCGGAGCTTCTTCGGTTTTCGAAATCAAAGCAACGTCACGAATCAGATCCGTCAGACGGACCACCTGCGCGTGGGCACGCTCCAAAAAATAATGCTGTTTCTCGGGCGAGAGCGACCGACAGGAGAGAATCGTCTCAATGTATCCGCGTATGCTGCTAACGGGGGTGCGAAGTTCGTGCGTGATGTTATTGCTCATCTGCTGCTTGAGAAGTTTGTTTTTCTCGCTTCGCGTCACGTCTGTCAACGTCATCTCAAAGCTCCCATCGTTGTAGACCAGCAACTGAACCATGAAGTAATTTCCGCCGGCAGTAATTGTGAAACGAAAAACGGGGGCCTCTTCCATTGCGGCACGCTTGCCGCCAGAAATATCAAGAAACTCGACAGCGGGGGCAAAGGAACGCTCATTCCATAGGACATTCACATCGGGCGTCGGACGCTCGAGGATGGTGTTGACAAACTGCATGAAGCGCGGATTGGCATAAACCTTTTTCCGTTCTGGGGAGAAGATGGCGATGCCTCCCTCAAAATAGTGGAAATGACGCATGAGGCGTTCACGCTCGGCAGCAATCTGCCGGCCGGTGGCTTCCAGCTGCTTATATTTCAACATAATGGAACGGCCAATATCGCCAAGTTCCGTATGGGGAAATTCAATGTGTGCGTAGTCGATCAGACCGCGGTCGGCCGACTGGATGAAATGGCGCAAACTGACCAGGGCACGCCCGAAATGGTCTGAAACACGGATGAGCACCAACATCATCAACGCGAAGACGAGCAGGGCAAACCAAAGGTAGACATTATCGGCCTTCATAAAATTCTGAACGGTCTCGGTATAGGGCAACGCCACGCGCACCACAAAACCGCCATAGCTCTTGGCATAATAGAAATAGGTGACGCCTGTTGAGTGTGACAAACGGACATCACAGCCCTCAGCATGAGTCATGGCCTGATGGACTTCTGGCCGGTTGGAATGATCGTCAAGTTTTTCGCCAAGGCCGGTGTTAGAATCATATTTCACTTTTCCCTCGCGCGAAACGACCGTCAAACGGAGTTCGGCAGGCATCATGCGCATAATGGCAGCCAACTGAACGCTGTCGTTGTCCACCCCTCTACTCTCCAAACTGTTTGCCACAAGATCGGAATAGCTGCGCAACCTTGTTTCGAGAAGTTCCCACCGATAGAGCTTCTCCCGATGATATTGAAAACAAACCAATAAAATGGCAAAAACTATGAACAACGCTGCAAAATTCAGCAGCAATTTACTCCTGTAAGATAGTTTTTTAATCAATCCTCTCATATCGTATTTCCTCTATTTTTGCAGTGGCACTTACGTGCGTCAAGGAACAAGGCAGTAACCATATCCCTGACGGTTTGTCAGGCAGGAAGCTTCGTCACCCAGTTTCCGACGGATTCGCGCCACATGAACATCAACGGTGCGATCCAGAACATAACTTTCGCCATGCCACACTTCAGAAAGTATCTCTTCACGCGTAAACACGCGCTTGGGATTCTTTGCCAGCAAACTGAAAATGCCAAATTCCTTGGGAGAAAGGTGTATGTCTTCACCGCGAACCGTCACCATCTTTCTCACGAAATCAATTTCAATTACTCCGATTTCAATCTTTGCCTTGGCCTTCGGCGTTGACGTGCGGCGCAAAATGGCCTTGATGCGGACCAGCACTTCCTGAAGCGAAAACGGCTTGGAGATATAGTCATCACCACCAGAAGAGAAACCGGTGAGCATGTCATTTTCCGTGTCGCGGGCCGTCAGGAAAATGATGGGCACGTTGTTTTTCAAGTCCTTCCGGAGTTTTTCGGCCAGTTTGAAACCCGACATGCCGCCCAGCATGACGTCAAGCAAAATGAGCGAACAATCGGGAGTGAGTTTCTGCAAGGCCTCTTCGGCCGACTCTGCCGTTTCTACCTGATATCCTGCATTTTCAAGATTACACTGCAATATTTCGCGCAAGTCGCTTTCGTCGTCAACAACCAATATCTTATATTCCATTTTTCTCCATTTTAATTTATACCTCCTTCTGACGCCACACAAACAATGGGGCGCTCTCAAGAAAAAGTCACTCTTTTTCTGACTGCAATATTACGCATTTCCCCGTAAAGACCATGCACTTGAAGGTGTTAAGTTTTTGTGAAGATTAAAGAGAGAGGCTGAAATGTGGAATTTCTGAAGGATACTGATTGTCATGCCGAAACCACCTGATCGCTCCTTAACCGATTCTTAACAACACTGTCACATCTGCCACACATCACATTCCTAATTTTGCACTCGAAAAAGCAACCCGCAATGGGATTGCTAAGGAAGGAGGCTGAAGTGTCTGAAATGGCCATAATCGGCTTTACGACCATCCAAAAAAACGAGAACAACAAATTATTAATTCACAAATCTATATTTTATGGAATGGATGTTTATTGGAATCGTGGTATTCCTTTTCCTGCTGGCTGCATTCGACCTCTATGTCGGCGTCAGCAACGATGCCGTCAATTTTCTGAACTCGGCCATCGGTTCAAAAGCGGCACGATTCAGCCGTCTGGTTGTCATCGCCTCTGTCGGTGTGCTAATCGGATGTATCTTGAGCAACGGAATGATGGACATTGCACGGCACGGCATCTTCTCGCCTCAGTATTTCAGTTTCCACGACGTGATGTATATTTATCTGGCCGTGATGGTGACAGACATTGTGTTGCTTGACATTTTCAACACGTTCGGCATGCCAACCTCAACCACCGTCTCTATGGTGTTTGAACTCCTCGGAGCCTCGTTTGCCTTCGTTATTATCAAAATAACTGGCGATGCCACCGCATTGGGCATGGCCGACTATCTGAACACGTCGAAAGCGCTGGAAGTCATCATGGGTATTTTCCTGTCTGTGCCCATCGCATTCGTGTTCGGCGCACTGGTTCAATGGATCACCCGTATTATCTTCTCCTTCAACATCAAGACTAAAATCCGCTGGAAAATAGGCATTTACGGAGGCATCGCTCTGACAGCCATCGTCTATTTCATGCTGTTTAAAGGACTCAAAGACCTTTCGTTCATGAATGCAGACGTCAAGGCATTCCTCAACGAGCACATTCTGACAGTGCTCTGCGCTTGCTTCGTTGTGTTCACCATTCTGATGCAAACACTTCATTTCATGAAAGTCAACGTCCTGCGCGTCATCGTTCTGGTGGGAACTTTCGCACTCTCAACGGCTTTTGCAGGAAACGACCTCGTGAACTTCATCGGTGTGCCCTTGGCAGGGTTCTCCGCTTTCCTTGACTATTCAAGCAACGGAGCCGGCGTTTCGGCCGACAACTTCATGATGTCTTCTCTCGAAGGCTCAGCCTCAACTCCAATCTACTTCCTGATTGCCGCAGGCGCCATCATGGTGTTTGCACTTGCAACATCGAAAAAAGCTCGCCACGTGACGGAAACAGAAGTGGGGCTTTCGAAAAAGGACGAAGGCGACGAAATGTTCGGTTCTTCACGCGCCGCAAGAAGTTTGGTGCGATGGGGCAACTCCGTCGGACATTTCCTGACCAATTATACCCCCGCCCCTATTCGCACATTCATTGACAACCGATTCAGAATTCCACAAGAAGCCAAAGAAAGCGATGCTGCCTACGACCTCTTGCGTGCATCTGTCAACCTCGTGATGGCATCACTGCTCATCGCACTCGGAACTTCACTGAAATTGCCGCTCTCAACAACGTTCGTCACATTCATGGTGGCCATGGGTTCAAGTTTGGCTGATAGGGCCTGGAGCCGAGAGAGTGCCGTGTTCCGCATCACTGGCGTACTCACCGTCATCGGCGGATGGTTCCTGACCGCCGGTGTCGCATTCTCTGCCTGTTTCTTCGTGGCGCTGCTGATGAACTATGGCGGTGTGCCGGCCGCAGCCATCATCGTATGTCTTGGCTTGTACTCCATCATCCACAGCCAGCGCAAATATAGCAAGAAGAAAAAGGAAGAGGAAAAAAACGGCGACGTCCTGTTCAACGAAATCATCACCTGCGCCAAACCACAGGATGTTCCGATGATGCTCAACAAACATCTGGACGTGAGTACTGGAGAAATGCTCTCTCTCTTTGCCAATGCGTTTAAGGAAACAACGGAAGGACTGTTTGTTGAAAACCTCCGGGCGCTGAAACACGCCAGCAAAAATCTGAGCACGAACAAACGCACCCTGAAAAACCTGCGCAGGCGTGAAACCATCTGCCTGAGACACGCTGACCCGCCAACGGCCATCAAGCTGAGCACGACATTCCATTTGGCACACAATTCGATGCGACAGATTCTCTACGGACTGATACGTATCAACGAACCTGCAAAAGAACACGTTGACAATCATTTCACACCGATTGACAGACTGGAAACTGAGCAGTTCTCAAAAATCAGCAAACAACTGACGAACATCATCATGCAGGCCGCAGAAAACCTCCGCGAACAGCGCATTGAGGACAACGAAACTTTGCGCGAAGAATGCGAAATGATTAGAGGCAAGTTCAACGAACTCCGCGACATTGTTTTGGTGAAAATACAAAGACCTGACATCAATATCACGTCGGAAACGCTGCTCCTGCACATCATCCAAGAATCTGAACAACTGTGCATTGAAATTCGCCAACTGCTGAAACTGACAAAACGCTTCAAAGACTCGCTATAATGGCTTCAAACAAAAAGGCTACATCATGAAACTGAATTTTTTTCTTGCATCATCTGCATGCCTGGCGCTGAGCCTGCAAGCACAAAACACGACAGACTCCACTTCTGTCAAGCCAAATGAAGTGCAAAAAACCGTCACACTGACCATCCCCTCGTGGGCACCACATATCAGCGGCACCATACGCGCCAAAGGAGAATATCAAACTGAAGAAAAAGAGGGGCGATTGGAAGTGCGCAACGCACGCGTCGCCTTCGACGGAAAC